>RRZT011783911.1_pt1 | contig 10696 bp, 16 predicted proteins | sample 2165551 | NCBI WGS metagenome assembly RRZT01 (sample SAMN10456910, study PRJNA506462) | wastewater metagenome | biome: wastewater; feature: sludge; material: wastewater sludge; isolation source: wastewater sludge with Escherichia coli K12::gfp cells carrying plasmid... | place: USA: Moscow, Idaho...
AAAAATGAATAACTCAAAAGTTAAAAAACTTGATTTAGGTATTGGCTTTATGGGCGGTTCGCCTACAGTTTATGCGCGTAATGTCATGGAACATGGCGATTTTGCTAAGGTGTGCAGCTTGGCTGGTAGTTCTTATGATGCCTTAAAAGACAACGATAAAATCTTGATTGAAATGCGCAAAAAATTCAATTCAGAGCCATATTTAAAAATGGTTAAAGATTTTTTGTTGGGTATCAATTCAACAATAACTTTTGCCAATGATTGCCCAACGGGAAACTTTATTGACCCTAAAGCAGTTCTTGAAAAAGCAGAAAGTATGTACAAATTAATGAGCTTTGAAAAAGAAGCAATCTTAATTAACCCTGATATTTTGCATCGTATTTACTTGAATGTTTTGAAAAAAGATGAAGATCGTTATGGCATTCCGCTTGCTTTTCGATACGAAATTGAATCAGGTAACTTATATCCATATCTTCAAGTTTATCGTGCAGTTTCGGCATTGGTTTAATAGGCTCTACACAAAAAATTGTGTAATATCATGTTGTAGAACATAGTAAAAATTCATAGTGAGTTCTAAAAATGCAAAAAATTACGGTTTTAGGGAAAAAAATCACTTTGCCTTTACCTTTTCGTACAAATTCAGAGCTTGGGATTTCTGACTACAAGATTAAAATTCCTAAAAAATCAAAGTTGCTTGGAGCTGGTGTTTCTAAAGATCAGTTCTGCCAAGAGGTAGCAGAATATTTTAATGATGAATATTCGTTAAATGGTCTTGAAACCTTTAGCCGGAGCAGTTGGGTTGCGAAACGCGGATATTTATTCCTCTCTGTGACCACTGCTGTTTCAAATTAGATGTAATTTGAATTGCAAAGCCTGTATTTATTACAGGTTTTTTTATGCGCAGCGCCCCCGCTTACGCTCCTATGCCCATCGGCTTGCGCAGATGGTCTTAAGTAATCGGCAAAGTAACGCCTAAAATATTTTGGTTTTTGATTCTAATGGACGGTATCTATCTAATTTTTTTTGAAAAGCATAACCGTTGTGCTCATTAGTATTTAACTAATTAAAAGATCACGGCGTTATTTTTTCTTTGAGTAAAAAAAAGAGAGCTTATGCCCTCTTAAATACTTTGGTTTTGGAGTATACCTTTTATTTATCCAAATAAGATATAGAGCCAAAATAGTCTTTTTCTTTCTCATTCAAGTTGTTCTTTGAGCCAGCTGTAATGCATTTTCCTACAGATGAAAGAAATGCTGTTCCTGTAATATTTACAAGATAATGATCTGCAGTACCATGGCTGTATTCGAGGCCCATCTTTTCAGATGCATCAACGCCATTTTTATAGCCTTTGTGAACTGCCAGTAAAAGAGACATTGCGACTTGATGATTACCCCGAATGACCGGAAACACGCCATACTTTCGATCATATACAAACGGCTTGGTCAGATCAGCCGTCTCTAATGGTTCCGGCAAAGACATACCAGCATCGCACATTTTGTACCAGATTGAGTCTGTTATCCATTCAGGTTTATTTAGCACAATTAAAAATCCTATAAATATTATATTTTCAACTTTAAAGTAAAATCTTTATACATGAATGCATTATATCACTTCAACAATTGGTGGTATATGGTTATACTATTGATTGTTTTGTACTTTGCCGTTTTCAGGATAGAAAAAAGAGATGTTTAAATCATGGGCTTGATAATCAATACAGGGATATTAATTTTTTTAGCAATATTTATTTTCTATGGAATCAAGCAACACATTTACCTAAAAAAAGTTAAAGCGATCTGGGATTCTTTGGGTGATGTTGAGAAAGCACAATACACTTTTTTAAAAGATGAAAATTCAGGAAAATCTTTTGGCATTCTACTGGTGAGCATTAGCGCATTACTCATTCTGATTGGAACCATAAAGACAAACAATAATTTTGCTGATATTGCCTTTGGCTTAGGAGATGTTCCAGCTTTCACAATGTTATTTTCAATGATCACGATTACAATAATTCCGATTCAAATGATGATTAGCAAAAAGCATAAAGAGATTGTGAGATCATACGTTGATCGAAAAAAAACGAGCATAGAAACAAATCAGAAAGAGTTGCTTAATCAATTATCAATGTGGCATGGCTTAGCTTGGTTCGGGGTTTATTCTACATTTGCAATGAATCTAATCTATATGTGCTTTCATCAATATTTTATTTTTTAGGGAATTTGGAATAGGTAGTAAAATTAATGAAATCTTCTCATCCAAAAAAAAGAATTGTTTGTCCCGAATGTGACGGTCAATTGGCAGTATGGTATGAAATGGCTATTGTATATTCCAGAAAGATTGACCCTAAAACTGGTGATATTAAACCTAGAATATCAAAGTCAGACATTGAAGGCACTGATCTGCACGGGCTTAAGTGTACCGCTTGTGATTGGAGTGAATCGGCTAACGATTTCAGTAAAGAAGCACAAGAAATTTCCGAAATGATTAACTTAGATCAGTTTGATATCAAATAATTGATCTAAACCAAAGATGATGAACAAGTCATTGGGAATGGCTCTGTTTATTCCTGTATTCGCGCTTTAGATGATGCCTACAAGCAAGTTCTCACTCATCCCATGGGAGAGCACCGCCTCTTGGTTAACATGGGTCTATTACGCGATTACAACCACGTTGAGAAAGAATAATTTTTAAAAAAATTTTGATTTTACTGTATTGATCTCATTAATACGGTTGTCAAAAATTTCCTTTAACTGAAACTTGATGTAATCCGGCAGATTATTACGGTCCCGCATACTCTTAAGTGAGCTTTGCGGAAGTGGGTCGCCATTCTTGTTTTTAAGCAGCCGAGTTAGCTGAGCAACCCATACCTCCCCGTATAGAGCCTTACCTATTAGCTCTATGTCAGGGATATTGTTCTGATTAAGTTCATCAGCTTGGTCTTTCATTGTTGGCTCTCACTTTCTACATGTTTTAAAGCTTCGGGGTGTTGATCTGGATAGCTCCCTTTAATACGGCACAGCAACATTTCTTGAGTTGATGGTATCTGCTTCTCAATCAGAAATTTTATTGACCGAATGTTTTGTGAAATTTTCTTATAGTTTTCATCTTCCTTCGACATGCCTGCAAAATTTTGTTCCATTTCTGCAAGATATTTTGTTTGTGTGGCCAAAAGGTTCTTAAGGTCTTTCAGGTATGCCAATGTACCTTCACAGCTTTTCTCAAATGGCTCATACCATGAACCCTTACAGCTTGTAGAGGTGATTCCATACCAGTCACGAGTAAACCCGTGGTAAGCGATGATACTTGATTTCTTGTTCTGTAGCCGGATTGCTCTAAAACAGCATGAGCATGTAAACTTTTCGCCTTGATCTAAATTGGATTCAGCCTTTTTGCGTACTGTTGCAGTGATGATCTCTTTCAGTTCTTTATTAGCTACATGAAAAACATAAACTTCATCTAATAGATTGGTTAAACCAAAAAGGATTGGTGCAGGGTCGGTATGCTCATCGACCCATTTAGTGAGTTTGGTGAATTTCTTATAAGAACTACCAATCTCATGCAGATTGGTAGGACGATCATAAACAATGGCAGCAGACATATCACCACGGGCATCAATCTCTCTGCGGCCATGTAGCTTCTCTAATTGAGCCTTGGCATCATCAAAAGCATCGTCAATCAGACTCGCAAATTCATCTTTAAATTCTTTATAACGTGCGTTTTCGATTTTGCCTTCTTGTTGGGCCTTAATGATGATCGTGATCAGAATAGGCAAGCCTAATTTATATTTTGGGGAATCACTTAACAGATCATGCAAGATCGGTGTATTTGTTGCTATCCATGTGTTTATTTCATCAATTGCAGTTTTTAAAGTTTTGTTGGTTTCAAACAAATGCATAAACACAGGCTTCTTTTTACCGTAACGCCACTCACAAAGAACTGACATATCTAATGCGGTTAGGTCAGCCATAGTAGCGGTATATAAACTTTTAATGTCTATCATCGAATTATGCCTATGTAATATTTATCAATGATGCAATTATGCGTCATTAGTGACGCATAATAAAGCCCAAAATTGTAATTTTATTTTGCTATTTAATTGAAAAAATTAGAAAAAATCTATTCAGATTAGGTTTGGCCTCAAACTCTCACATAAAATTATATTACTTACCATGAGAGCGAATAGCTTCTTCTGCAGAATCAAAAATTTGATCTTCATTTTTGAACTGATCTAAAGACAATAGGTTCTGCATTTGCGCCATACGCAATCTAAAGTTGTTATTAATTAAATTTTCTTTTTTCCCCAAGATTAACCAGCCTGCACAAATTTTTTCAGTGTTAAGTCGTGCATCCAATAGATTTTTCTCTAATTGCTCAATATTATATTTTTTATAAAGCTCTTGTTTAAAGGCTTCCAGCTCAGGACCACTTTCCGAGTCAAAAAACTCCAGCTCATTTTCAATATTTTCCATAGCTTCATTGTACTCAAAACGTGCATCATTTTGAGTAGTCTTGTGACATGGGAAAAGTGAGTCTTCATGAGACATATCTCGAATGATGCCTGCAATTCGTTCAGGATGTAAATAAGACTTCCCCTTTTTAAAAGGGCAGTCCTTACATGCAGCTTTAAGCGCAAATGGATTTTTATCATTGGAGCACATGGGTTTTCTCTAAAAAACTAACTATTAATAACTTCAACTTAACGTGTTCTGGTGTCAGTTATTATTCCATTTTATCCAATTCCGGATACTTTTAGCCTGAATCTCATAGGTATTTAAGTTTTTAAGAATGATTTGAATATGTTTCTCATCATGGAATTCAGACTGTGCAAGCACCCATTCAAGTTTATTCTCATCAAATTTTAAAGTGTACAAGTCAGTTTTAAACTTCATGCCAAAAGGCCCATGTTCAGCAATCTGATCCCAAAACTCATACCAATTCATTTCTTCATCGTTTTTGAAAAACTTGAAGTTTTCTGGACCACTTGGAATATGATCACGAACCTTTGCCATGTGATCTGTCTGTAGTGCTAAAAAACTAGCAATTTTTGAATTAAGTTGATTGCTGTACATTGTTATATTCCACTTGTTAAATAAATTACACACGTTGTTGAGATTTGAATTATATCACAAAATTAATTGCGGTATATGATTATATATTAGTGTAAACTATTTAGTATGGCTCTAATACTTGATATTATCTAAGCGCTTATTCACACATAGAATTAGATAATCCATCGAACTACAATTGGATTCAACAACTATCATTTTTTAGGATTATTAGTAATGTTCAGAGCATTCGGACTTCTGATTGTTGCACTGATTGTTTTAGGATGCACTATGGGACCAATCTTTGGCCTTGAATATGTTTTAAACCAATTTGGTTATGGGATGCTAGAAGGCGTGTTTTTTGCCCTTATGAGCCTTTCTTCGTTCATAACATTCATCATTACAGGAGCTGTTCATAAAGTTTTAGGTGATTCACCTGTAAAAAACCGCCCAATAAAAGGACCACTGAACAGATCGAATTATTAAACAAGCGTATGTGGCAGTTTAAGCAAATTTGTGTGCCGGAGTGAACAATGCAACATCAACTTATTAAACTTATTGATCTCACCAATACCAATTTTATTATGGGTAGTTTAAATGGGGATAAAGTCCTTAACTCATTAAGGTCTATGGTATGTGCTCAATCAAAAGTAGTTGAAATTTCATTCCAGCAAATGCAAGGCGTTGATGCCTGCTTTATTAGAAATAGTATTGCCAGTTTTGCAAAAATGATGTGTGGCCAAACTGGTGTAATGGTTTCTGATGTAGAGAATATTGATATTTCTGAAAACCTGATGTACGGCTTTAAGGCCAAAGATATGCCATTACTGATTAAACACTCAGATGAATTGGCCACTATCTTCTCAGCCGTTCCTTGCGGTGTTAAAGACATCCTCTCCCACTCTTACACACAGAATGAAACGACAACAGAACAGATCGCCAAAAAGTTTGGTCTTTCTTCACCAAATGCCAGTGCTAAACTCAAAAAGCTTCATAAAAATGGATATTTGTTAGCAGAAAAGCGAGAAGCGCGTACAGGTGGCCTAGAATACGTTTTCAAACCAATTTTTAAGTGTAATAAGCTTAATTTTCAGATTTAAGCTCAAGCAGAAATACATTAAAGATAAGCAACAAACACAAATAAACTTAAGTTTTTATTATGTTTTTTTGAGTAAATTTAATTGAAGGCTTAACCTATTAGAATTATAATGCGGTATATGTTTATATTTAACTAAAGGATTTGTATATGTATAAGTTAGCAGACTGTGTAGAAATCAATCGTGAACACCCTACCACCTTTGAAATTCCAAGTGATGAAGAAAAATCAAAAGTGAAAGTTGGTGATTTTGTGAAGCTTAACTTCCTCTACAATAAACAAGTTCCAATACCAAATCAGGCTGGCCATACATGCAATGCAGAACGTATGTGGGTTCAAGTTACTAGCATTGAGGATGGTCAATATAAAGGTGAAATTAACAACACCCCTTTAAACACTGATCTACAGGAAAAAATGGTCGTAGATTTTGAGTTAAAACACGTTTGCAGTATTGAATTTAACAACAAATCTTAACTTTGGTTTTTTAAAATGAGTAATCTTTTTAATTCTATTCGAGTGTTTAGCGTACTCACATCATTTGATTTGAATAAGCTAAATACTGCAGGCTTTAAAAAACCACTTCCAGAGCCGAATGATTTGGAAAAACAGATTGTTATTCTTGAACGCAAGAATAACAATCCTGTATCAAATGCCGAATTTAAGCACTTATTCGATGATAAAGTTTCTAAAGCATTGTTTGTGATTGACCCCAGTAATGCTTTAAGCGCAAATATTTTTACCGATGGCAAAAGCTTCTGTGTACACATGGAACAATTGCCAGATAATACCTATGATTTATTTAAAAAAATTCATCAAGCTTTTGTGTCGAAACTGGTTATTCAAAAAGGCAGCGAAGAATTTGCAAGCATCGAATTTGCTCAAACCTTATTTATGTTTCTGCTAAAAAATAGAAGTGATTTATATCGCAGTCTTAAGCTAAGTGATCTGGAACTCAAAGATCAATTGAATATTTGGGTATCTGTTTGGAATAAAAAAGCAGAACAGCATCGGCCACTGATGAGTTAAACGTAAAATTAAGTACATCCTTTCTGCTCTCATACTGTAAAGTGACAATTGATTAAGCTCAATTGTCACTTTTTTTGTTAATTATCTGATCTCTAATACCTTTCACAACATGATACATAATATAACTGTCTTTATTTGCGGTATATGGTTATATTTTAAATATAAATTATTCTTAAAGGACTTTTTCAATGGCACTTGCTGAAATTTCAAAATATACAAACTTTGACTTAAATACTCTTTTAGATGCCGATAAACGCTTTGAATTAGCCCTAAATGCCCCTTCAAGTGCTACAGACTACTCTGAAAGCTATATTGCGTGGCGCTCAACTGGCAGCGAATTAGGACCAAATGAGCAAAGCTCTTTTAACCTTGACGAAAACAAGGAAATTAAACTCTGTGTGAATAATCATGATCATCTTATTTTGGTCAATAACATTGGTCTTAATGGTATTGAAGTAAATGATTTAGAAACATTACCTGCAGGGACCTTTAAATTATTCGAATACATTCGTAAAATGTCAGAAGACAATGATGATTTCAAAATTATGCATAGTAAACTTTCAGATATTTTTTTAACTGATCGTGAGTTATTGAAAAACACACTACAGTTATCAAGCCAAGAAATTGCTTTTAAAATTAGAACCATTGTCCAAAACTGTATTGCATAAAGGCCCAGCTAATGATTCTTGGAAACTTTCAAGAGCTAACCAGTTTTAATATACAAAGCTTGAAAGATGAGCATGTTAGAAATCAATTAGCTCAAGAATATCTTCGTTCAGCACAGCAAGAGAAAACAGAATCTGTTACTTGCTGCATATTTTCACAAACCGGTATTGATCTTCTGCCTCAAGATCAGCTAGATTTAAATATCCCTGATGATGGAAACCTATTACTACTTTTAGATCAAAAAAATCGATTACTCGTTATGATTGAACGTGGCAAAAGTATTGAAATCATGTGTATTGATCAAATTGAATTTGATTTATTTAAGCTGGTAATTGATTTTGGAAATTACTGTGTATTCAGGAACCTAAATGCGGAACTCTCCGCATACTGTGTGCTTTGCTTTACCAGTATATTTCTTAAAGAACGTGAGCGCTTGGCAAGTTTAATAAAAGAACCTAAACCCATGCTAACAATTGCTTTTTCAGAGATGATTAATCAGTTCTCACGGATATATAATCATTTAAATACCGAAGAAAAGCAGAAGCAATCTAAAAATTAAAGCGTTAAATTATCCAAACCCGATTGGCCATAAAAAAACCCAGATACTTAAAAGTATCTGGGTTTTTTACGATAGGCTAGATTTTATGAATAATCTTATATCAGGTTACTATTTTACCCCAATACTTCTTAATGTTGCTTCTGGCGGCATATTCATAACTTTAGAAGCCACCAAAAGAACAAACTTCTCAGTAATTATCGACCGTTCTTCTTTAGTCAGTTTTTCATAATTCTGCTTAATGTCTTTAACGGAGCCTGTATGTGTTTTTTGTAAAACTTCTGGATAATTAATATGCAGAACTTCGTCATCCCATAATTCATTATTGAAGACGATCTTAGTCAAAATTTTTGGCATCACATAAGGTACAAAACCTTTACCAATGATTGCAGAGGTTAAGTACTGAGAAGGCATGGTTTTAACTTGATCAGCATAACCATCATGTATTTGCTCTACCAAGCCAGACTCAAGCTTTGAACGAATAAATATTAATAGGTATAGATAAAAGAAATACACAAAAATGGGAGTAAGTTTATATGCTATAGCCTCCTTTTCTACAAAATATTCCAAGGTAAAGAATAAAGGGACAATACCAAAGATCATTGCCCCAAACATCCAGAAATGACCGATCAAAATCTTTTTTTTCAATTCTTTTGAAATCTTTGGCTTTATAGCTTGCATAATTAGTTTTCCGTCATTATCTCTATGGATTATAACAAATAATCATCAATTTTTTATAGTGTTTCATACTAATTGTTGCATAATCATTATTAAAAATATTAATAAAATATTAATATCTATTTGCATTGTGTTATTATTATTCATAATAAACATTAACTATTCATTTGGTTAAGTATGGGTATATTTGTTTTAATTACTTGCATTGTGTTTTGTTCTTTTTTTATCTGGTATGCAATACAACGCATGAATAGCAACTTATCAAGCAAAGGTGCTGGGAAACTTGAAAAAACTGCTGATTTATCACGCATAATTGCATTTACTCCTATGGTCCTTTTAAGCATTGCTATCCTTCTTGCAAGCTTTTTTGGTGAAACGAATTTTGCAAATATGCTTCTAAAGCCATCTGAACAAGTCGCTCTAGATTATTGGGTTAATGGATTGATGATCTCGCTTTTCATTCATTGCTTTACAGACTTTAAAGCTCGAAAAACACTTGAAGCAGTAGAAATGAATTTAGATTCATCAATACATCATTCACTATTTCGGAAAGCAAAACTATTTAATGACCTTAATAATTATTCATTAATTGCAGTAGGTTTTTCTATAACAGTGATTATGGTTCTAAAAACCAATTTATTTTATTTTGGAGCTTGACTATATGTTTACTTATTATCTAATTTTAGTATTACAATATATTTTCGTAGTATTTTTTGCTGGGTCACTCTTAGCCATTGGTCTACTCTGGTTAGTTGAAAAAATAAGAGGTAGTAAAGGTTATTTTTCTTGGGCTGCAGTATTTTCAGGTTATTTAATCACTGCAATTGGAACAGGATATTTACTCTATTTTGATACGCAGAAAGAGATTTCTAATAAGGAATATATAGAATTCCGCGATTTTTCAACCTATGCGAAAGACTCAGATGTTATACAGCTGATCAAAGCCGCTTCTGCAGATGGAAAAATTACTGCGATTGAATTTGAGAAAGTAAGGACTGCTTATGTTCAGTCGGTTAAAGAAAATGAACGAAGGAAAGTGGCCGAAGAAGCTACAAGGATTAAAAGAGAACTTTAATTCTGATGCCCTGCAAAAGCAGGGTTTTTTTATGTGCCGGTTTTTTCCCTAAAAACCGGCAGCCGCTTCGCTAGTTTCATACAATTGGTCCCGTCCCAATTGTGAAAACTTACAAGCTTAACCCAAGGATTAAGCTTGTTGTTTTCGTGGCGCGGTTGACACCGCTAATCTCTGCGGCAGTTAATCCCCTATTTGCCCCAAATCCCCATTCCAAGCCCTAGCCTACGGCTACACCCGTTTTAACGAGCCACTCCGCTAACGCTCCAGCAAACATCTGCTTGCGCCGATGTTCATTGCAATCAAAAAGATGATGCTCGAATTTTAAAATCATCCTCACCCGACTGAATGCTTTTGATTTAGACCGAAATTTTAAAAGCAATATTACCTTTTATTACATTAACTTACTTGGTATAATTGCGGTATATGATTATAATAAATAATTAATAAAAGGTAGCTAAGCAATGAATATAATCGAATCAAATATACCAGATGATACTTTTGCTGGATTACGTGAAATTGCGTTCAAAACACCTGTAGGCAGTCATCGCCATGTTCCA
>RRZT011410122.1_pt1 | contig 10695 bp, 7 predicted proteins | sample 2165551 | NCBI WGS metagenome assembly RRZT01 (sample SAMN10456910, study PRJNA506462) | wastewater metagenome | biome: wastewater; feature: sludge; material: wastewater sludge; isolation source: wastewater sludge with Escherichia coli K12::gfp cells carrying plasmid... | place: USA: Moscow, Idaho ...
GAATGCGGCAGCATTCTCATTATGAACATCCATTTCACTGACTCTGATGTAGCCACCATACGGGCTGGAATAGACGCTCACCTCTACTGGATGGGGTGGTGTTCCAATTGGTTTATCCAACTTTAAAACACTTGTATAAATAGGCATTTATCCTATCCCTAATCAACTCCTCTAAACTACAGAATATTGCTCGGGGTTAATCATGATGTCCATCAATAAATCAAGACACAAACCTAGTTGGTTGGAAACTAACAGAGTCGCCCCTGCAACATGTGCAAAATTTGTTGAACACTGGGCACGACAGGGTGGGTTGAGATAGGGCATGATAAAGAGCACATGCAGACAGAGGTATGTAACATGACACCCGATGCAGTCCATCACCCGCTTCGTAGAACAACACGCCTTGAATCCTTGGATGTTCCTCGTGAAGCATTGAACGTTCATCTGTGGATTGTGGCTGGAGTTCCTGCGGACATCATTCATCAGCTAGCTGCGCTGGTTGAAACTGATGTGGGTGTGATATGTAAGCTAACTGGTATTAGCCGGAGCACTGTGACTCGCAGGCTCAAAGCAGATACCGCGCTATCAATATCACAAGGAGCCAGGGTGTATGGAGTAGTGCTCGCCCTCGATGCCGCTCTGTCCCTTCAGGAAGACGATGCCCTCAGGGCATTGTCATGGTTACACCGTCCAGCTAGGGGCCTTGGTGGCGTGGCTCCAGCCACGTTGTTGACTACACAGATGGGAGTTCAGGCAGTTATCGATCTTGTGGGACGAATTCAGCATGGGGTTTGCATATAAGCAATAAATCAGGGGGGCTGTGAGGATAAAACCAGCTCAGTTGGTCAAACTTAAACCAAACAGAATGATTTTCAAAATTTTTCACATCCACCCCACTTGAAAAGTTCGGTAAACTGTCCATTTACTAATTATGAGAGCTATAAATAAATTTTTCCGTTTCAACATTCCGCTGCTGCGCAGCGAAGAGAAACCAGTTTTTACTACCCCTACAAATTGTTTTTATTAAATCAATGGAATTTAAAGAGCTCTGATAAATTAAAATTCATTAACTTGGCTTAAGACATCAACGCTTCATCACTTAGTAGTAAGTTATATGTCTATAAACAGAAAACAGCAACATAACCTCAGTTAGGTGTGGTTATATTCGCCCTGTAGGGTGGAAATAAAAAACGTGCTTTTAAAAAATGATTGTTTTACCTATGCAAGCACTTCTCTGCTAGCATTCGCTACACATGAACAGATCGCATACGGCGTTACTGTAACGCCATCCTTACCCCCCCCTGCTACCCGACCCTGGTTGTCACAACCGGAACGATTTTACAAACCCATGGGATCCCAATACACACAGATACGGTCACATTATGTGATGACGGGTCGCTCTAGCGTTTCACTCCTGACCTACTACTCTCAACAGAACATGTCTTTGAGCGTCCTTGACTCTATTCTTGTCTGAGTTGAAGTCGGTCTGATATCACCATGTTCATCATAGGCTACGAGCTACTGCTTTCTGTACCTTTGCTTACCAATGCAGAGGTTACATGTAGAGCAGGAGACTGAGCATAACATAGCTTGTATGTTTGATTTATTTCAAAACAACTATAACCAAGCTCATTTACCAGATTTAAAACCACTGAGTAATCGCAAGACGTGTAAAAGAAGTCTATTAATCTAATTTATAGTGAAACCCACATTTCACATATAGATGTCAATTGATTTTTGTTACCCAGATAAGTAATCACTTAGGGTCAAAAAAATATTTTTGCCTTAATGTTGGTAAAGAATTTGAATTTTCTATATCAAATATGCATTTTCCTCAGTCAATATCACTACTCGACTCAACATCCTACGGATTATCGCTTGTTACAAATAATCAACACTCGTGCATCTTCCTGCTAGAAGGTGTTTACATCTAACTTCTCGGCCATTAAATTGAAATCGCCGTTTGGAGCCTTCGCTCCTGGTATTCATCAACCTTCATTTCATAAGGAAATAAAAAATGACTCTGAATAAAAAGGATATTAAATTCGTTTCTGCGGCTGCACTGAAACATGTTCAGCACGTACTGTTCTGAATATGAACGTATGAAAAAGGATGGTGTGTATACACCATCCTTTTTTAATAGGGGATTATAGAATGTTGCATAAAATTATAGGGTCTATTGACCAAGAAAGTTTTTTTAATAATTACTTCGAAAAAAAGCCACTCTTCCAAAGAGCAGAGAGCAGTCTCATCAATATGTTCACCCTGGCTGACTTTGATCGCTATTTGATTGCTGGAGAGGGCATGCTACATAACTTAGTTAGAATAACTAAGGATGGGGTGGCAATAACGATACCGACCTATCATGGTCAAGCAACAACACAACGAGAATTCGTACTTGAAGCGTTCAAATCTGGTGCGACACTTAAGCTAGAAGATCTTGATAATCGTCACAGTGACATCGCTAAGATCTGCAAAAGCCTTGAGGACATTTTTGGTGGATATGTTTTCGCAAAACCATTCCTTACTGGCGCAAACTTCCCAGGCCTTGATACGCATTTTGATACCACAGAAGTTTTTGTTGTCCAACTAGAAGGGCGTAAAGTTTGGCATGTTTGGGACAAGGTAATCGATAATCCAACTCTTCCACTTCAACAGAACTTTAAAGATGTCGATCTTGGAGCTCCATCAATTGAGGTTATTCTAGAACCTGGAGATATATTATATATTCCAGCAGGAGCGCCACATTCTGCACGATGCTTAGATAGCCACTCATTACATATGGCTATTGGTTTGCAACCAATAAAAATTTTTGAAGTACTGGAAGGATACCTACGGCTAATGTCTGAGCACATAGTTGAACTCAGACAGAATATTTATCCATTCACTGAACGAGATCTTCTTGATAAAAATACAAAACTACTTTTAGATCGATTAAAGAAAGTACCTTTTGATGTAATTAAAGCTGACTTTGATATCGCATATAGCGCAACCAAACATGAGACCTGCGATAGACGCCTGGAAACTCTTGCTGCATCACATGCGATTACTGAGTCAACAAAGCTACGGCTAAGGCAAGGTGTTGATATACAAGCTAGAACTGGTGACGGTTCTATATCAATATATTTTAGTTCGACAATCAGCCCAGGAAAACCGCTTGTTTCAAGGCCTTCGAATGTAACTCTTCCTGATTATTGTCAGGGTGAAATAGATTATATTTGCTCAAGTGGATTAGTTTGCTTTACTCCAAGTCAGCTCTCTGGCGACCTAAACCTAGAGTCGAAAGTTCTGCTCTGTCAAGAGTTGGCTAATGTTGGCATTCTCATTTTAGAGTAACATTAAAGGGGCGTTTTCGTGTATCTTGATTTATTAAGTAAAGTGCTAACAAACAAAATCTATGAGCCTGATAGTCCAAAAGCAACACCTGATGAAGTGGACGAAATAAAGAAGACTCTAGACTTATTAATGAACGATGGTATCAATCTTAATATCAGCGCAGAAGACTTGACTCAAATCCTTCAGTACACCAAGAGATCTAGAAATATTCATACATACGTTAGCATTGACGCATTGAATAATATACGAGATGCCATAACAATCACAAATGAAAAAAAGATTGTTGGCGATGTATTAGATTGTGGGGTTTTGAGAGGGGGGACTTCAATCTACATGGCTGGAGTTCTGAAAAGCCTAAACTCATCTCGTAAGGTTTATGTAGCAGATTCCTTTTCAGGTCTACCGGTTCCCAGTACCCAGGATGGGATTTTTGCAAATCATTTCTGGTATCGATTTTCTAAGGCACTCCCGATATATAACCTGGACTGCTTAGCAAGCATTGATGATGTAAAGGAAAATTTTAATCGTTATGGATTACTCGATGATAACATAATTTTCATGCCAGGCTGGTTTGAAGATACACTACCATCATTATCAGCTGCTAATGTTAAGTTTAGTGTTGTAAGAATTGACGCGGATTGGTATAGCTCAACAAAAGACGTTCTAGATAACGTATATCACCTAATATCCGATGGTGGATTCATCATCATTGATGATTATAATCTACCAGGATGTAAGCTAGCGGTTGATGAATTTAGAGAAAAAAATGGAATTTCAAAACCACTTCAAATTGCAGATGAAGTTGCAGGAGTATTCTTTTGGATAAAATAACTCATTCATTTTCAAACCGTCTCAAGCTACTTTTACTGGGTGATGGGTTGGTCGTGTTCGGGGGATGGATTGACTATATAGCCATACTGACAATATGTGTGTATCGATTTCAAGTTGATAGCATGGAGATAGCAATTATCGGCGCAAGTATGCTATTGCCAGGTATCATATTTACCGGATTTATTAGTAATTTGGTTAATGGCTGTAAAGTTCTTTATTGGTTGCGTACGAGTCTCGTGCTAAGGGCGTTGCTGACTGTTGCACTATTAACTGCAAGCAACCTATATATCTTTGTGGCAATAGCTGTAATTAGATCTCTATTTAATAGCATAGCCACACCAGCTATATCAGTTATCAGTGCTCGTTGTGTACCAGCGGAAAACAGAACTCGCTACTATTCCTTGCTAAATATGATGAATAGTGCAGCAAAGATAACTGGCCCTGCACTTGGTGGAGCAATCGCGTCATTCGGGAGTGACGAATATGCATTGTTGATTTCAGGTGGATTAACGCTTGCTGGCTGCATTGTGTTCTGGACAATAAAGACTACAACAGTTAAAGATGGACTGGACAATTCACCAAGCTCAAAGCCATCAACATTGAGTAATGAAAGTTGGAATTCATATGCCATAGTAATGGCAATATTTTTTATCGCCGTTTTCATGGTCAACAATCAACTCCCAATTTTACTTAGAGATAACGGGTTAGATAAAAGTGCCCTTGGTGTATTAGTATCTTCATCTGCTATAGGAAACTTTCTGTATGGGTTGTGGAGTGCTCGTAATGCTACGTCTTCTTCTCTTAAAGGACTAATTGAGGAGATCTTATTCCCTGCCTTTATTACTATGTGTATGTTTATTTTGATCGCCCCCATATTATATGAACCTTTTACATTGCAATTGGCATCATTGGCTATAGTATTTTTTGTTGTAGGGCTTTTCAGTTCTAGATTTGCGATCTCATCAAATGTATACCTGGCTGAAAATTTTCAAGCAAGCCTTGGGATTGCAGCTGGACGGCTGCAAGCAATCCAGAACAGCGCGATGCTTATAGCGCCATTCATAGGAGCATTTGTACTTAGCCATTCATCTGGAGCTTTTTTGTTTGTACTGGCAGGTGTTACTGGTATCACAGGGTTATTTGCTGTGTATATGATGACTGCAAGAAAAGGCGTTAAACAGACGTTGGATGCAAAGAGCCAAGAGTAGGCGCTAAGAGGTGATATGAGCTGCTAGGAAGCGATCTTCTGTGGGCTTATAAAAACATCATTACTAACCTAGTAGCATAAAAGACACCGGTTTGAAGCCGGTGTCAAGTGATAACTATATCTGTACACTCTATTACATGAAGCCTTATTTCCTCAAGTCAGAGAGCGGCTTGTTAACTACATCCTCAAACTGCTTCAGTGTCTTTTGATACTCCCTTATTTCACGCGGAATAAGTACATCAACAGTTTTAAGAATTTGCTCAACATGATCAGGCAACTTAGGCATTGCAGCATCTTTAATCAGCCGCTCAACATTCGCGGGCAACTTAGTCATTGCAGCATCTTTAATCAGCTGCTCAACATTAGCAGGCAGCTTAGGCATTGCAGCGTCTTTAATCAGCCGCTCAACATTAGCAGGCAGCTTAGGCATTGCAGCGTCTTTAATCAGCCGCTCAACATTAGCAGGCAGCTTAGGCATTGCCGCGTCTTTAATCAGCCGCTCAACATTAGCAGGCAGCTTAGGCATTGCAGCGTCTTTAATCAGCCGATCAACATTAGCAGGCAGCTTAGGCATTGCCGCGTCTTTAATCAGCTGCTCAACATTAGCGGGCAACTTAGGCATTGCAGCATCTTTAATCAGCTGCTCAACATGATCAGGCTGCTTAGGTATTGCTGCACCAATCTTTTCAAACAGTTTTTCCAATTTCTCAGGTAGTTTAGGTGATATTACCGCAGAAGGCTGAAGCTTATTATTAAGCTGCTGCATGGCATTGTGCCACCCACCAGAAATCCCATTAAGTTCAGCCATGATGTCTAACGCTTGGGCTAGCTTTATTCCCTTTTCCTTGGCGAGCTTTTTGGCTTTTTTACGGCAGAATTCAACGGTATTACCAGAAGGGAATTTGATGTGATCGTTTTGGTGTTTCATGATACGCCTGTCCTTCATCAATTTAGATGCGCTAGCCGACATACGCCCTATAGAAGAATAGGGTTAATTGAATTTTCTTTCACTCTGCTGGTCACACACCTTCGCCTAGGTCGGCTAACTGGGTGCAGAAGTACCCATGACACTATCATGCCATGAATAAAGAGGACTCATCAAGATCTTTTCTATTGGCTTTATCAGTTAACTATCTGGAATCGCAGTATCTTCAACGATGATGCTGGCGCGTGGATACGCGCTGCTTTCCCGCTTGTTGCCAACGTGGCCGCATGGAGTGCTACATTGTTGCCAGTCCCATGGGGCTTGTACGCAATGTCACATGCTCTTGAGGTCAAACAACACCAGGTGTGCAGCCAGTTGACATCACAATCCCAAACATGCAGCTCGGTGTGATCGCCCTCTCATCTAGTTTTCTCTACTCATAGGTTTGTGACCAAACCACTCATGTAATCTGTTACGATATCACTCATTTGGCACCACAACTTGTGGGCAAGTAAATAAGTCGCATGACGCATTAATTAGAGAGTTGTTAATGAATGATTACATAGCCAAGCTATCATTTAATTTCATTGGGAAAATCCTTGGCTCAGATACTATTGTTGTGCAGGGAGATAATTTAGTAACCTCAAAAAAAGATACTATTTTAGAAAATGATTCTGCACCCGATTTCAGGAGTTTTGCAACTTTTGAAAGAAAATTTCTAGGCGGGATACTTACCTATAAAATTGGATGTAAGACTAAAAAACAAAAATTTATTAGATGTACTGATTCAGATAGCTTCGTTGAGTCGCTAAATAATTTAATAGCAAAGCATATTACAACAACAATAGAGCAGAAAGTTACCGAGTTTTATAGTCTTGCTTTTGACGAGTACCCAAGAGATTCTTGGGTGAACAATCTTGCTCAAATATGTACTTCATTAAGCCACGACTATCAGGCCCAGTGCGAACAATGGGAAAGATATTTAAATCCTGAACTAATAGAGAAGGTAAAAAATCTAATATCATATCATCCTCTTAATATTGACTACATACGCGAGCAGCATGAAGAGTATCAACTTATAAAAAGAAAAGAGTTCTTTGATGTCGTAGAATCAAATCCATTAACTAATGAACAGCGTTTGGGCGTATTACGTTCCAATGATAGGAATATGGTGCTTGCAGCAGCTGGTACTGGAAAAACATCTGTCATGGTTGCTAAAACCCTCGATCTGATAGACCGAGGATTAGCAAAGCCATCGGAGATCTTGGTTCTTGCATATAACAATGCCGCTGCAAACGAACTACGTGAACGCCTCGAAGATAAAGCTAAGAAATCTAATATTGAGCTAGAATCGACTCCAGAGATTGCTACTTTCCATGCGTTAGGCAGGATGATCCTACGTAATTCAAACGTTGATACCAACATATCTATTTTTACTGAGGATGACGTAAAACTAAAACTATGGGTCACCTCATGGCTTGAAGAATATTTATCATCGGATATCGATAGAATTTATGACTTTATAAACTTGTTCCCAGAACCCGTTAACCCTTTTGATTTTAAGTCAAAGTCAGAATATGAAGCGTATATCAGGGACAACGAATTCAGAACCCTCAACAGTGATCTCGTTAAGGGTTACCAGGAACTCCTTATAGCAAATTTCCTTTATGAAAATGGTGTTGAGTATAAGTATGAGTCTCCATATGTGACCAAACGGCGCATCGATATTGGTTTTGACTATCGCCCAGACTTTAAAATCATAGAACCTGAACTTTACATTGAACATTTTGGTGTAGACCGTAATGGAAGAACTAGGCCGGATATAGATCGTGTTTCTTATAATCAGTCCATTAATAATAAAAGAATGCTACATAATGAATGTGAAACTGTTTTAATTGAGACATTCCATTATGAATGGATAGAGGGTGTCTTACTGGAAAACCTCAAGAAAAAGCTGTTAGATAATGGTGTCATTCTTAATCCATTATCTCCTGATGAATTGTTCAGCAAGCTGCGTGATATGGGTCATATCACAGGCTGGGGTGAACTTTTGACAAAAGCCCTCCAATCCATTCGAGTTGAACGCCTCACGAAAGAATCCATACAGAGTAGGTTCGATGCTACTGGAGTGCATCATTCCAAGAAGCTCTCAGAAATCTTGGATTTGCTTCATCATGCATATATAAGTGAGCTCAGAGAACAAAATGCAATTGACTTTGATGACATGATAATCAGAGCGATTCAGGAGGTGAATGCTGGCAAATATATTCCTGAATGGCGATACATACTGGTTGATGAGTTCCAGGATATATCAACAGCTCGAATGGAGTTCATTCAGACCATCATTAAAAATGGGGCACAGCCATCACTAACTGTCGTTGGTGATGATTGGCAGTCAATTTATAGATTTAATGGTGGAAAGTTAGAGCTAACAACTCGCTTTGGTGAAATCGTTGGTAGCTACACGCTCACTAAACTACAAAAGACCTTCCGCTATAACAATAGCATTGCTGATACTGCTGGTCAGTTCATTATGGAAAATCCTGAACAGTATAAAAAGTATATAGAAACGCATACTGTGGTTGAAGATTCACAGATTTATCTGCTTGATGACAAATCCCCAGAAAAAGGAGGTTTGAATAAAAGAGTCGCTGAGGTTGTTCAAAAGATTAGAGAGAATGATACGACTGGAAGCATCGCCGTTATTGCTCGTTATAACTATCTTTTAAATGAGGCTAAGAGTGCATTAAAACAGACTAATAGTTTGCGCAATGTTAACTTCTGGAGTTTCCATAAATCTAAGGGGTTAGAGGCAGACTATGTAATTTTAATCGGCTTCTTTCAAGGAAAGATGGGATTTCCTAATGAAAACAAAGACAACCTTATAGTTGAATCCCTGCTGCCATCTCTAGACCCATATCCTCATTCTGAGGAAAGGCGTCTCCTGTATGTAGGCATTACCCGAGCAAGGAAGAAAGTCTATATTATTGCCAATCCTACAGCACCATCTGATTTTGTGACGGAGTTACTCTCACCAAAATACAAGATAAATGTTGTTTCAAAAGCATTCAGTGAGGAATCAAAAAAAAAGTTCAAGTGCCCATACTGTACAGATGGCTATCTAAGGTTGGTCAAGGGGCCGTATAGTGATTTCTATGCTTGTAGCACCGGTTTTGGCTGTCCTGTAGGAAAGGCTAGAGTGTGTGAGAAATGCCACTCACCCTCAATTGACACAAGGAATGAGAGTGTTTGCAATAATTCTCTTTGTGGTTGCAAAATTAAAATATGCCCTGAGTGCGGACGACCAATGAAGATCCGTAATGGTCAGTATGGTGACTTTTGGGGATGTACTGGTTATGGGATTAAGGATGACCAGTGCAAGGTTACCATCAAGGTCAAGGCAGGCTTATGATAACTAATTACGTGAGTTAAGGTAGGGGACATATGGATACGTATTCCGAAATCATAAATGAATTCAATAGTACGTTTTCTACCAATGCTAGCCTGTGTGAAGATTTAAAGGTTGGGTGGGATCTGGGAGATTGTAGATCTTTTGCTTTATACCAGTTAGTAGAAGACCAACGCAGCGCCCCCTTTGGTACGGTTCTATACCACCATATTGGCAGCTACAACATTGGTGAGGTATATGAGGCAGAGGGGACAGCAGGCTTCAGTTTCAGCTCACGACTCGATAGTATTGAAAAATTTTTCCCTTTGTCTTCAAACAAGGCGACTCGAAATTTAGAGATTGGGTATCGGTCACCCTGGCTTGGCGGTAGTTGTGCATTTTCCTCTATTCCATTTAAGCGGTGGTGGGTTGATTCATTTAAAACATTGTGTGCAAATGCTCCTGCCCAGGCTGAACTGGTTGGCTCATTCTTGACGCGAGAGATAGAGGTTCTTGCGGAAAAAGCTAGAAAAAATAACGATAAAAATGGCTCAGTTTACAAGCGCTTCGTAGAGCGGTTTGAGTACCTATCACTTCGTGTAAATCAAGAATTTCTTGATTCAACAAGTTACATTCTTCATCCTGAACTGTTTTTTAATATAGTTTCAAATAATTTGGTTAGTTTGAATGAACAAGAGAAAAGGGAGTTAATGAACAAGGCAAGGAGAGATAGTCATTTTGATGACCCACTTAAGAAGTGGTGGTAATCAGCGATGGCAGTCAGCAGTTCTACGCAATCATCAGACTTATGTAAGCAAGGTTGCACAGGGGATATCAATTTCTCCCTAACTAGGCGAACTCATTGAACTTCCTGATTACCCATGACCCTCAGCCAGCTTCAAGAGCCGATATGGCATCGGAGGGCTTGCCACGACTGCATGCCCCAATTCAACCAACATGCTCTTGAGGTCAAAACGATGATTAAACCGGAAGCAGTATTCCGCAAGA
>RRZT010920415.1_pt1 | contig 10694 bp, 5 predicted proteins | sample 2165551 | NCBI WGS metagenome assembly RRZT01 (sample SAMN10456910, study PRJNA506462) | wastewater metagenome | biome: wastewater; feature: sludge; material: wastewater sludge; isolation source: wastewater sludge with Escherichia coli K12::gfp cells carrying plasmid... | place: USA: Moscow, Idaho ...
GAGCCCGTGGTCCTGCACCTCGCAATGACGGACTGGTTCATTCGCTGCCACCGCCGGGCGCTGGAAGATCCGGCTATAGTCCAGGCCGCGTGCCTTCCAGTGTTCAATCCCCTTCTTCATATCGAGCAGGTCGACCCGGCCGATCAGATCCTCAAGCCGGCGAATACCGAGTTGCGCCATCAATTCGCGCAGTTCTTCAGCGACGAAGAAGAAATAGTTGACCACATGCTCCGGCTGACCCGTGAAACGCCGACGCAATTCCGGATCTTGTGTGGCCACGCCGACCGGGCAGGTGTTCAGATGACACTTGCGCATCATGATGCAACCGCTCACCACCAAGGGAGCGGTCGAAAACCCGAACTCATCCGCACCGAGCAAGGCACCGATCAACACGTCGCGTCCCGTCTTGATCTGGCCGTCGACCTGCACGCGGACACGGCCGCGCAAGCGGTTGAGTACCAGCGTCTGCTGGGTCTCGGCCAGGCCAAGCTCCCACGGCGACCCCGCGTGCTTGATCGACGACAAGGGGCTGGCACCGGTACCGCCGTCATGGCCGGCGACGACGATGTGATCGGCCTTGGCCTTGGCCACCCCCGCGGCCACCGTGCCGATGCCGATCTCGGACACCAGCTTCACCGAGATGCTGGCCACCGGGTTGGTGTTCTTGAGGTCGTGGATGAGCTGCGCCAGATCCTCGATCGAGTAGATGTCGTGGTGCGGCGCCGGCGAGATGAGACCGACGCCGGGAACCGAGTGGCGCAGGAAGCCGATGTACTCGCTGACCTTGTGGCCCGGCAGCTGACCGCCTTCGCCCGGCTTGGCGCCTTGCGCCATCTTGATCTGCAGCTGGTCAGCATTGACCAGATACTCACTCGTAACGCCGAAACGACCGGAAGCGACCTGTTTGATCGCAGAACGCAGACTGTCGCCATCCTGAAGCGCGTAATCGCGCTCAATGCGCCCCTTGCCCAGCACCTCGGAGACCAGTTGACCGGCCTTGACCGGCTTGAAGCGCGCCGGATCCTCGCCACCTTCGCCGGTGTTCGACTTGCCGCCGATGCGGTTCATGGCGATGGCCAGCGTGGTATGCGCCTCGGTCGAGATCGAACCGAGCGACATTGCGCCAGTGACGAAGCGCTTGACGATCTCCTTGGCCGACTCGACCTCATCGAGCGGCACCGCCGGACCGAGCGGCTTGAGTTCGAACAAACCGCGCAAGGTCATGTGGCGCTGCGACTGGTCGTTGATGATGCGCGCGTATTCCTTGTAGGTGTCGTACTTGCCGGAACGGGTCGAATGCTGCAGCTTGGCGATCGCATCCGGCGTCCACATGTGCTCGTCGCCGCGAATACGGAAGGCGTAATCGCCGCCCGTTTCGAGCATGCCGGCCAGCACCTGATCGTCACCGAAGGCCTTCTTGTGCAGACGGATCGCCTCTTCCATGACTTCGAAGACGCCAATCCCCTCGACCTGCGACGAGGTGCCGGTGAAGTATTTGTCGACCATCCTCTTCTGCAAGCCGATGGCCTCGAAGATTTGCGCCCCGGTGTAGGACATGTAGGTCGAGATGCCCATCTTGGACATGACCTTGAGCAAGCCTTTGCCGATGCCCTTGACGAAGTGCTTGACCGCCTTGTCGCGCGCTTCGACATCCTCACCGGCCAATTGCTGGATGGTTTCCAGCGCCAGATAAGGATGCACGGCTTCGGCGCCGTAGCCGGCGAGCGTAGCGAAATGATGCACTTCACGCGCCGCACCGGTCTCGACAACGAGGCCGGCACGGGTACGCAGCCCCTGCGTAACGAGGTGCTGATGCACCGCCGAAGTGGCCAGCAGCGCCGGGATGGCGACATGATCCTTGTCGAGCAGGCGGTCGGAGACGATCAGCAAGCCACAACCGCGCTCGACGGCGTCCTGCGCCTCGGCGCACAGCGAAGCCAGGCGCGCTTCGACGCCTTCCTTGCCCCAGGCCAAGGGGTAGCAGATGTTGAGTTCGGCCGAGCGGAATTTCTCGTCGGTGTAAGTCTCGATGTTGCGCAGCTTGGCCATGTCGGCCTGCGACAGCACCGGTTGCGAGATTTCCAGACGATACGGCGGATTGATCTCGTTGATCCCGAGCAGATTGGGTTTCGGGCCGATGAACGAGACGAGCGACATCACCAGCTGTTCGCGGATCGGGTCGATCGGCGGGTTGGTGACCTGCGCAAAGAGCTGGCGGAAGTAGTTGAACAAGGTCTTATCCTTGCTCGAGAGGACGGCGAGCGGCGAATCGTTGCCCATCGAGCCGGTCGCTTCCTCGCCCGTCTTGGCCAGCGGATCAAGGATGGTCTTGAGGTCTTCCTGGGTATAGCCGAAGGCCTGCTGCCGATCGAGCACGGTGGTCGCCAGTTCGGGCGACTGCACGTCGGCCGGCGCCGGCAGTTCGTCGATCTTGATGTTGATGCGCGAGATCCACTCTTGGTAGGGCTTCTGCCGCGCCAAGGTTTCCTTGAGTTCGAGGTCGTCGATGATGCGGCCCTGATCGAGATCGATGAGGAACATCTTGCCCGGCTGCAGGCGCCACTTCTTGACGATCTTTTCGTCGGGGATCGGCAGCACTCCGGCCTCGGAGGACATCACCACCATGTCGTCGTCGGTAACAAGGTAGCGTGCCGGACGCAGCCCGTTGCGGTCCAGGGTGGCCCCGATCTGACGCCCGTCGGTGAAGGCCACGGCAGCGGGGCCATCCCACGGCTCCATCATCGCCGCATGGTATTCGTAGAAGGCGCGACGCTTCTCGTCCATCAGGGTATGCGCTTCCCAGGCCTCGGGAATCAACATCATCATCGCGTGGGCCAGCGAATAGCCGCCCATCACCAGAAGTTCGAGCGCATTGTCGAACGAAGCGGTATCCGACTGCCCCGGGTACATCAGCGGCCAGATTTTGTCGAGGTCACTGCCCAGCAAGGGCGACGACGTCCCCTTTTCGCGCGCGCGCATCCAGTTGTAGTTGCCGCGCAGCGTGTTGATCTCGCCGTTGTGCGCAATCATCCGGAAAGGATGTGCCAGCGGCCAGGTGGGGAAGGTGTTGGTCGAGAAACGCTGGTGCACCAGGGCCAGCGCCGAGACGACGCGCGCGTCTTGAAGGTCAAGGTAGTACTGGCCGACCTGATCGGCGAGCAACAGCCCCTTGTAAACAACGGTCCGCGCCGACATCGACGGCTGGTAGAACTCCTTGCTGTGCTCGAGGCCCAGGGCACGGATGGCGTTGGCAGCGCGGCGACGGATGACATAGAGCTTGCGCTCGAGCGCGTCGGTGACCATCACGTCGGTGCCGCGCCCGATGAAGATCTGGCGGATGACCGGCTCACGCTCACGCACCGCAGGCGACATCGGCATCGTACGGTCAACCGGAACGTCGCGCCAGCCGAGGACAACCTGCCCTTCGGCGCGTACCGCGCGCTCGATTTCCTCCTGACAGGCCAGACGCGATGCCGACTCCTTGGGAAGGAAGACCATGCCGACACCGTAATCCCCGGCGCGCGGGAGATTCACGCCCTGCGCGACCATCTCGGCCCGGAAGAAAGCGTCGGGAATCTGAATCAGGATGCCCGCACCGTCCCCCATCAGCGGGTCGGCACCGACGGCACCGCGGTGATCCAGATTTTTCAGAATCAGCAGCCCCTGGTCGATGATCGTATGGCTTTTCTTGCCTTTGATATGCGCCACGAAACCGACGCCGCAGGCATCGTGCTCATTGGTCCGATCGTAAAGCCCTTGCTGCTCGGGTAATGCCGAATCCATCACGTTCGCATCCTCACAAAACGGTGACATCAATATGGAGAAAAAATACGCGCCACGTCATCCAAAGCCTGCGCACGGCCCAGCTACGATTCTCATGAGCGACCTTGGAGTCTATTAGCTTTACCCTGACGATTCAATCATTTAGACGCACCAAAACAGTGCATCCGCGCATCAAAACAGTGCGCATTGATGCCCACGTCATTTTAAATTGCACATCCGCGTAACAACGTGCGAACGCTGTGGATCGCGTCAAATCGAATTCGGCAAACCCCTACTGTCAGCAGCCTTTTTTCGAGGGTTTCATCATGCTAAAGTAGCCAGCGGTCGAAAGGAGGAAACGCTATTCACGACAACACTCCCGACACCCCCAACTTGCCCAGAAGAACTCTCCCGCTGCGCCTGCGTCGCGGGGCACACGACAGGCGGTTGGCTAGTTGCCCGCTCGCTTCATGACTGAAACGCGACTCCGCCGGTCCCGGGGAGGCGCTGCGCGCCCACGCGCGACGATGTGATTCATTAACTCTTAAAACACGAAGGATGGAGAACCGAATGCCACTGACTATCGGAATACCACGAGAGGTCTTTGCCGGCGAAAAGCGCGTTGCGACCGTTCCCGACGTCGTTGAAAAGCTGATCAAGCTGGGTTTCAAGGTCGCCGTCGAAACGGGCGCCGGGGACTTGGCCAATTTCAGCGACGACGACTACCGTGCTGCCGGAGCCGAGATCCTCGACACCGCCGCCAAGCTCTGGGCGGAATCCGACATCGTTTTCAAGGTCCGCGGCCCGGACGCCAACGAAGTGGCACTGCTGCGCGAAGGCGGCACGCTGATTTCCTTCATCTGGCCGGCGCAGAATCCTGAACTCATGCAACAACTGGCGGCGAAAAAAGCCACCGTACTGGCCATTGATTCGTTGCCGCGCCAACTCTCGCGCGCCCAGAAGATGGACGCCCTGACCTCGATGGCCGGGATCAGCGGCTACCGCGCCGTGATCGAGGCGGCCAATGCCTTCGGCCGCTTCTTCAACGGCCAGATCACCGCCGCCGGCAAAGTGCCGCCGGCCAAGGTCTTCATCGCCGGCGCCGGTGTCGCCGGTCTGGCCGCCATCGGAACCGCCGCCAATCTGGGCGCCATCGTGCGCGCCAACGACACGCGAGCCGAAGTTGCCGACCAGGTCAAATCGCTCGGAGGCGAATTCGTCAAAGTCGACTACGAAGAGGAAGGCTCGGGCGGCGGCGGCTACGCCAAAGTGATGAGCGAGGGCTTCCAACAGGCCCAGCGCGAAATGTACGCCAAGGAAGCCAAGCAGGCGGACATCATCATTACCACCGCCTTGATCCCCGGCAAGCCCGCACCCAAGCTGATTTCCGCCGAGATGGTGCAAAGCATGAAGCCGGGTAGCGTCATCATCGACATGGCCGGAGAACAGGGCGGAAACTGCGAGCTGACTGTCCCCGGCGAGGCCGTAGTCCGTCATGGCGTGACCATCGTTGGCTACACCGACCTACCGAGCCGCCTAGCCAAGCAGTCCTCGACGCTGTACGCCAACAACCTGCTGCGCTTGACCGAAGAGCTGTGCAAGACCAAGGACGGCAACATCGACGTCAATATGGAAGACGACGCGATCCGCGGCCTGACGGTCATCAAGGAAGGCAGCATCACCTGGCCGCCCCCGCCCCTGAAACAGGCGGCGCCGCAACCCGCCGCCAAGCCCGCCGCTGCACCGGAAGCCAAAAAGGCGGCGCATGGCCACGGCGCGCCGAGTGAACCGATGTCGCGCAACAAGCTGGCCGTCGTCTTCGGCATCTGCGCCGCGTTGTTCTGGCTGATCGGCGCTCACGCCCCGGCCTCCTTCCTCGGCCACTTCACGGTCTTCGTGCTGGCCTGCTTCGTCGGCTACATGGTCGTCTGGAACGTCACCCCGGCGCTGCACACGCCGCTGATGAGCGTCACCAACGCCATCAGCAGCATCATCGCCATCGGCGCCCTCGTCCAGATCGCCCCGCCGATCTCGGGTGCGCTCGAACGGCCGGAAAGCGTCATCCGCTGGTTGGCGGTCGGCGCTATTGTCCTGGCCACCATCAACATGTTCGGCGGTTTCGCCGTGACCCAGCGCATGCTGGCGATGTTCCGCAAATAAGAACAGGGAGAACACCATAATGTCCGCAAGTCTGGCTACTGTCTCCTACATCGGAGCAACCATACTCTTCATCCTTTGCCTGGGCGGCCTATCGACCCAGACCACAGCACGCCGCGGCAACCTCTACGGGGTGGTCGGCATGGCCATTGCCGTCGTCGCCACCGTATTTGGCCCCATGGTCACCTCCGCAGGTCTGCCGTGGATCATCGGAGCGATGGTCGTCGGTGCCGCAATCGGCCTCTACGCCGCACGCGTCGTGCAGATGACCCAGATGCCTGAACTCGTTGCGCTGATGCACAGCATGGTCGGTCTCGCCGCCATGCTCGTCGGCTACGCGACCTACATCGACCCGGCGGCCTCGACCGGCCTCAGCCCGGCCGAAAAGACGATCCATGAGATCGAGATGTACGTCGGCGTGCTGATCGGTGCCGTCACGTTCTCGGGCTCGGTCATCGCCTTCGGCAAGCTGTCCGGCAAGATCGGCGGCAAGCCCATGCTCCTGCCCGGCCGCCACTGGATCAACCTGCTTGGCCTGCTGATCGTCATCTACTTCGGCCGCGAGTTCATGCTCGCCGAAACCGTCGCCCAAGGCATGGTTCCGATGATCGTGATGACCGTCATCGCCCTGCTCTTCGGCATCCATATGGTCATGGCCATCGGCGGCGCCGACATGCCGGTCGTGGTCTCGATGCTCAACAGCTACTCCGGCTGGGCGGCCGCGGCGACGGGCTTCATGCTCTCCAACGACCTGCTGATCGTCACCGGTGCTCTGGTCGGCTCGAGCGGCGCGATCCTGTCGTACATCATGTGCGCGGCGATGAACCGCCAGTTCCTCAGCGTGATTGCCGGGGGCTTCGGCTCCGATGGCGGCGCCCCGGCGGCCAAGAGCGGCGGTTCGAGCGAACCGGCGGGCGAGGTCACTCCGGTCTCTGCCGCCGAGACGGCAGAGCTGCTGCGTGACGCGAAGAGCGTACTCATCGTCCCCGGCTACGGCATGGCAGTTGCACAAGCGCAACATACCGTCTATGAAATAACTAAGGAGTTGCGTGAAAAGGGCGTCAACGTGCGTTTCGGCATTCACCCGGTCGCCGGGCGCATGCCGGGTCACATGAACGTTCTCCTCGCCGAAGCCAAGGTGCCGTACGACGTGGTCTTCGAAATGGATGAAATCAACGACGACTTCCCGACAACCGACGTGGCCATGGTGATCGGCGCCAACGACATCGTGAACCCGGCGGCGCAGGACGATCCGACCAGCCCGATCGCGGGCATGCCGGTTCTCGAAGTCTGGAAAGCCAAGACCTCGATCGTGATGAAGCGGTCGATGGCCTCGGGTTACGCAGGGGTAGACAACCCGTTGTTCTACAAGGAGAACAACCGCATGCTCTTCGGTGACGCGAAGAAAATGCTGGACGAGGTGCTCAGCGCACTCAAGTCCTGACCGCCCTGCCGGCGACCCGCGTTTTGCCCTGAGACAGAACTTGCGAAAGCAAGGGCTGTCTCAGGGAAGCAATCGGTCCTCACGCAGCTTGGTGAGGGGGTCCATCAACGGCATATTGGAGGGCACCATGGAAGTCAAAGAGATCCTCAGACTCAAGGACTCGACTCTGTACTCGGTCTCCCCGGAGACGCTGCTGTCCGACGCAGTTATCATGATGGACGACCACGATGTCGGGGCAATCGTCGTGGTCGAGGGGGGCAAGCTGATCGGCATGCTCACCTTCCGGGAGATCATCTCCGTCCTCGCCATGCGTCAGCGCGAGGGCCGCACTGGCCCGACTCCGCCCATCGCAGAGATCCTCGTCAAAGAAGCCATGGTCCTCAACCCGCCAACTAGCGAGCCCTCGATGGACGTGGACGACCTGCGCAAGCTGATGCTTTCTTCCCACGCCCGTTACGTCCCGGTCATGGACGGGGAACGCATCCTTTGCGTCATCTCGCTGCGCGACATCGCCAAAGCCGTTCTTGAGGAACGTAACTTCGAGAATCGCTTGCTCAAGGCCTACATCAAGGACTGGCCCGAAAAAGCCTCCGCTGAAGCCGCCTGAACAGTCCGCAACGCCATAAAAACGCGCCCCCCCCAACGGGCGCGTTTTTCTATCACAGCGCGTAATCTGACGCGTTATCGACTCAAGCCTCGTCCACCGCAAACAAGCGCCGATACTCCCGCATGGCGTAGCGGTCGGTCATCCCTGCGATGTAGTCGGCAATCCGGCGCGCTTGCTCATCTTCCGATCGGAAAGTCGGCGGCAAGAGACGTGGATCGGTCGAGAAGGCTGCAAAAAGATCACCGACGACCCGTTGCGCTTTAGCCGTCATGCGCATGACCTGATAATGCCGGTACAGATTGGCATGCAGGAAGCGCTTAAGCTCGACCTGAGCGGACTGCATCGGCCCGGAGAAGCCGACCAGAGGCTCCGCGGCATGGACGTCACCTAGGCATTCCGGCCGCACGCGTTCAAGGTTGGCGCGCGTGGTGTCGATCAGATCGCAGACTTGGGCATTGATCATCCTGCGGATCGTTTCATGGATCAGCCGCCGCCCAGCCAACGCGGGATAGGCAGCGCGCACCTCCCGTACATAACGCGCGAAGAGCTCGACGCCTTCGAGTTGATCGAGCGTCAGCAATCCCGAACGCAGGCCATCGTCGACATCATGGTTGTTGTACGCAATTTCATCGGCGAGATTGCAGATCTGCGCCTCAAGCGAGGGGCGCAGGCGCTTCAGGAAACGCTCACCCAATTCCCCCAGCAAAACCGCATTCTCGCGACTGCAGTGCTTGACGATGCCTTCGCGCGTCTCGAAACAAAGGTTCAGTCCGGAAAACTCCGCATAGCGCTCTTCGAGGTGATCGACGATTCGCAAACTCTGCAGGTTGTGTTCGAAGCCCCCGTGCTCGCGCATGCAGACATCCAGCGCATCCTGACCGGCATGGCCGAACGGCGTGTGCCCGAGGTCGTGCGCCAGCGCCACGGCTTCTGCCAGATCCTCATTCAAGAACAGCGTGCGGGCGATGGAGCGGGCGATCTGGGCCACCTCAAGGGTGTGTGTCAGGCGAGTCCGGAAGAGATCCCCCTCGTGATTGACGAACACCTGGGTTTTGTACTCGAGCCGCCGGAAAGCCGTCGAATGAACGATGCGGTCACGGTCGCGCTGAAATTCGCTGCGGTAAAGCGGCGGCGAATCGGCAAACCGCCGACCACGCGAATTTGCCGCACACACGGCATAGCCCGCAAGGTCACGGCCGCTCACAGCGCCCTCCGATTGCCGCCAGGATTTGCGTGTCGCTTGCCACATCACTGAGAACCGCTTGCCCGACCGAGCGCAGCAGAACGAGCCGCAAACGGCCATCCTGGACTTTTTTGTCGTGACGCATCAATTCGAGATAGCGCTCGGGGGCCATTGCAGCCCCCCGTACCGGCAAGCCAGCACGCAGGAACAACGCCTCGACTCGCGCCACATCAGCGGCTTCAAGCCAACCCAATTGCAAGGAAAGATCGGCGGCCATCATCGTCCCGGCGGCGACAGCCTCGCCGTGCAACCACGTGCCATAGCCCATCCCGGTTTCGATGGCATGACCGAAGGTATGCCCCAGATTGAGCAAGGCCCGATCGCCGCTTTCACGCTCGTCGGCGGCAACGACTTCCGCTTTGTTGGCGCACGAGCGCAAGACGGCATACGCAAGTGCATCAGACTCTTGCCGCAGCAAAGCCTCAAGATTCGCTTCCAGCCATGCCAGAAAGGGCAGATCGCGGATCAGCCCGTACTTGATCACCTCGGCGAGCCCGGCACGTAATTCGCGTTCCGGCAGAGAGCGAAGCAGCGTGGTATCGGCAAACACTGCCTTCGGCTGATAGAAGGCGCCGATCATGTTCTTGCCTTGCGGATGGTTGATCGCCGTTTTGCCTCCGACCGAGGAATCGACTTGCGCCAACAACGTCGTCGGCACCTGGATGAAAGGCATCCCTCGTTGGTAACACGCTGCGGCAAAGCCGCCCATGTCGCCGACCACCCCGCCACCGAGCGCAATCAGCGGCGTCGTCCGCTCGCAGCGCTGAGCCAGGAGCGCGTCAAAAATCGAGTTCAACGTCTCCCAGTTTTTATGCATCTCGCCGTCAGGCAAAACGACGGGCAAGGTCTCAACCCCAAGTTTCGCGAGCGACGCCCGCAAGCGCTCGAAGCAAAGTGGCGCAACGGTTTCATTGCTGACCACAACGGCACGCCCACCTCGTAAATAGGGGCGCCAAAGTGCTTCAGCATCGACCACCCCGGCACCGATGTGGATCGGGTAACTGCGATCGGCCAAGGCCACGCTCAAAGTTTCCATCGTTCCCCCATTTCTTTCGTCAACACGCTGACGATCGTATGCGCCTGAATCCGCCCACCGTCGATGACGATATCGGCGGTCTCCCGATAAAGAGGGCTACGCTGAACATAAAGTTCGCGCAATCGCTCCAGCGGATCATCGACGCGCAGCAATGGGCGATTGCGGTCCAGGCGCGTTCGTTCCCAGAGAATCTGAGGCGGCACATCCAGATAAACCACCCAGCCGCTGGCCTTGAGGACGTCCCGGTTCTCCTGCCGCAAAACAACCCCACCGCCAGTCGCAATAACGCATGGCGGCAAGCAGGCCAGTTCGGCAATCACTTGAGCCTCGCGGCGGCGAAAACCATCTTCGCCTTCGATCTCGAAAACGGTGGGAATGCTCACCCCTGTCCGCGCCTCGATCTCACGATCCGAGTCGTAAAACTCAAGGTGAAGCTTGCGTGCAA
>RRZT011052704.1_pt1 | contig 10694 bp, 7 predicted proteins | sample 2165551 | NCBI WGS metagenome assembly RRZT01 (sample SAMN10456910, study PRJNA506462) | wastewater metagenome | biome: wastewater; feature: sludge; material: wastewater sludge; isolation source: wastewater sludge with Escherichia coli K12::gfp cells carrying plasmid... | place: USA: Moscow, Idaho ...
CAAAGAAAAAATTTTTCTATATTTTCAAAAGAATATGCAACTTTTCCTATTTCAATAGTTACAAAAAAAGATGAGAACTTCATAGAAAATATAGCATTTATAAAAGATAAAAAAATTGCAATAGGTAATAACTTTACAGCACATAATATATTAAAAAATGATCTTCCAGAAATAGATTTTATTCCGGTTAATAGTATAAAAGAAGGTTTAGACCTAGTATCAAAAAATGAAGTTTATGCATTTGTTGATATAAAACCTGTATTACTTTATAATATTTCAAAGTATGATTTTGATGATTTAAAGGTATCTGGAAATACAGGTTTTAATTTTAGTCTTAAATTTATGATAAGAGATGATTATTTTATTTTAGAATCTATTTTAAATAAAGCTATATCTTCTATCTCATATAGTGAATTAAATCAAATTATTACAAAATGGGATAATGTACAATTTCAAAAAACTATTGATTATGAAATCTTTATAAAAATATTTTTAGTAGTTTTACTAATTCTATTAGCATTTGTATATAGAACATATACTTTAAAGAATTTGAATAAAATTTTAGTAAATAAAGTTGCAGAAAAAACAAAACAACTAAAACAAATGAATAAAAATCTTGAAAAACTTGTTGAAAAAAAGAGTCAAGAACTCATTCAAAAAGAGAATATTTTAAATCAACAATCAAAAATGGCAGCTATGGGAGAAATGATTGAGAATATTGCTCATCAATGTAGACAACCTCTATCTGTTATTTCAACAGTTGCAACTGCAGCTAAATTAAAAAAAGATTTAAATATATTAACTGATAATGAATTTTATGAAACGATGAATACAATAAATAACTCTTCACAACATTTATCAAATACAATAGATGATTTTAGAAATTTTTTTAGTAATGAAAAAGAAATTATCGTTTTTAATATAGATGAATCTATAAATAAAGTTCTAAACTTAGTAAACAGCAAATTACAAAATCGAAATATTAAAATTATAAAATCAGAAAGTAATATATCTATTCTAGGACTTAAAAATGAGTTTATTCAAGTTATATTAAATATCATAAGTAATGCCATTGATGCGTTTGAAAATAAAAAAGATGATAAAAAATTTATCTTTATAGATTCGAAAAAAGAAAATAACAATCTAATATTAATCATAAAAGATAATGCTGGCGGAATAAAAGATGATATTATTGACAGAATTTTCGAACCATATTTTACAACAAAACATAAAAGTCAAGGAACAGGTATAGGACTTTATATGTCCTTAGAAATTGTAAAAAAACATATGAAAGGTGATATTTTTGTATCTAACAATGAATACATATACAATAATACAAAATTTAAAGGGGCAGAATTTAAAATAGTAATTCCAACAAATTGAAAATAATTTATTTACACTATTTTTGTAAATTCTTCATATAACTTATCATCTAGTGGTACTTCAAGCTTTAGCTCTAAACTTATTGGTTTATTTCCTTCATATTTTATACTGTTTGCTAATCCTAAATATATAAAATCCTGAGTTTTTTTATCTACTTGTACAAATTTTCTCATAAAAATATGGAGTTTCACTCCAAATTTCTCATTTTGACAAAGTTTTTCTCCATCTCCTTGATTTTGACTATGACTTGGTTTACTTTGATATGTAAATACTTCTTTTGATAAAAAAGTATTATTGTAATTTGATGATTTTGAAAATTTTTCTTTTTCAATATTTATAAATAAAAAGAAATCATTTTCATATTTTAAAAATCCACTTCCTCTAAATGAACTATGAATTTTTGGGAAATTACAAAGTTGAGCAATATTTAACATATTGTATTTTCCATAAAGTTTCAAAAATGGTTTTCCATAATCAAAACTTCCAAACTCCTCTTCATAAAGATAAATTCCATAATTTAAACTATCTTCAAAAATCTCTTTATATTTTTTATTTTCTAAAAGTTTTGAAAACTGCTCCGTTTTTACTACACTTTTTCCATCAAAATTTATTAATTTTAAATATCTATTTATTTGAGCAGAATCTAAGAAATCTTGATTTAAAAAATAAAAACTATGAATAATTGTCTCTTTTTGAACTTTATCTAAATATTTATTTAAAATTTTAAAAGCTATATTCTCATCACAAAAATCATTATCTAAAAGATATTTCAAAATTACAAATTCATAAACCCTTTTTACTGGTAACAAATTTTCTATAAATCTAATAGCTTTTACAAAATTTTGATTCAAAACTAACTCTTTTAACTTAACTTCATTTTCTACTTTTGATAAAAATTCAATATATGAATAACTCTCATCTATAAACTTTATTGGATTTATTACATCATTAAACTGTAAAAAATCTACAAGCTTTGGAATATTATTTCCTAATAAACTCTTAAATTCAAAATATTGTTCTTTTAAATATTTTAAACTATTAAAATTCTCTTTTTCAATTTGCTCTAAAATTCTTTGTTTTGAAATTTCATCCATACATATATGAGCATTTTTAAAATTTGCAAAATTATTTGATAAAAAAAGTTTTAAACTATCTTTATCTATAGCTTTATTTCCAGCAAGAGCTAAAGCGATTAAATATGCCTTTTTATGATTTCCAATAAAATCAAGAACTGTTAAAAATTCTTTATTTTTATATTTTCTAAGACCACGTCCAAGTTGTTGAATAAGAACTATTGGTGAATTTGTAGGTCGTAAAAAAAGAACTGTGTTAATTGAAGGGATATCAACTCCTTCATTGAAAATATCAACTGTAAAAATGACTTCTAAATTATCATTATCATCTTCTAATTTTTGAATATATTTAACTCTAGAGGAAATATTATCTTCACTTGATAAAAAAATTGAAAAGATACCTCTTTTATTAAACTCTTCACTCATATAAATTCCATGCTCTTTTGATACACAAAATCCAATAGCTTTTCTCTTGTTTCCAACAAAAGAGTAGAAATTCATCTGTTCTATTATGTAATCCACTCTTTTATTTACACTTAAAAGTTTTGCTAAGAGATCAATTTTTGTTAAATCTACATTTTCATAATCAATAGATTGTATATCACTTATTCCAAAATAGTGAAAAGGAACTATCAAATCATGTTCTAAAGCATCATTTAGTCTTATATCACAAGCAATATTTTCATCAAAAATTTCATAAATAGAATTTCCATCCATTCTGTTTGATGTTGCAGTTAATCCTAATAAAAATTTTGGTTGGAAATACTCTATAACTTTTTTATATGTTGGACTTGTTGCATGATGAGCTTCATCAATTATCATATAATCAAACTCTTTTCTTTCAAACTCTTCAAAATATAAACTCATTGTTTGAATAGTTGAAAATAGATAATTTTGCTCTTTTTCTTTTTTGTTTCCAGTAAATAATCCAAAAGTTTTATTTGAAATAACATTTTCAAAACTCTGTTTAGCACTCAATAAAATATTTTCTCTATGCACTAAAAAAAGAACTCTTTTTGCTTCAAAATTTTTTACATCAAAAGCACTAAGATAAGTTTTACCACTTCCTGTTGCGGCAATTACCAGAGCTTTGTTTTGATTTTTTTGTCTTAAACTTTGTAACTTTTCTAAAGCATTTTTTTGCATAAAATTTATTTTTATATTTTGTTTGTAAAAAAAATTTGGTAAAAAATCTCTTTTTTGATTTTCCATAAAATTAGCATACTTATGTAAAAAATCTTCATTTACTTCAAAAGATTCTTTCCATAAATTATTAAATTCATTTAAAATATTTTTTAAATATTCATCATCTTTTTTTACAATTGTTTTTACATTCCACTCTACATTTGTCTTAAAAGCACTAGCAGTAATATTTGAAGAACCAACTATAACTTCATAAAAATCATTAAATTCAAAAATATAAGATTTAGGATGGAAGCCAAGATTTGTGATATTACAATCATAAATTTTCAATTCAATATTTTTAAACTGCTTTAATTTCTCCAGAGCTTTTACTTCTGTAAAATTTAAATACGTAGAAGTTAAAATTTTACCTTTAATATTTTTATTCTCTAACTTTGAAAAAACTTCTAATAAAAGTTGAACTCCACTAAAATTTATAAAAGCTACATTAATAATAAAATATTTTGACTCTAACAAAGATTTACAAAAATGATTATAAAAATTATCTGTATTAGAATTTGAAATTAAGCTATTCAAAAAAATTCCTTTTGGTAAAAAATTATTATATTAAATATATTCTAAATTAACCAATAGTAAGGGTTTAAGTGATTAAATCATATAATAATAATAATTTTTATAAAAGGGGTTTTAGTGTCTGTAAAAGCTAGATTATGGTTACTATCTTCAGTTTTACTTGTTGGTATGTTAATTATTGGTTTTATTGGTTTTAATAGTGCGAAGAAATGGTCAAATGATATTGAAGAAGTATCAGAACAAAGAATTCCTATTTTATTATCTTTAGCAGATTTAGATGGTGAAAGAATGGCTATTAGATCAATAGTTTATGAATTTGTTACTGTTTATTTTAATAATGACAATAAAGAGAATTTACAAAGAGTACAAAAAGCAAAACTTGATACTTGGAATAGAATTCAAAAACATTGGGATTTTTTCAAAAGCACTCCACGAAAAACAGAAGCTGGTAAAAAAGCTTTTACTGGACTTGAAGAAGCTTTTAATCTTTGGAAAAATGTTCATATTAAATTAGATGATTATATTGCAAAAACTATTGAAAATAGTGGAAATAAAACAGAACAAGATAAATATGTTAATGAGTATATAAAAGAAATTGCAACTTTAGTTAAAGTTTCTGATAATTTCTCAAAACTTCTTGTGGAACAAAGAGAAAGAACATTTAATTTTTCTAAAAAGATGATAGATGAATCTGCACAAAGTGCAAATAATTCGATATACACAATTATTGTTGTAATTTTAATAATAGCTATTGCTGGTCTTATTTTTGTATTTATAACTATTAGCTTAATAACTAACTCTTTAAATAAAATAAAAGAAGGAACTCTTAGTTTCTTTGATTTCTTGAATCATAAAACAAGCTCTAGTTCACTTATAGATATATCATCAAAAGATGAATTTGGTGAAATAGCTGCAGTTGTAAATTTAAATATTAAAAATACAAGTAATAGTATAAAAAAAGATAATGAATTTTTAGCAGATGTTGAAAGATTTGTAAAAGAACTTTCAAAAGGAAATATGCTAGCTAAAATTGAAAAACAAAGTGATACTCCAAATTTAGTTATTTTAAAAAATCTTTTAGATCAATTACAAGATTATCTTGAGCATACAATTGCAAGAGATGTAAATATGCTTTTAAATGTTATAGAAAGCTTTAAAAAACATAATTTTACTACAAGATTCCCTAATCCTTATGCAAAAGTTGCTGTTGCTATGAATGAGTTAGGAGAAGAGATATCTGAACTTTTAAAACAATCTTTAAAAGTAGGACTTGGTTTACAAAATAGTTCTAATGAATTACTTGAAAATGTTGATACACTAAACAAAAGTTCAAATAATGCCGCAGCTTCACTAGAAGAGACAGCAGCAGCACTTGAAGAGATAACTAGCACAGTAATTAGCAATGCTAACAATGTTGCACAAATGTCAATATATTCTGAGCAAGTTACTAATTCTGCAAAAAAAGGTCAAGAGTTAGCAAATCATACTACAACTGCGATGGATGAAATAAACACACAAGTAAATAGAATAAATGAAGCTATTTCTGTAATTGATCAAATAGCTTTCCAAACAAATATTCTATCTTTAAATGCTGCTGTTGAAGCTGCAACTGCTGGTGAAGCTGGAAAAGGATTTGCAGTTGTTGCACAAGAAGTAAGAAATCTTGCAAGCAGAAGTGCAGAAGCTGCAAAAGAGATAAAATCTTTAGTTGAATATGCTACTTCAAAAGCAAATGAAGGTAAAAATATAAGTTTTGAAATGATTCAAGGATATACAGAACTTCTTGAAAATATAAATAAACAAAGTCAAACAATAACTGAAATTGCAAATGCTTCAAAAGAACAACAAGCTGGAATTACACAAATCAATGATGCAGTAACTGGATTAGATCAACAAACTCAACAAAATGCAGTAATTGCTGCAAATACAAAAGAGATTGCAACAAGAGCAAATGAAATTGCTTATAAAGTTGTTGAAGATGCAGATAAAAATGAGTTCATTGGAAAAGCTGAACTTCATGAACAGTATAAAAATAGTAATAAATCAACAAAAAAAGCTGATACTTTTATAACTAAAAAGGTTGATGTAAAAATAGAAAAAAATAGTACAAAACAAAAAGAGATTAAATCATCTACAAGTGATGATGAATGGGAATCATTCTAAAATAGGTTATCCTATTTTAGAATTATAAAATTTGCAACAAGATTTTTTATATTTAATTGATAAAAATGATATAAAAGAGAAAAATACTCTTATAAATATCTACTCAAATACAAATGTAAACTATTATCTAAGTGATGATTTTTCAAAAGAGTTTTATATTCTTTTAGCAAAAACTGGCTTTATATCTACATCTATTTTCATTGATAACCTATTTTACCTTCTGCCTGAAATACAATTTGAATATGCTATTTTAGATTTTGATAATCTTCATATAAATAAAAGAGTAAAAAAGCTAATAAATCAAAATAATTTTGAGTTTCTCATAAATAAAGATATAAATAAAAATTTAGAAAAACTTAATGATTACCACAAAGATAATTGGCTTACAAATAAATATAAAGATTTAATTGTAAATTTGTACAAAAATCCAGATAATAATTTTTCAATATTAAGTATAGAGCTATATGATAAAAATTCTAAAGAATTAATAGCTGGTGAAATTGGATATAAAATAAACTCAACATATACTTCTCTTAGTGGTTTTTCATCAAAAGATGAAAACTATAAAAACTGGGGAAAACTTCAAATGGTCTTATTAGCTTTTTATTTAGAAAAAAACAACTTCTCTTTTTGGAATTTAGGTCATCCATATATGCAATATAAATTTGATTTAGGTGCAAAACTATATTCAAGAGAAGACTTTTTAAAAAGATGGTTAACTCAAATTCAATAATTTATTGATACATAAAAGCTAAACTCAAACTCATCATCTCCATCTATAAAATCTAACTTATCATAGATTGCATATGATGGCTTTGTTGTTGTTTCATATTCACTTTTTGGTAGCCACTCATGATATACCCATTGAATAAATGGTAACAAATCTTCAGCTTTTGCTTTTAAATCAAACCTTGCGTATACACCCTCAGCAATTTTGAATTTTGGAATCCTGTCACTTTTTATACTTTTTTCATCATCAACTATAATACAAGCTATATACTGACACTCATCTAATGGCGTAATCGTAGGATTATCGTGAAAAAGTGCTGCTCTTTTATATGATTTTATATTATTTGTTAAAACCCATGTTTGAAGCTTTTGCCATGTTGCTTCAATATTTTTGTTGTAACCTCTATTTCTTATATAGTAACTTTCTATTGCCTTTGCTTTAACAATAGTTGGTGTTATATTCTCAAAATTAGCTTTTGATTTCATAGCAAATTTTGATTGTTTAATTATTTCATTTGAATATTCTTTATATCCACCATTTTTCCACTCTTTAGGACTCATTCCAAATCTTTCTTTAAATATTTTAATAAAAGAAGATTGTGAAGAGTAACCACATGAATTTACAATACTAGATATTGTTGAATATTTATTTGTAAGTAGTAGATTTGAAGCTTTTTGCAATCTAATAGATTTAATGCTTTCATAAATATTTCGTCCGAAAATCTCTTTAAAAATTCTATGCATGTGAAATTTACTTATGTTCAAATCTAAGCTAAGTTCTTCTATATCAATATTTGTATCTATATGCGTATAAATATAGTACATTATGTCATTTGCGATTTTTGTTCTTTTTTCTAAAGTCTCTTTTTTCATAAGATAATTTTATCAAATTTTAGATAAAATTAGCACGAAACAACAATTTATAAAGCACCAAAAAAGAAGAAGAAAATATAAAATTTTCCTAAAATACGGTACTTTAAAACAAGTGTTAATAAATACTTAAAGGAGAAATGTGGAAGCCCTATTACAAGCACTATTTAGCTTTTTCATAATTATGGGAATAGTATCAACTATTCTATTAGTTATTGGATTTTTGCTAAAAGCAAAAGGTGTTACTTTTGTTGAATTTTTTCCAAAAAAACCAGAGCCTGCAACATCTCAAGTTATCTATAATAATGTTATTTCTCAAGCACCAGCAAATCCTTATGGAATTGATGCTAGAAAAGTAGCTGCAATTATGGCTGCAATTGAGCATCATACGAAAGCAAAGGCATAGTTTATGGCAAAAAAATATATTGATATTATGGATACTACTTTCAGAGATGGATTTCAATCTGTTTTTGGAGGAAGAGTTTTAATGAATGATTTCTTTCCAGCTGTTGAAGCTGCGAAAGATGCAGGAATTAGACATTTTGAATTTGGTGGAGGAGCTAGATTTCAATCTTTATTCTTCTATCTTCAAGAAAATGCTTTTGACATGATGGATAAATTTAGAGCAATCGTTGGTCCTGATGCAAATCTACAAACATTAGCTCGAGGTATTAATACTGTTATGCTTGATACTGGTAGTCGTGAATTAATTGATTTACATGCAAAACTTTTTGCAAAACATGGAACAACTACTATTAGAAATTTTGATGCACTAAATGATGTTCAAAATTTAGAGTATTCAGCGCAATGTATTAAAAATCATGGATTAAAACATGAAGCAGTTGTTACTTTAATGGATTTACCACCAAATTGTACAGGTGCCCATGATGTACCTTTTTATGAAAAAACTTTAAGAAAAATTCTTGATAGTGGATTACCATTTGATTCTATTTGCTTTAAAGATGCAAGTGGAACAAGTAGTCCAAATAAAGTTTTTGAAACAATTAAAATGGCTAGAAAACTTTTAGGTGATTCAACTCACATAAGATTGCATACTCACGAAACAGCTGGAGTTTCAGTTGCATGTTACTTAGCAGCACTTGAAGCAGGAGCTGATGGTATAGATTTAGCTGCTAGCCCAGTTAGTGGAGGAACAAGTCAACCTGATATTCTTACGATGTTACATGCAACTAAGGGTATGAATTACGATCTTGGTGGACTAGAAATTGATAAAATTTTAAAATATGAAGAAGTTTTAGCTGATTGTTTAAAAGATTATTTTCTTCCACCAGAAGCTACTCAAGTGTCACCACTTATTCCATTCTCACCAATGCCAGGTGGTGCTTTAACAGCAAACACTCAAATGATGAGAGATAATGGAACACTTGATAAATTCCCTGAAGTAATTAAAGCTATGCAAGAAGTTGTTGTTAAAGGTGGATTTGGTACAAGTGTAACTCCTGTATCACAATTCTATTGGCAACAAGCATATGCAAATGTTATGTTTGGTCCATGGAAACAAATAGCTCCAGGTTATGGAAGAATGGTTTTAGGATACTTTGGTAAAACTCCAGTTGAACCAGATAAAGAGATTGTAGAATTAGCAGCACAAAAACTAAAACTTGAACCAACAACTTTAAATCCTTTAGATATTGCAGATGCAGATCCAAAGAAAAAAATTGATGTTTGGAGACAAAGATTAGAAATTGAAAATATACCTACAACAGAAGAAAATATTTTTATAGCAGCAGCATGTGATGAAAAAGGTATTGCATTTTTAAAAGGAGAAGGTCCTTTAAATGTAAGAAAAAATAGTTCAAATGAAGATAAAAAAGAAACAAAACAAAAAGGAGAAAATAAAATGGCAAATGGAAATTATACAGTAGTAGTAGATGGTCAAAGATTTAATGTATCAGTTTTTGAAGGAGATGTTCAAAATATTCAAGTAGCTGCTCCAGTTCAACAAGTTGTTCAACAAGTAGCACCTCAAGCTCCAGTTCAACAAGCTCCAGTTGCAGCTGCAAAACCTGTTTATAATGGTACAGAAGTTCCAGCAGCAGTAAATGGTAATGTTTGGAAGATTCTTGTAAAAGAAGGTGATAGAGTTGAGAAAGATCAACAAATTATGATTTTAGAAGCTATGAAAATGGAGATTGATATTGTTGCACCTGTTTCGGGAACAATTAGTAAAATCTTAACAGAGCCTTCTAAAGCAGTTGAAGAAGGTCAAGTTTTAGCCGTAATCGCTTAAAAATCTTAAAAATAGAGGTTTTTACCTCTATTATCTACACCAGATATCTATCCTCAATTATTATCTAACTATTTATTTATAATATTGTAAAATCTTTATCACAAAATAAAAAGAAGTCTAATTATGAAAAAATTTATCTACTTAATCTTTATTATAATTGTATCTATTGCTATAAATGGTTGTATTACAGGTGCTAATATTAGCAGCGGTGGTAGTTATGGAATAAGTATTGGTGGTAGTATTTAATAAAACTGGTACTCCCAGTACGATTCGAACGTACGGCCTACGCCTTAGAAGGGCGTTGCTCTATCCAGCTGAGCTATGGAAGCATATATAAAAAAAGCCTTACATAAAAAGAAATCTTCTTATATAAGGCTTTATGGAGCGGGAGACGAGACTCGAACTCGCGACAGTCTGCTTGGAAGGCAGAAGCTCTAGCCAACTGAGCTACTCCCGCTTAAAGTGGTGCGGATGAAGAGACTCGAACTCTTACACCGTGAGGCACCAGA
>RRZT011322453.1_pt1 | contig 10694 bp, 10 predicted proteins | sample 2165551 | NCBI WGS metagenome assembly RRZT01 (sample SAMN10456910, study PRJNA506462) | wastewater metagenome | biome: wastewater; feature: sludge; material: wastewater sludge; isolation source: wastewater sludge with Escherichia coli K12::gfp cells carrying plasmid... | place: USA: Moscow, Idaho...
CGACCAGCGGCGCGAGCTCCTCGGGCGTACCGATCCGGCCCAGGGGCGTGCGTCGCATCCACTCGGCGTACATCTCAGGATCGGACTCGCTCACGCTGGCGGTCATCGGCGTGCCGATGTAGCCCGGCGAGACCGCGTTGACGCGGATGCCGTACGGGATCCATTCGAGCGCCAGGCTCTTCGTCAGCATGATGACGCCGGCCTTGGAGGCGTTGTACGCGGCCTGCGGCTGCGGGACGTTGACGATGTGCCCCGACATCGAGGCGATCGTGACGATCGCGCCGGGCTTCCCGGCGGCGATGAGGCGCCGGGCGCACTCGGCCGCACAGAGGAACGTGCCGGTGAGGTTGACGTCGACGACCCGCCGGAACTGCGCGCCGCTCGCCTTGTGCGCATCGATGTTGTGCGCGATGCCCGCGGCGGTGACGAGCACGTCGACCGGTCGCCCCAGCGCCTCCTCCACCTGAGCGAACGCCCGGGCCACGTCCTCCTCGTCGGTGACGTCGCACGTCACCGCGCACGTCTGCCGGCCCGATTCGGCCGCGATCCGCTCGGCGGTCTGCGGCGCCTCGGGGATGACGTCGAGGATCGCCACGTCGGCGCCCTCGGCGGCCAGCCGCGCCGCGACGACCTCGCCGATCCCGCGCCCCCCGCCGGTCACCGCGGCGCAGCGCCCGGCCAGTCGTCCGCCCAGTCCTGCGGGCACCGTCGAATTCATGGCTCCTCCATCGTCGGTCGGTTCACGCTCATTCTCGACGCACGCGACGGCTGCGACGGCCTTCGGTGCCGCGTGGTTCGGCTCGCCGTCAGCCCGCACCGACGAGGGCGACGGCGACCCCGCACAGGAGGAGCCCGACCCCTTGCCACCCGTGGATCCGCTCGCGCAGCACGGCGGCCGCCAGCAAGATCGTCACCGCCGGGTAGAGCGAGGTGAGCACGGCGACGACGGTGAGCGCACCGGCCTGCGCCGAGAGCAGGTAGAGGAGGGTCGCGACGCCGCTGATCGCGCCGGCCACCCCGCCGCCCCACACGGCGACACCGCGCGGCCGCCACGCCCCCCCGGACATCACGGCGAGCCCCACGATCGCCACGAGCGCGACGAGCTGGTCCAGGAGCAGGGGCTGGATGCCGGCCGATTCGGGGCTCTGGCCCAGGCACGCGAAGACGACACCGAAGCCGAGCCCGGCGAGCACCCCGTCGCGCAGCGGCGTCGGGCGCACCGGCGGGGGCAGCGACGGGTCGGGGTCGGCCGCCGACACGGGGTGGTCGGCGACGCGGGAGACGAGCCAGATGCCGGGCAGGGCCGCGAGGATGCCGCCCCACACGAGCAGGCTGGGTCGCTCGCCGAGCAGCAGGCCGACCCCCACGGGGAGCACGGCCGCACCGACTGCGGAGACGGGCGCGACGACCGACATCCGCCCCGATCCCAGCCCGCGGTAGAGGAACCCGGTGCCGACCGCGTTGCCGATGCCGGCGGCGGCGCCCCAGGCGAGGTCGATGGGGCTCGGGTCGCCGAGACGCCCGACGGCCATGAGGAGGAGGGCGAGCGCGGCGACGGCCTGGCAGGCCACGGCGACGGACCAGGCGCTGCGATGGCGGGCGCTGATGCCGGCGACGAAGTCGGACACCCCGTAGCCGGCGGCCGATACGAGCGCGAAGACCACGGCGATCATGCGGACCGTCCCACGGTGTCGACGAAGCGGTAGCGCACGAAGGCCGGCACCACGAGGGCCGCGACGACCGTGCCGATCACGACGAGGACGCCGCCCCCGGCCACCGCGACGGCCGTGCCGACCGAGGCGGCGGCCGCGCCGTGGGCGACGTCGGCGATCCGCGGCCCGCCGGCGACGACGACGAGGAAGACCCCCTGGAGCCGACCGCGGACCTCGTCGGAGGCCGCCGTCTGCAGCATGCTCATCCGGAAGGCGGCCGACGTCATGTCCGCCGCGCCGCCGAGCATGAGCATCCCCGTCGCGAGCGCGAGCAGACCGGTCGACGGCCCGTGCGCGAGCCCGACGGCGACACCGAAGCCGACCATGGCCATCCCCCAGACGATGATCGCGACGATGACGGCGAGCCCCTGGCGCTCGATGCGCGAGACCCACCCCGAGAAGATCCCACCGATCATCGCACCCGCCGGGATCGCCGCGAAGAGGATCGCGAAGGCGAGTCCACCCTCGGCCGGCCCGCCGAAGGACTCGTGGGCGATCTGCGGGAAGAGCGCCCGCGGCATCCCGAAGAGCATCGCGATGATGTCGACGACGAAGCTCATCATGAGCACCGGCTGCCCGCGCAGATAGGCGAGCCCCTCGACGACCGAGCGAAGCCCGGGTCGCGCACTTACGGTGTCGACGGGCAGCGGCGGCAGCTTGACCACGGCATACAGGGTCGCGAAGAGGAAGACGGTGTCGAGCAGGTAGAGCCAGGCGAGGCCGACGAAGGGGATGAGGGCGCCCGCGACGAGAGGCCCGGCGATGCCGCCGACCTGCGCGATCGTCATGTTGAGGGCGTTGCCCGCCGGGATCTGCTGGGCCGGGATGAGCTTGGGCAGGATCGCCTGCCGCGCCGGCTGGTTGATCGCGAAGAAGGCCTGCTGGATCGCGAAGAGCCCGAGCAGCGGCCAGACGTTGGCCAACCCGGACGCCGCCTGCGCCCAGAACGCTGCGCTCGTGAGGATGAGCCCGACCGTCGTCACGACGAGCAGGAGGCGCCGGTCCATCGCGTCGGCGAGCGCCCCGCCCCATAGCCCGAAGACGACGAGCGGCACGAGCCCGAAGAGGCCGGTCAGCCCGACGTAGGCCGAGGAGCCGGTCATCGCGTAGATCTGGGCCGGCACCGCGACGATCGTCAGCTGCGCGCCGATGACGGTGACGATGTTCGCGAGCCACAACCGGCGGAAGTGGTCGTTGCGCAGCGGGCGGGTGTCCGCCAGCACCTCGCGCAGCCGTGCCATCCCGCCCCTTTTCGCCCGGTCGTCCGTCCCCGGCCCGCGCTCGGGCCGCCCGCGATCCTAGGCACCGAACCGACGACGCGCCCGAGCCGTCCACAGCTCGCTCACCGACGCCGAGCCAGCTCGCCCATCGCGCTCCAGGGGCACAGTCGAGCACGTGCTGCATAGTGCGGCACCCGGACGGGGCCGCGGGGGTGGCGCGCATCGGCGCCGTGTCGGCGCGCAGTGCGACGATGCCCTCATGGATCCCGACGCCCTCGCCGAGGCGGTCGAGCAGCTCTACGCCGGCGCGCCGGAGGACTTCGTCGCGACCCGCAAGACCCTGGCCGCCCGGGCCCGCTCCGACGGAGACCGCGTGCTCGCGACGCAGATCACGGCGCTGCGCAAGCCGACGGTCTCGGCGTGGGCCCTCAACGCGATGGCGCGCTCCAGGCCCGACCTCATGGGCGACCTCGCGGAGTTCAGCGCCTCGATGCGGGCCGCGCAGTCGGACCTCGACGCGGCGGCGATGCGCGACCTGAGCCGGGGGCGCGAGGAGCTGCTCGGGAAGCTGGTGTCGGGCGTCGAGGAGGCAGCCCAGGAGGAGGACGGCCGGGCCCTCGGCGCCGGCCTGCTCGCCGAGGTCCGCGCCACCTTCGTCGCCGCGATCGCGGATCCGCACGCGGAGGAGGCGGTGGCCTCCGGGTGCCTGACCCGCGCGTTGAGCTACGCCGGCCTCGGCGAGGTCGACCTGAGTCAGGCCCTCGCCGCCGGCCCGGTGCGCCGAGCGCGCCCGTCATCGCCGCCTCGGTCCACCCCGTCGGCGTCCTCGCAGTCGCCCTCGCAGTCGGGGGCGTACTCGGCTGGGGACTCGGTGGCGGACTCGGGGGCGAGCGACGATCCGACGGCCGGCCCGAGCGGCGACGGCGAGGCGGGCGGCGACGCGCGGCGCGAGGCGACCCGTCGTGCCGCCGAGCGCGAGGCGCGTGAACGGGCGGCTGCACTGACGCGCGCGAAGGACCGGCTCGGTGCCGCGGAGCGCGACCTCACCGGCCTGTCCCTCGCGCAGGCCGAGGCGCTCGAGGTGGCCCGCCGGGCCGCCGACCGCCGTGGCGAGCTGACGCGGCTCCTGGAGCGCGCGACCCGCGAGGCGCGCGAGGCCCAGGACGCGGCGACCGCCGCCGGCGAGGCTCTCGCCGAGGGGCAGACGGCCAGGGACGAGGCCGCCGCCGAGGTCGAGCGCCTCACCTGAGGCAGATCGCCTACCGGATGGATTCGAGGATCTGAGCGACACCGTCCTCGTCATTGCCCCCGCAGACGTCGGTCGCGGCGGCCCGGACGAGGTCGTGCCCGTTGCCCATGGCGAACGAGCGCCCGGCCCACGCGAGCATCGGCAGGTCGTTGGGCATGTCACCGAAGGCCCAGACCTCGTGCGCGGCGATCCCCCGGGCGACGCACCACGCGTGCAGCGCCGTCGCCTTGCTCACCCCGGGCGGCCCGATCTCGGCGAGGCCGCCGGCGCCGGAGTAGGCGACGATCCCGCGCTCCCCGACGATCGTCGCGACGGTCTCGATGAATTCCTCGTCGGGGGTAGAGGGGTCGCGGGCGAGGAGCTTACCGACGACGCCACCGACAGACTCGATGGGCCCCCACTCGAGCCCGGCCGGATCGGCGACGTCCCGAAGCCCGATGATCGGCGACTCGTAGGCCGGCTCGAGATAGGGCCCGTGGGGGCGCTCGGCTGCGAAGCCGACCCGCGGGAAGTGCGCGCGGACGTCCGCGGTCATCGTCGCGATCGACTCCGTGGCGATGCCGACCGATTCGATGACGCGGGACGTCTCGACGTCGTAGACGAAGGCGCCGTTCGCGCAGATGACGACGCCGTGGCCGCCGACGTGGTCGGCGAGATCGTCGAGCCAGCGCGGTGGGCGGGCCGTGACGAGGACCGTCTCGATGCCGAGGGTCCACATGCGCCGCAAGGCTTCTCGGGTCCGGGGGGTGACGGCACCGGTGGGGTCGAGCAGCGTGCCGTCGAGGTCCGTCGCGACGACCCGCGGGCGCGACCCCGGCAGCGGGGATCGGGTCGGTCCGGACATGACCTGAGCATAGGTGAGGGCCCCACGGGGACCCGCTCGGCTGGAAGGATGCTGGCCATGGATGCCGACGCCCCCGAGCAGCTCACCGACACCGATCGCGAGCACCTGCGCCGGGCGGTCGAGCTCGCGCAGGCCGCGCTCGAGGCCGGCGACGAACCCTTCGGCTCCGTGCTCGTCGACGCCACCGGGGCCGTCCGCTTCGAGGACCACAACCACGTCGCCTCCGGTGACGCCACCGCGCACCCCGAGATCGCGGCGGCCCGCTGGGCGCTTGCACACCTGGACCCCGCCGACCGGGCCGCCACCACCCTCTACACCTCCGGCGAGCACTGCGCGATGTGCGCCGCCGCGCATGCCTGGGCCGGGTTGGGCCGGATCATCTACGCGACATCCGCCGCGCAGCTCGCGAGCTGGTACGCCGAGTGGGGCCTGCCCGACGGACCGGTCGCGCCCCTGCCCATCCGACAGGTCGCACCGGGGCTGGAGGTGATCGGCCCCGTCGAGGAGTTCGTCGCGCCGGTCCGTGAGCTGCAGCGACGCCGCCTGCAGGCCCCGCCGACCGAGCGGGACGGGGCGCGCTGATGGTCAAGATCCTGTGCATCGCCGACGAGGAGAACCCGCGGCTGTGGGCCGGGCACGCCCGCGAGATCGCCCCTGACCTCGTCCTCGCCGCCGGTGACCTGCCGTGGGGCTACCTCGAGCACGTCGCCTCCTGCGTCGACGCCCCGCTCGTCTTCGTGCCCGGCAACCACGACCCGGCTGTCGTCCGCAGCCGCCTCCATCGCTCCGGCATGCACTTCCACGCCGGGCTGCCCGTCGCCGACCCCCGCCCTCACGGCGGGATCAATGCCGACGGCTCGGTCATCGAGGTGGCCGGACTCGTCATCGCCGGCCTCGGCGGGTGCGTGCGCTACCGGCCCGGACCGAACCAGTATTCGCAGGCCGAATTCACCCGCAAGTCCGCACGATTGGCCCGCGCCGCGCGCCGCACCGTCAAGAAGCGGACGCGACAGGGGCTGCCGGGGATCGATATCCTGCTGACGCATGCCCCGCCGCGTCACTGCGGCGACGAGGAGGATGCGCCGCATCACGGCATCGAGGCCTTGCACCCTCTCATCGAGCAGCTCACGCCCCGACTTCTCGTCCACGGGCACATTCATCCCTACGGTCAGCGCCGACCCGACCGACAGGTAGGGGGGACGACGATCCGAAACGTCGTGCCCACCAAGGTCTTCGACCTCCCTGTCGAGTCCCCCACCGTGCTCACCGCAGGAGAGACCCACCATGCCCACTGACACCGGATCGCCCCGTGCCGATGCCGAAGCCGACTTCTTGCGGGTCCGCCGCCAGGAGATGATGAGCCGCCTCGGCCGCGGAATCCTCGGCCGCGACGGCACGACGCTCTCCCTCGACGAGGTCGTCGGCGCCCTGGGGCAGCTCGGGGAGCGCAACCTCGGGGTCAAGGTCATCTCCCTCGACAAGATCGTCGGCTCGGTCGACAAGGTGCGTGACTTCGACCCGGAGTTCCGCCCGACATCCGGGCGTAGCCGGACCCGCTGGGAGCGGATCGCCGAGGCCGTCCGCCGCGGCCAGGAGCTGCCGCCGATCGACGTCTACCAGGTCGGGGAGCAGTACTTCGTCCGCGACGGGCACCACCGCGTCTCGGTGCTGCGGGCCCTCGGCGAGAAGGTGATCGACGCGGACGTCACGGCGATCCGCACCGCGATCGAGGCCGTGCCGATCGCCGACCGCGAAGACCTCAAGGCCGCCGAGCTGCACCGGATCTTCCTCGAGCGCGTACCGCTGGACCGCCTCGCCCGCCGCGAGTGCGTCTGCGAGAACGCCTGGAACTACCCCGGACTCGCCGAGATGGTCGAGGCCTGGTCGGCCCGGCTCATGTTCCGCGAGCAGGTCCTGCTGTCGGCCCAGCATGCGGCCTCGCGCTGGTACGCCGAAGAGTTCACCCCCGTCGTGCAGATGCTGACCGAGGCCGGCCTCGTCCAGCCCGGCGAGGGCGACGGCGACGCCTACCTGCGCGCCGCCCACGACCGCTACTCCCTGGTGCGCGCCCACGTCTGGACCGAAGAGGTCTTCGACGAGCTGCGCAAGGCCCGCAAGAAATAGTCGAGGCGACCACCTGCACCTCTTCCCACGTGTCATGCGCATGTGTAACGTATGTGCATGTCCCTCCTGGAGAAGCGTTTGCAACTGCTGCTCGACGCCGATCGCTATCAGAAGGTGTCACAGGAGGCCGAGCGCTCCGGGCGCAGCGTCGCCGCTGTGATCCGCGAAGCGATCGACCTCCGCTTTCCCGCGGTGGGTGTCGACGTGCGCATGGCCGCAGCAACCGAACTTCTCGCCCTCGACCCGGGGCCAGGCATCGGTGAGGGCCCGGAGGAACTGAAGGCGATCTACGAAGCCGACCTGACCGTCACGCTCGGCACGGCGTGATGCTCACGCCGGCGGACGCCTTCCTCGACCCGTCGGTCCTCCTGCTGGCGATCGGCCGCGACCACCCGCACCGTGACGCCTGTCGGCGAGTGCTGGCGCTGGCCGGCAGTGGTGAGCTCACGATCCACCTCAGCGTCGAGGGCGGTCAGGAGTTCCTGTTCCATCGGATGCGGATCGGCGACCGCACCAAAGCCGTGCAGGAATTCGACGCGGTGGACCGACTGGTCGTGTGGCACCCCTTCGACGAGGAGACCCTGCGAGCCTCTCGCGACGTAGTCGCCGCCGGCTCGGCACGCGGCCGGGACGCGGTGCACGCCGCGACGGCGATCCTCGGCGGATTCACCGAGATCGTCAGCTGCGACGCCGACTTCGATCACATCCCCGGTTTGCGGCGGAAGCATCCCGAGGACCTTCATCGTCACCGGTGACGCTGCGTGAGGACCAGCTCGCCATCCTCGACCGACATCGGAAAGCTCGACAGAAGCGTCATTCCCACAACCTAGAGCCCGCACATCGGGCTCTTCACCGATGAGGGGTCTGTCGCTCTAACGGTGTAAGTGGCCTGATGGCCCCTTCGGGGGCAGGAGGGTCGTCATGACCGAGACACTGGAGCACGTGGAAGAGTTCGGATCGCAGGAGCCACGTGAGGAGAGCGCCTCTGGTGAGGCGTTCGGCGCGTCAGCGCCGGACGCGCAGCCACCGGCTGAATCTGACCTATCGGCGGCGAACGCGGCCGTGATCCGGCAGATGGTGCTGGCCGCCAAGGACGCTGGGATGGTCTTGACCGGTCCGGGTGGGCTGCTCAAGCAGCTGACGAAGATGGTCATCGAGACAGCTCTGGATGAGGAGATGTCCGAGCATCTGGGCTATGACAAGCACGACCCGGCAGGTCGGGGCAGCGGGAACTCCCGTAACGGGATGCGGTCCAAGACCGTCATGACCGACAACGTCGGCCCCGTCAGTATCGACGTGCCGCGCGACCGGGACGGTTCGTTCGAGCCGCAGCTGGTCAAGAAGCGTCAACGACGCCTGGGGGACCTGGACACGATGGTGTTGTCGCTGTACGCCAAGGGCCTCACGACAGGTGAGATCAGCGCCCACCTGGGCGAGGTGTACGGGGCGTCGGTGTCCAAAGACACCGTCAGCCGCATCACCGACCGCGTCGTGGAGGAGATGCAGACGTGGTGGGCGCGCCCGTTGGAGAAGGTCTACGCGGCGATCTTCATCGACGCGATCGTGGTGAAGGTCCGTGACGGGCAGGTCCGTAACCGGCCGTTCTACGCCGCGATCGGGGTCGACTTGAACGGCTGCAAGGACGTGCTGGGCATGTGGGCCGGTGACGGGGACGGGGAGTCGGCCAAGTACTGGATGGCCGTGCTGACCGAGCTGCGCAACCGGGGCGTGCAGGACGTGTTCTTCGTCGTCTGTGACGGCCTGAAGGGTCTGCCGGACAGCGTGAACGCGGTGTTCGCGCAGGCCACCGTGCAGACGTGCATCATCCACCTGATCCGCAACACCTTCCGGTATGCCTCCCGCAAGTACTGGGACGCGTTGGCCAAGGACATGCGCCCGATCTACACCGCCCCGACCGCGGCCGCGGCCAAGGACCGGTTCGATGAGTTCGCGGAGAAATGGGGCAAGCCCTACCCGGCGATCGTGCGACTGTGGGAGAACGCCTGGGCGGAGTTCATCCCGTTCCTGGACTACGACGTCGAGATCCGCAAGGTGATCTGCTCGACCAACGCGATCGAGTCCCTCAACGCCCGCTACCGCCGGGCGATCCGGGCCCGGGGCCACTTCCCCAACGAGCAGGCCGCGATGAAGACCCTGTACCTCGTCACCCGAAGTCTGGACCCCAAGGGCACCGGACAGACACGATGGACCATGCGCTGGAAGCCAGCGTTGAACGCCTTCGCCATCACCTTCGCCGACCGCATGCCGGCCGCCGAAAACCGCTGACCATGAAACGCCACTTACACCGTTAGGCGGACAGTCCCAAGAGCCACTTGAATCGAGACCGTCTAATTCAGCCTGGGCAAAGCGGGGCCTTGGCCAGACCCAGGTAGCTTTCGGGGATCGGAGCACAAGAAACGCCACTTCGCCAATGGCACCGAACGAGGTCAACCCGAGGCCCCTTTAATTAGTCACGATCTAGCTTGTCTTCGGTTGTGCCGGACGTTTGAGCTAGATACTGGGCTGGGCTGATGGGTTTGCCGTAATGCCAGCCTTGCATTAGGTCGACGCCTGCGTTCTGCACCAGTACGCTCTCTTCTTGCGTCTCGACTCCTTCAGCGACGACTTCGCGAATGCCGAGGCTACGAGCCAGCTGTGTGACGGCCCGAAGCAGACGGGATTTGTCGGCGGGCCATGGTTCGGTGAGGAATGAGCGGTCTAGTTTGACTGCGTCGAAGCGGAGCTTACGGAGCACTCCGATGCTGGCGTACCCACTACCAAAGTCGTCCAGGAGTACGCCAATGCCGGCTTGTCGGAGCTGCGTGATGCCTGCGGACATTCTTTCGTCTAGGAAGATGAGCGACTGCTCGGTCATCTCTACTCGGACCGATTCAGGTGCGCAGTTGCAGTATTGGATTGATGCAAGTAGTTGGCCAATGAACTTGGGCTGCGCGATCTGTGCGGCGCTCAAGTTTATGGAGATCCATGCTCGGGGATGCGATTGTGTCGCACTGGCTTGGACGTCCTTTATGAATCTGCAGGCGTCTTGTAGGACTAAGTGAGTAATACTGTTAAGCAGGCCGCGTTCCTCGGCGATCGGTATGAACACGTCGGGGCCTACGAGGCCGAGTCTGGGGTGGTTCCAGCGCGCGAGTGCCTCCCACCCGGTGATGTGGTGGGGTTGCTGCGCTGCGACAATCGGTTGGAACTGGGCATAGATGAGGCGAGCGCGGATGGCTTCAGTGAGATCGTCGCCGAGTTGGCGGCGGGTGTTGTCTAGCCTGCTCACTACCCCTTCGTAGGGAACGGTTTGGGCCCCGCCAGCGCGTTTAGCGTGGTACAGGGCGACGTCCGCGCGTCTGAGCAGTTCATCGGCAGCGATCGGGTCGGTCTGATCGTCAAGGGTGATCTGGGCTAGCCCGATGGATGGTGTCAGCGATGTGGTCACCCCTGACGGAGTACTCAAAGGCGTCTCGAAGGCTCGCTGGATTCTGGTAGCACAGTTCGCGACCTGTTGAGGATGGCTCGCGTTGACGCCTATGAAG
>RRZT012180308.1_pt1 | contig 10693 bp, 8 predicted proteins | sample 2165551 | NCBI WGS metagenome assembly RRZT01 (sample SAMN10456910, study PRJNA506462) | wastewater metagenome | biome: wastewater; feature: sludge; material: wastewater sludge; isolation source: wastewater sludge with Escherichia coli K12::gfp cells carrying plasmid... | place: USA: Moscow, Idaho ...
CTTTGAATATACTCTTTTTCTTGTGATAGTTTTTGTAAAATATAATCTTTATTCATAAAACCTCCAAAGTAAAATCTATATTTTCTTTTAATTATATCTATTTTGTAATTAATTTTGAAGTTATCATAATTTTTCTTTTAATATAAAACCGATAGAAATACTCGAATAATGAACAAAAAACAAAAATCAACATCAGGAAAAACAATTAGCAACAAAATATACCGTATAAAACTGTAAGCCTCATAAATATTAATTTATTTTTATTTTTTCTATCGGGTCTTAATTTTTGATATGTATCTAAAGAAAAACTTACTTTTTATCTATACTATTATCATTAAAAAGAACTAGATTTTTATCTTTTATAAAAATTCTAATATACAAAAAAATATTTTCCTTCCTTTATATTTGTTTATAAATGGAGTTTTAATTATATTTATTTTATTTTTTCCATTCTAATTCTGGATATTTTATTTCCATCCTTACTTCACATTTAGGGCAAGAAGATAAATCTTCAATCATAGTTGAAGCATCACTTTCTGGCTTTACAATTTTTGTATATCCACATTTTGGACAAACTAGTTTATATGGTTTTGGTTGTACTGGCAAAATATATCCTTCATTGTTTTAAATTTCTAAAAATAGTTGGTAAATTTTTCTTATATTCAAAATGACTATTTACAGTATATGTAACATCTATATTAAATAAATTATTCACATTTTTCACATCTATAGGTTTTAAACCAATAGGATGACATCCTAATTCAACAAATTTATATAGTTTTTTTAATATCTCATCATTTTTGGTATAAAAATTATATACACCTCCATTTACTACTTCACATATACTGACCCAATTGAAATACTCTTCAGTATTAGTTGCTCCTCCAAATAGAAATATATTATTTACAGATATAGTTTTATTTGATAGTTCAAGTAATGAATGCTTAACTAGATTTGTACCTAGAGAATGTGCATATATATTTATTTCCTTAGTTTCAAATTTATATAATTCATATAAATCATTTGCTAATTTTATTCCAAACTCTTTACAGTTTTTATTTGCCATTTTCCATTCATCTATAAAAAAAAATGGAATTGACATAGCATTTAAAATTGGAAAAGTTTTTGTTATTACAATAGGTAAAAACTTTTTAACAATATTCTTTTTAGTTTTGAAAGTAAAATGATTTTTCATTTTTAAATAATCCAATCCACTTTCCCATCTATATAAATATACATTATCTTTAGAACCTATAAGATGTTCTAAACTTTTCAACCAATCATCATCTAAAGGATTAGGTTCTTCGTCCGTCATAAAACCATTAATAAATATATGTATTTTTTCATAATTATTATTGCATTTTAATGGAATTAAGCCATAGCTATTCAAATTAGCTTTTTTCATCAATTTTTTTAATAATTATCATAATTTTTCTTTTTAATTCTTCATCCGTTTCTAACCTTCGATAAGACTCTTTTGCTATTTCTCCAATATTTTCATTAATAAACTCTTTTAATTTAGATTCATTTATACTGTTTTTTTCTAATTGAGTTATAATTGCTTGAATTTGGTCTTGTAGAGAATGTTTAAATGGTGTCTCAACTTGTGCTGCAACTATAATAATATCATTAAAAATTTCTTCTAATTTTTTTAAATCATAAATAATCTCTTCTTCTACCTCTTTATCAGAATCTGCTTCTTTTAATTTACTTAATAAATTGTCAAATGCTATTCCCTCTAGTTTTACATTCTCTTTTTGAATAAGAATATTTTGAATAATATCTTGTTCAAAATTATTATCTTTTGAATCATCATATTTTCTTGTTATGTGTAATAATCCTAAAATACTGTCCTCATACTTCTTGAATTTTTCTTTTCTAGCCTTGCTCCCCACTCTAGCTAATACTATAACCTCAAAGATACTATCTAAAAATCTATTTATTAGTGGTCGATAAGAGTTTCTTTGATATTGATAAGGTGTCGTAATAGAATCAAATTTAATTCTAAGTTCATCTAAAGTATTTTGTGGAATATTAATTTCTTTAAATATAGATTCTTTTAATAAATCAAAGATAGATTCAACTTCATTTTGAGTATCTTTATCTATTACATCTGTAGATAATTGTATTATGTATTCTAATGATTCTTTATAAATAGCAGCTCGTACTCCGTCATTAATTGTTGTGGGAGAAGTAATACTATCTTTCCCACTCGTAGTAGCAATTTTTTGTTCTTTTATATAATCTTTAACTTTTTCAGTAATTTTTAGAATCCATTTTTGACTTACTTGTTCAGTTATATCATTATTAATATTATAACTTTTATTACCAATTTCTAATTTCTTATCATTCAATTTTCTTTTTAAATTTAATTTTACTCTTTCCCACTCTTCATCAACTAATTTGCTAAAATCAATTTGTTTTTTCTTCTCATCAAATTTTGGATTATAATCTTTTGCAAAACCAGTTAAAAAATCTCTTGATTCGGATAAAACCTTTTCTACAACTCTATTTAAAACTTCCAAAGCATCATCTGATAAAACTTCTTTTAATCTTTTATGAAATTCTTCAAAACCATTTGATATATTTAGGTTTTTCAACTTAGTTGTTATTTCATTACCTTGAATAATCCCTTTTTCTTCTAAAAAACCTTTCGCAGAAACGGGTATGAAATTTTTTTCTTTATAAACATTATATTTCTTTAAAGAATCTATTAAATCTTTAGACAATTTTCTGATTTTCTCTTTTGCTTCTTCTTGATTGTTCGAAATTTCTTTATCAATCTTATTTCCTACTACTATCATTTTATTTGATAGTAAATTTCCAAATTCATCTTTAGTCGATGTAAGCATATTTACTTGAGATTCATTTAAATCAGAGTTTGTTCCATACCCGTGAACTAAAACTACTATTTCAGAATCTTTCATAAATCTTTCTGCTTGCTCTTTATGTAATCTTGTGGGAGAATCAAATCCAGGAACATCAAATATGATTAAATCTCTCATTCCTTGAAATTTTGAAGAATAAATAGTTATTTTTTTCACAGCTCTTGCAATTGCTGGTTTAGTAATATAATCTTTAATCTCATCTTTTGATACAATTTTTAGATATATAGTATCTTTATCTAAGTGTTTTCTTATCTCTTCTTTATCTTTAAGAATCTCTTTTATTTCAGAACTATAAGAGCTACTTTTTTGCCATTCTTCTTTTAAAAGTTCAAATATTTTATAATCATTAATAGTATCAAAGTTTTCATTTTCAATTTTTAGAAATCTTAGTAATTCTTGAAATTTGTCTTTAAATTCAGATTCTCTATAAAACTCTATTACAACTTCATCTTTATCGCTTGATTCTATTGAAGCAGATGTATATGTTGTAGTTTTATCATCTTCTGGTAATAAATCATTCTGTAACAAAGCATTTGCAAAAGTAGATTTTCCAGAACTTGTTGTTCCTATTAATGCAATTTTAAATCTTTCATCTTTTAGTCTATCCACCCAATCACTTAACTTTTTATTAAGTTCTTTAAATTTATCTTTTTCTTCTTGAGTTTTTAAAATAGAAATTTTACTTATCTCATCGAAAATATTTTTTGTATTGAGAACTTTTTGATATAACTCTTTTTTACTATTAAATATACTCATTTTATTTTTCTCCAAATAATTTTTTAATTTGTTCTTCTATTCTACTTTTATTTAAATCAATTTTTCCTAATACATCATTAAATTTTTCTTTTTTCAGATTGAATAATGTTTCATCTTTTTGTCTTATTTTCAAATTATTTTTTTGAGCATTTAATTTATTTTCTACAGTTTTTAATAAAACATTTTTTGTATTTTTAAATTCATTATCGAGTTCTTTAAATTTCGTGCTAATTTGTTTATTCAAGTGAGCTTCAACTTTTAAATACACATTTGGATTGTTATTCCATGACTCAACCATTGATTCAGCATAAGTTAACCATCTGTCATCAATAATAATTTTTTTAAAAAATTCAAATATATTTCTTAGCCAATGTTTATCAAGATTTATGTCTTTTAAATCATTTGCTGATATATTTGTTGTTTCAAAATGGGTTTTTAATCCATCTATTTTATATTCCATTTCTAGTTCTCTAGTATATTTATCTAATTCTTTATTTACTACTTCCAACTGTTCTTTGACTTGTTTTTCATATTCTTCATTAATCATTCCAAAAGATTGCTTTGTAATAAGGTTTATATACTCATGAAAATAGTTATAAGCTAAGTTATTATCAAGTTCCTTTTCTTTACACCAAGATTTAAAATTATCTGAAGTTTTTTTTCTTACTGTATCTTTATCATTTTTTTCAGTTATAGTAATAGGTAGATTATTTAAATAATTTTTTACTATTTTTTGTAGTTTAGTTTCTATATTTCCTATAGAACTAATATACATCTCCAATTTTTTATCTATATGATTTTTATTCTCTTCAAAAACTTTTAGTTTATCATCTATACTTTTTATATCGCCAATTATTTTTTTTTCTTCTTCGCTAAAGCTCTTATTTGTATTTTCTAAAATTTCGTTAATTTTAAAAAAATTTTGATTTATAAATTCTTTATCTTTATTCTCAATCAAAAATGATATAAATCTATTTGAAAAATTTTCTAAATCTTTTTCATTAACATTTTTATATTTAGTTATTTCTTTTTCTAGGTGTATATCCAAATGATATTGAGAAGATAAGGTAAAAATATTATCTTGATTTATAACAAATTCACCTTCAAATTCATCATCAATTTCCTTAATAATTAGTTTTTTAACATCTTCTACACTTTTTTCTGTTGTGTCTATTTGATTAGCTACAATAAAAAGATTACTTGGAGTGACTTTATCTATTGAATCTTTTGAATCTTTATAAATAGAAATATACTCTTCAAAAAAAGTTTTCTCTTCCATAGCTTGTATTGGTGTAGTAGCTTTAGTTAAAAATATAACAACATTCGCTTCTTTAACAAATTGATGTGCTTTTTGTGTATCTAAACTATTTGTACTTCCATAACCCGGAGTATCTACTAATTCAATATTTTTCAATAAATCATTTTCAAGATATATTTTCACTTCATTTAGAAGTATTGCTTTTTTATTATCTGCTACATAATTTTTTAATTCTTTTATATCAATTTGTTCAACTATACCAAATAAACTTTTATCACAATCTATTATAGTTTTGAGAATAATTTTGGAATTTTTTATTCTATCTTTAACTTCACCTGCAAAATCTCTTGTTTTTATACCATTAAGTTTGTTTTCTATTTTGTCTTTAATATTTTCTAAATCTTCAAATTTATCATAAAATTCGAGGTGTTCTTCACTAGTTAATGCTTCTCTTAAATTTTGTATTGTTTCATTGTATAAGTCTTTTATTTCATAAAAGTTTTTGAAAAATACTTTAACATCTCCATGAGTAGAGTCATCTTCTTCCTGAATATGCACTATTTTTGTAAATATTGCAGTTAATCGTTCTTCAGCAGATGGCAGATAATCTATTCCTAACAGTGCATTTAAAAAAGTAGATTTGCCACTCGAAAAATATCCAAATACTCCTATTTTAAATTTTTCATCTTCAATTTCAGATTTTTTCTTTTTTAAACTTTCTATTAATTCATCTAATGCATAAGGTAAATTTTTATTCATAAATTCTATTGATTTGTAACTGTATTCTGTTAAATATAAAAGATTTTCTTTCAATTGAATACTTTTTTCAAAAATATTATGTTCTTCTTTTATATCTTTTATTTTATTTATTAAAACATTAAATTTTGATAACTTATTAATTAGTTCTGCTTCTGAAGCATTACTATTTATATATAATTCATTTATAATATCGCTTTTCATTAAATCTGTTATTCCTTTTATAAATGGTTTATTTAAGGTTTTTATAAAACTTTCAATGTCTTTTTCTGAGTTTTCAATATCATTACATACAATAAAACAATTTTCATCCAAAGATAAAATTTTAGCAATATCTTGTTTATTATAATTTTCATAATTTTTAATAAACAATATTAAACCGAATGAATATGAAAAATTAAGTTTTCTATTTTGGACAATAGAACTATTATTTTTTAATGACTTTACTAAATAGTTATTTACTTCATAAGTATATGATTTAACTGTTTCATTAAAGTTTTTAATTCTTTCTAAATTCTTTTTATAAATAGTTCGAGAATCACTTCTTTCTATATTTTCTAAATTTACAAATTTTACATCTAATACAATCAGTCCATATTCTTTTGATAAAAGAATAAAATCTGGTGTATATTTTCTTACTGTACCAATATTTGCTTCATATACAACATCATATGAATCTGGTAATGAATTTAATATTTCATAAGCTATTTTTTCATTTTTATCAGTAAATTCTTCTACTTTTTCTGGGTACATAACTGCCATTTTATTCCCTCTATTTTTTTCTTATTTTATTAATTTTCATAACTATTACTTATCATTATAACTAATAATACAAAATTACTAGATTAATATAAATACTATTATCTGTACATGCATATTAGCTCATATCCAAATAAGTACAAATTTGATATTACTACAATTTTATTGTCCTTTTTTAATATGGTAGATTTGATTGTTTTTAACTCTGTTTCAATTTGTTCTTTATCCCAAAATTGGTATTCAAATACAAAATCTTCATTTCTCTCAAAAGCACTATCTTTTAACTTTTTAAGTCTTGAAACTATTTCACTAAGGGAAGTTTTTGAAGCTTTTGATTTTAAAAAATAACTTTCCAATAATCTTATATGCTCTTTTTTCTTACTAATATAGTTAAGTTTACTACTAAGATCATTTTTTACATTAAATTCAAAAATAGCTTCTTTTAAATCTGCAACATCTTCTAAAACTTCTAAAGCAGAAATGTGTCTATACACTTTTTCACTAATTTCATCTTCAATTAGTTTTTCTAAATCTTTTTCATCGTTTGTTAAAATTGAGGCATAAGTTAATTCAAATCTATTTAATTTATTATTGTCATTATTGCCACTGATTTTCATAGAGTACGAAGTATCTTTTATGCTTGAAGTTTTAAATGCTTCATATTTTTTTAGACTTTCTAAAAGTTTATGTGCTTTATTCGCTGTTACTTCAAAGGCTGTTTTTTTTAATAAGGTTAAATTTGTCATATCATTCTCCTATTTGTTATAGAAGAATGATACAGGTTTAAATGGACAGTTTCTTGTCTATTTTAAAAATCCCATTTTAATTTCACCATCAACTTTTTTAAACTCTATTTCTTCTTTTATATAATTAAGAATCTCATTATAATCAAACTCTTTTTGATTTAGAATTTTATTTATAAGATATTTTCTACTTACATTTTCTATTTGTCCACCACTTAAATCATAAGTTGATAACTTTTCATAGTTTTTATCATCTAAATCTTTTAGTTTTGATTTCCAAAAATATACTCTTGTTTTTGCTGTTGGTATATCAAATTTGATTTTATTTAAAAATCTTCTTGAAAAAGCATCATCCATATTATCAATTAGATTTGTAGTTGCCATAAAAATACCATCAAAGTTTTCTAACTCTTCTAGTAAAATATTTTGCATAGTATTATTCATTTGACCCACAGCATCTGTAACATCTAATCTTTTTGAAATTAAGGCATCAGCTTCATTGAACAACAATATTGGTTTTGATTTTAAAATCTCACAAGCTCTTTTATACTCATCAAATATAGCTTTAGTATTCTTTTCACTCTCACCTACCCATTTTGATTGGATTGAGCTAATATCAACTTGTAAAACATCTCTCTTAGTTAATTTTGCAATTTCATAAACAGATGCTGTTTTTCCAGTACCAGGGAATCCATAAAAGATAGAAACAATTCCAGATGGTAGATTTGCTTTTTTTAAATCTTTGATGATTTTATTAAAGTTCTTTGAACTACATACATTTTTTAATTGGTTAATATCTTTTGCAATTCTTTCATCTAAAAATATCTCTTTTTTTAAAGAGTTAAATTTTATATGTTTTGTAAAATGTGCTTTAAACTCTTGTTTTTTTGTTTTATCTTTTGATTGAAGCAATAATGAAATAGCTTTAGGAGTTAATTCAATATGTTCTGATGAATCAAAGAAACCACTTCTTTCTTCTAGTTTTACTAATTTATCTTTAAAAATATCTAGTTCAGATTTTAAAATACTTTCTAAATATTTTGCTCTTGAAGATAAATTATCAAAAAAAGTTTCACAAATACTATTTGCTCTTTCACCATTATTACCATCAATATATTCATACACTAAATGTAAAAGAATAAGTTTTTCATTTACAGAATATTTATTTATTATTTGAGTAAATTCTTTATTCTTTTCCATTTTTTCAAATACTCTATTTGCCTCATCATAAAATCTATTTTCAGTTAATTTATTATCATCTTTTTTTTGGAATAATTGCTCTATTACATTTACAACTGAGTAAATATCACTAAAATCAACTTCATCTAAATAATCAAATCCAAGAATCAGTTTATTGAAAATCATATCATCAATATTAAATTCAGGATTTAATCTTGAAGTTCTTCCTCTTCTTTTCTCAGTAATTGAAATTAAACCTTTTTTTTCAAGTTTGTACGCAATATTTAAGTAATTCAAATATGTATCATCAGATAATTTGAAATCATCTTTTATACCTAAGAATTCTATTGCATAAGTAGAATTTAGTTGATACGACATAATAATTGAAAAAATAGTTGTTTCTTCTAAAGTTAATTTTAACTCTTTTTGAAGTTGTTTGATTACACCATTTTTTTTACTATTTGGAAAAAAGTTTTCATCATTTTTAAGAATTGATAGTTTTGAATATAAACTTGACATTTGTTAAACTCCTTATATTTTATATAAGAAGTTTAATGTTTTAAGTGGACATTTAGTTGTCTAGAATTGAATAGGTATTAAATCTTTTCTTAAATAAAGTGGATGAGCTGGTTCATTTGTTTGATTTAATTTTAAATAATATTTATTTTCAATTTTTGATAAAACTTTTTCACTTCTATTTTTATATTTTCCGTCATTACCCCATGCACAAATAACTTTATCTGAAAGTTTTGAATATTTTTCTATAAATTTATCATTCTCATCACCAATGGGATTTTCTACACTAAACATATCTTTAGGTAATGTAGCACGAAAAGCAAATAAATTTAACATATATATTCCTCCATAACCCCAGTTTTTTGCAAAATCAATACATCTAACTATTGTAGGATCATCAATTGTTTCATCTGCTGTAGATGGATTTAATCCAATAATCATAACCATGGATTTTGATTCATCCCAAATTCTTGAGAGTACATATCTATATTTTCTATCTTCAGATAATATTGCATCTTTTTTCATTCTTATCCTCATATTTTTTTATTAAATAATACTATCAAAATATTCTTAACCTAATAAATCATCTAAGCTATATCTATCTTTGATATATTGCTTTAATTTTTTCAATTCTTCTTGCAACTCAGTATTTATATCATTTAGTTCATCTTTTAGACTAACTCTAGCTTCAAATGTTGATAAATCTATTTTTTTATGTTCTGAAATATAAAATGATTCAATTTTAGTTTGTTCAATTTTTAGATTATTTATATGTAAAAAAGTACATTTAGGTTCAACAAAACCAACACTATATTTATCTCTTACAAAAGCATAATATGTTTTTGCACTATAAATTGTATTAACATATGTTTCAAATCCAAAATCACCATGTCCTAAATGTGCAAGATTAAGCAAATATGTTTTAACAGATTCATTTAACTCTTCCAAATCCATATTAAAAAACTTTCGCCACTTATCAACTGGCTCTCCCCAAGAAGAACCTTGCAAATAATGCTCACTAAAATCTAAAGCTAAATAGTGATTTGCAACTAATCTAACATCACTTATTACTTCTTGCAGATTTCTGTAAACATCATAAACTTTTTTTGGAACTGGTAAGTTTTCTTCTTTTATTAAAGCTTCATCAAACACTTTTTTTGTAAGAAATAATATATCTTTTAGCATTTTTTGTCCTTATATATTTGTTTTATACCATCTACAACCAAATCAATAACATATTGCATTTTTTCAAGATTCAAAGTTTCTAATGTATCATTTGCAGTATGATAATTTGGATTTCTAAAATGTGCTGTATCAGTTACCATAATGGCTTTATATCCAAACTTCCAAAAGTTCAGATGGTCAGATGCTGTTATTTGATTTATTGGAGTTGGTATCATAGCTTCCACATACTCTATTTTTTTATCAATTTTTTCAAAATCAAATTCATTCATAAATTCTTGTGATTGTTCATCACTTACTATAGCTATAAAATTTCCTTTTGAAATATCAGCTTGTTTTTTTGTAATAAACATTGATAACTTTGATAAATCTACATTTTCATTTGTGTAGTAACCTATCATTTCATAATTTATCATACCTATTACATCAATCTTATTATCAAATAAATATTTAGCATACACATGACTTCCCATATTCTCAGTTGCATAATATGGTGGTTCTTCTAGTGTAAAACATACAAAATCAATTCTAATTGGTAAATTATCTTTTATTTCATAAAGTTGTTTTGCTGTTTGAATAAGTCCAGCAACTGCACTTGCATTGTCATCAGCACCTTGAAAATTACCACAAACATCATAGTGAGCACCTATAATCAA
>RRZT010404595.1_pt1 | contig 10691 bp, 7 predicted proteins | sample 2165551 | NCBI WGS metagenome assembly RRZT01 (sample SAMN10456910, study PRJNA506462) | wastewater metagenome | biome: wastewater; feature: sludge; material: wastewater sludge; isolation source: wastewater sludge with Escherichia coli K12::gfp cells carrying plasmid... | place: USA: Moscow, Idaho ...
AAGATAGAGTTAGCAAATTAATCGTAAGACATATAGCAGTCAAGCATAGAACGCTACTTCCAACAGTGGTCTTCTTACTTGCCATTTCAATGCTTGCAAACTTTGCAACAGGCATCTTAAGTAGGTCAAAAAGTTTACCCAGCAAGAAAGCAATACCTTTCAGAAGAAGTGGCATTAGTAGAGCAGCACCAGTAATAATAGTAACTAGGCTTATAGTAAGAGAAACAAAACCTGTTACAAAAAGTCCTAGAACAAGACCAATCACTCCAAGAACTGTGCCGATGATGACTTTTCTCTTAGAAATCTTACTGTCTGTATCCTTGTTGTTGAAGATGATATCTCTAATAGGGGTCTTAATTGCCTTTACTACCTCAAAAACAGGACACGCGCATTCGATTACGATTGCACCAAGTATGACTACTGCAAATAACCACGGTTCAATTGGTAAGAGCTCAATGGGAGAGCCATCTCCGATATGAATCATTGAGCTAATAAACGAATAGCGGATCTGTGTATATACAAAGCATGCTATTAGTGACCCAACTAGACCGTATAGAGCGTTCTCGAGAAGAAGAAAGATTGTCGTTGATTTTCGAGAGGCACCAAGACTAAGAAGAGTGCCAATGCTCGACATTCGCTCGTTGATGATACGCTCAGAAAGGCTAACCGTAATGAAGATAACCATCATAAAGGTGATTATAAAAAGAACTGCAAAAAGAATAATGACTTTCGAAGTAGCTTCTAGAATCTCCTCATTATTTGAAAGCATCTCGACCGAAAGACCCGGGTTTTGTTCGGTCAGTTTGTCCTTGAATTCTACTATTTGGGCCTCATCATCCAGACCGACGAAAACCATTGAATACATTAGAGTATCGGAGCATTCGAGCATTTGAATTGCATTAACATTCATAACAGCAGAGAAAGACTTCTTAGTAATAAACAAATTATCTTCGTCAATTACGTACTTGATATTAAAGTCATGAGGTGTTTCGGCCGCATCGTAGTAAGTAATAGTATCGCCAACGGCTAAGTTCATCTCCTGTGAGTATGTGGATGAGATTGCTACCTCATTATCTTCAAGCGTGATTTGCTCGCTAAAAAGATTCATGTTGTATGCAAGATTTGTATCTAACCCCATGAGACTAACCTTGTGAACAAACTCTATGTCGTAGTATTCGTTGTCTCTAGTAGTGACATTACGTGATGAAAAGATTACTCCAACAGCACTATTTGAAGGAATGCTTTCATCGGAAAGAACATCCAAATCTACGCCATTGGTGCTTGTGATGATGACGTCTGTATTACCAAGAGCTTTTCCCAAATAAGTTTTCAGAGCTCCGGTAAGTGCACCTCCAACATCAACCGTCACGAAGGCTGCTAGCGACATCGCGAAAATGCACACTATAAGCACAAGAGTGCGCAAAGGCTTCGAGATGATATTTTTAATTGATGATTTAAACAGAATTCCCATTTATTTACCTCTTTTCAATGCTTTGTGTGGTTTTTACCATCTTCTGATACGATTTTCGGGACTGACATACATTTGATCGCCTTCATTAACGTCAAAAACTTCATAGAACTCGTCAAAGCAAGCGACTACAGCGTTCACTCGTGTTCTGGCCGGACTATGCACATCCTCAGTTAGGCTCTCCAGAATTACATTGTCGTTACATAACGTCTCCCAAATGCATGCATAGTTTATAAACAAGGCTCTGATGTCATCTTCACTGTTGCACATGGAAAGAAGGCATTGCACGCTTCCAATGTCTGCAAGATTCTCATTAGCTGTTAATTCTCCATCAACATGGTAAACGTTTAATATACTGAAATCGTTGTAGTAGTCTATGACACTAGCTTGTATTGCATCTAGGCCATCGCGGTCCTCCTGACATATCCATCCTGGGTTGTAGTTACCGCTACTGTCATATTCCATTCCCATAGGATCAAATGCATGCGAAAGCTCGTGACAAATAACAGCGCCAAGGCCTCCAAGGTTTGTGTAATAGTCTGCATTAAGGTCAAAGAAAGGTGCATTAAGAATTGCGGTTGTGATAAAAATCGCATTAGCCGAAGGAGAAAAGCAGGCATTAACTGATTGAGGCGACATATCCCATTCAAGCAAATCAGGCTCCTCGTTCATTCTTTGGATATAGACAGAAGCTTCATTTGTTTTAATATTACTTATCGTCTCGAAAAGACTATCTCCAATAAGAAGCGCATCGCTGGCGTTTATTTCATGAGCCTCAGGGCCTCCCAGACAAAATGCTATATTATTGAATTTATTAATCATGGAAGCCTTGCCACCGGAAGATAACCACTCGCAATTATTAATCATTTCAGTATAAGCAGCCTTAATATCTTCACACATAGCTTCAAGTTGTGTGGCTGTCTCTTCTGTGTAATACCTTTCGACATATTCTTCGCCAACTTGACTAGTAAGAGTTGAATTCACTACTTCTAAGGCAAATCTTTCTGAATCCACATAGTTTGTGGAAGTAGACGTTGCGTATTCATTTGGCTTGAATGAAGAGAAGCTGGATAAGAAACAGCACTTAGCATACATTTTCCATGACTCGAGATTCACTTGTGTCAATGAATCGTTTATTGCTTGTATTTGCTCAACAGAAGGGACGCAAACCTCACTGATTTCTGAAGCGTCAAAGCCACAAAGCTCTAAGTAAGAAACCATATCGATGTTTGTCAGCATCTCATCTAATTCATCTATCGTAAAAATATTCGTAATTTCATCGACTTCCATATTCATTATTGCATCATAGTCTGTAACATTTGTGATTGAGGCAAGCATCTGAATAATAGAACGAGCGCAATTAGTACTAGTGTCGTAATCGTATCCTAGGTTCGTTAACAAAGACGAGATTTGATCAAAAGCATCATTTATATTTGCTTCGTTATCTCCAAGAGTTTCAAGAGTAAGAAAGCTGTTGATAATACTAAAACCAACTAAGTACTCTGAAGTATCATAAGGATTGACGTCAAGACCATATGTTGGGACAACGAACACGCCATACTGACGCCCAAGCTCTACATTAGTCGATAGAAAGTCCTCTATTGTCTCGCAAGCGTCGATGTTAGCAAATACGTCCTCAAATACTTGAACACCTGCGATTTCTCTATCATAGTTAATGCATTGCAGGTAAAGGTCCCTTATCATTTGCTCGTTGCTTCCGGGTTCATACTCATCATCGCTATAAGCAATGGACGTGATTATCTCTTGTAGCTGTTCGTCGACTTGTAAACCAATATCGTCGAAGGCGCCAGCTGATACACATCCATAATCAATAGAGATGTCCATTATGTTTTGCGCATTGACATATCCATAGAAGTCATCTTGCGCTCTTGGAATCTCAAAAACTTCCTGCTCAGTAGAACTTGTTTCAGTCTTTGTCTCTTGAACAGGTTTTGCAACTTGACATCCAGAGAAAACACCTAAGCAAATCGATACTGTAGCGATTCCTGTGAGTATTCTTTTTATTTTCATTTCTCCACATCCTTATCCTATTTTGTAGTTGATAGGAGGAGAATAAGACTTCAAGATAATTTGAAGGATAAAGTGTTGTGAATTGCATGAAAAATGTGGTGAATTCTAACTTCAATTAATAGGGTTCTCGTTGTGGATTTCTTCACTTTATATAAAAAGCTAGCTCACTTAAAGCAAGTTTGCTAGCAAAAAATACCCCTAAACGTATTGAAAGCTTCCAGAATGTGCTTAATTCTGGAAGCCCTCAACATGGAATAAGGGATAGATATATAGACATTGACTTAATTAAACAAATGGAACGGAACGAACCGCCAAATGCTATCCCTTGCTTTTCAAAGAGATATTAGCAAGAAAGATTCGAAAAAGCAATCGTAAATAGTAAGTTGTTCACGAATTGTTTTTACTTTCTAATTTAAAAGCGTTAGTTAGCGTCTTTGGTACTTTTCGCTTGAAAAGAAATTCCGCTAATAACAAAAAATGCAAGGAGTACATACCAAATAAATGAGCCTCTGCCAGCTTCAGATAGAAAGATCGTGGCTGAAACATTACCAAGAAGGAGTGTAATTCCATCAGTAACGTAGTTAGCGAGAATTATTGCCCCCATTGCCGAAGTAGTAATAATAATTGCCCATCTTTGCAAGTAGAAAACAGCAAATCCAGCGATAATACCAAGTCCAAGGCCAATTAGAATCGTAAGGATGCTAAAAGTTGTAAAGAACATGCAAAAAACGAAGCAAACACTTACCATAGTAATTAGGATAAGCGCCTTTTTGTATAAGACACAAGCAAGAATAGCAAGTATCACTGCAAACAAAAGAACAAATATTAAATGTATTGTACTCTCGTTGAGGTTATCGTTAACGAAGTTGGCATTCTTGCCTGCTACTCCATAAATCCAATCACCAAGAATAGCTCCGCCAATTGCTCCTACCAAAGTTAGCAGAAGCCTGAAGCAACGGTAACCTAAGAAACATAGTGCTGCTCCGAGTAGAATCATTACTATCCACTCAGCTATAGCTAATCCTTCAAAGTCTTGCCAAATCAGACTAAGGCTTATCGAAAGACATTTTTCCATAATTTTCCTCCAAAATGGCGCGAACCTGATCTCGCGTTAATGCTGTACATAAAGCACTTCGAACCTTGCTGGAACCAACAATTCCCTTCAGATAAGAGGACATTTGTCCACGCATTTCCTTGACCGCAACAGTTTCATCCTGGAGCGAGCAAGCTTCGTTTAGTTCTCGCCAAAACATAGCAATTCTATCCCCTGAAGAAGGTTTTGTATAGCTATCTCCAACTAAAAAACTCGATATCTCTTGAAATATCCAAGGATTTCCGGCTGCCGCACGCCCAATTGAAATCGCGTCGGCCTCTGTTTTTTCAATCATGTTTTTCGCGCTTGGGCCATCAGTTATGTCGCCATTAGCAATAAAAGGGATCTTCACATCGCATATCGACTTTCGCATTGAAGCGATTACTTCAACATTCGCTACGCCGTGATACATTTGTGTTCCATATCTTCCATGTACGCATAATCCAGCAATTCCACTTTGCGCCAAGTGCTTAACAAATTCAACGCCGTTGTCTTTTTCTTGGCTATATCCAATTCTTGTCTTGATTGTAACTGGCTTTCCATATTTTGAAGCCTCTTTTACACTCGCGTACGCTATGTCGAAGGCCGCTTTTGGATTCTTCATAAGTGCGCATCCAGCTCCTGTTTTGACGACTTTAGGAACCGGGCATCCCATGTTAATATCTATGATTGAGACTTGACCAAGAAGCTCGTCGTTGCATATTTGCGAAATTGCATTTGTAAAATCTTCTTTTTCGCTTCCAAATAGCTGGATAGAAGTAATACCTTCAGCTTTTGGGTCTATTCGCATGTAGCGAAAGCTTTTTGAAAGGCCATTGTATAAAATAGATCTGGCACTTGTTAACTCAGTTGTACAGAGTCCAGCTCCATGTTCGTAGCATATTTTTCGAAAAGGCAAGGTACTCGTCCCAGCCATAGGGGCTAGAAAAACGGGATTACTTATTGTGATATTCCCAATTTGAATTGGATTAAGCATACTTGGTCCTTCCTAGAACAATCCAAAGAAATGTGACAAGTAAAGATAGTCAGCTAGAATTCCCAGTCCTACACCAAGAATCATAGAGAAGAATACATCAGTAAAGAAATGTACACGTAAGTATAATCTCGACAAAGCTATTAAGGAAGCATAACAATAAGCTACGATTCCAGCTCGCCAATCCATTTGTGCGAACACTGTAGCAGATGCAAAAGACGCTAAAGTATGCCCTGAAGGAAAAGAATAATCCCAAGGACGCTTAATTAGCAATTTATACTCTTTGTGGAAAAAGGGTCTGGCTCTTCGTACAGAATTCTTGAGAGCGACATTGCCAATACTTACTGATAGAAGCATCGCAATTAGCAGACATATGCTCTCCTTTCGTTGAGGGAAAAGCAGCAACATAACTACAGCAGCAAGAATCCATATTAGTCCAAGATTACCAGTCCAAGTAATCGCAATCATGGTTTTGTCCATAGCGGGAGAGTGAAGCCTATCATGCAATACATCAAGTCCATGCAATTCTCTAGCACACCATTTACTGATGTGTTTGTCGAGTTCAACCTCGTAATCAACTTGCCTGGACTCCTTACGCTTCATTCATTCCCTCCAAACCATTAATCTATATTATCATTTTTCATACCTTATAATAAGGTACTTGAAAAAACTTTAAAAGTGACAGACAATAGCAAGCGTTAAGGGGATAATTTTATGGATGACTGTTTAGTTTATTTTTTTACGGGTTTTCTAGATAGCGGAAAGACAACCGCTATATGCTCTTGGGCATCTAATGAGCAGCTTGCTTCTATGAAGTCAATTATTATTTCAACAGAAGAGGGCGAAGTTGAGTATGATGAGTCCTTGTTTCTTGGCGTAAAGCCAATGATGGTCCATGTTGAGACCACGGATATCGATTCAAGCCTGTTGTTCTCGCTTGAGGAGAAGTACAAGCCAGAACTTATTTTTATTGAATGGAATGGTTCTGTCTCTCCGGCTGATTTTTTTGACAAGATTGATGTTCCTGATAGATGGCTTTTGGCTGCTGCTGTTGCAATAGTAGATGCTTCAACATATTCAAATTACTACAAAAACATGCAAACTATGTTTGCCGATTACTATCGTTATTGCGATACGGTTATTTTCAATAGAGTTGATGCTGAGAAAGACAATCTACCTAAGCTTCGTGGGTCTGTTAAGAGCATAAACCCGGCTACAAATATTAATTTCATGGGAATTAATGGTGAAATGCTAGATATTGCTGACCACCTTCCGTATGATTTAAATGCAAATCCATGCGTTATTGCTGCGGACGATTTTGGCCTTTTCTATACTGACGCGCTGGATAATGTTGAACGCTATGGCGGCAAGAGAGTAAGTCTAATAGGTCAGGCAATTGAAATGCGTGAGACCAGAGGACGTGCCTTCGTTCTTCAGCGCAATGCATATACATGCTGTGCGGACGATATAGGGGTCATTGGAGTGCTTTGTTTCTATAATTATAAGTCAGGATTTCCAGCTGGAGCATGGCTTAAGGTTACTGGAACAGTTGCTTTCTTCAATGATAAGCGCCCTGATGGGAAACAAATTGCTGTTCCAACAATTAAGGTAGATGATTATGCGGTAACGTCAAAGCCTGATAACGAGACGATATATTTTAGTTAATGTGCCATTATTAACAAAAGGAGATTGGAAATGACAGAAGTTGACATTTTCTCTGGCTTTCTTGGAGCTGGAAAAACTACGCTTATTAAAAAGCTGATAGCTGATGGTTATAACGGCCAGAAGTTAGTCATTATCGAGAATGAGTTTGGTCAGATTGGAATAGATAGTGGCTTTCTTAAGGATTCTGGAATTCAAATTACTGAGATGAATTCTGGTTGTATTTGCTGCAGTTTAGTAGGAGATTTTCGCACAGCATTATCGGAGGTTATTTCAACATATGCCCCCGATAGGATTGTAATTGAACCTTCTGGAGTAGGTAAATTATCCGACGTAGTTGCTGCTGTAAACCAGTGCGACTATGCCCATGTTCGCGGAACAGTAGCTGTTGTTGATGCGACAAAACTAAAGATTTACCTTCGTAACTTCAAAGAGTTCTATGAGAATCAAATTGAGAGTGCGGGAACAATCATTCTTAGCCGAACAGAAGCTATTAAGCAAGATAAGCTAGATGAAGCAATTGAATTGATTAAGGGAATTAATAAGCATGCTCAAATCATAACGACTCCTTTGGAACAGCTTTCTGGGAAGCAAATTATAGACGCCATAGAGAATCCTCAGTTTGCTGAGGATATGGCGAAGGAATTGCTAAAAGAGCAGGATCACTGTGATTTTGAACATCAGCATCATAATCACGAGCATAGCGAAGGATGCACATGTGGTTGCCACGATCATGACCATCATCATGAAGAACATCATGACCATCACCATCATCATGCTGATGAAGTTTTTGATAGCGTTGGGTTTGAGACTACTCACAAGTATACGAAAGATTCTGTCGAAACTATCCTTAACGCTTTTGATGAGGATGAGAAATTCGGCGTTATCCTAAGAGCGAAGGGAATTGTTGCCTCCGAAAAAGGTGGTTGGATACACTTTGACTATGTTCCTGGCGAGTCCAGCGTTCGTAGCGGAGTAGCTGATGTAACTGGCAAAATCTGCGTTATAGGAACAAAGGTTAACAAAGAAATGCTTGCGAAGCTTTTCGAGATTTAAGGCAAATAATTAATTAAATAAATTGGATTGATCTTAAGGTCAGTCCTATTTTTATGCGCGAAAATAATTGTATAATGTATTTGATAACAAAGATACTTACGGAAAAGGAGCGCAATATGTACTTTTTTTGCTATGCAAGGTCACAGCGCGCGAAGAGAGTTGCTGAGGATATCATTAACTCGAATTCTGGAGAGATTATTCGTTCTATTGATTCTTTTTCGGGAAGCGAAGACGGCGTGCTTGTGCTAGTGTTCCCCATTGAGGCAGCGATGCGCATCATGAGTGAGAACAAGATGTTTGACTCAAGCGTTTGCTCCGTAGTCTGCGTACTTCCAGATGCTTCGTGCGTTAGTGTGCTTAAACGAGGCGGAACTGATGCACCTTTAGCTTTTGAGGCGGTAAATATCATTGGCTCAACATTGGGAAGCAGGGTAATTTCCTTTGAGGAAGATAGTGCGGATTTCGCACCTGACTTGATGCAAACTGCATTGAGATATCCTATGCACGTTAGCAACCAAGACGTTTTTAATCATATTATTGATAGATCTTTGAGTGGTGAGAAGATAGAAATTTACACCGATATGAAGGTAAAGCTATTGGATTCGGCGCTGGATAGTCTAGCTTTTAACCTGCATTGCTACAGAAACGATGTAAGTACCGACTTTCTTACTGCTTGCCGTCAAATAGTGAAGGCAGATAGAGAAGATAAACCATCAATTATTGTTTCTTTTAGAGATTTCGACGAAGATGCACTTGATTCCTGTTCAAATGTAGTAGTGCTTTGCCCTCGTGCGATAGTTCTTGGAATTGAGATTACGGGAAGAGCAAATCCCCAATATACAGTTAAGGAAACCATAGAATCCTTAAGAAGACATACGATAAGTCCTTATTCAATTGCTGGAATAGCGACTATGGATGCGGCGAAAATAGATGATTCGATAGTACTTCTCAAAGATTACCTAAATACAGAACTAAGAATATGCGACAATAACGAAGTTAAGGCTTATAGAATTCCGCTTAGGTCGGGATTTGCTCTGCCGACGGTGGAAAAGGATATTTGCACAGCTTGTGCAAGCGTTGCTTCGAAGCATTCGAATGTAAGAATTGCTCTAAGACGAGTTGAAGTGAAGAATGCTCTCATATTCTCATGCGTTTCTGAGATTAATGAGATTACAATCTTCTAGAGGAAATATGAAAAAATCAAAGTTGAGAATCGGAAAGAAAATCAAGTCAGTGATTGCACTTCTTATGTGCGTCACGCTATTTGCTAGCTGTTATGGAGGCTTTCTTAGCAAGGAGACAATAGTGAGTCCTGGTGAAGGGAATATTGTTATAAATGAGCCTCCGGCTCGAAGTGATCATGACCAAGAACAGTGGTATCAAAGTAGTGAAACCAAAACTTTTGTAAATGGTTATGTTGAGACAGAGGGCGATGGCGTTAAGCTCTCTCAACTAACCTCTAGTGGTTTCTATTTAATCCTTACAACCGAGTATGCTAGCGTTGATGCTGATGATAACGAAGATACATCTTCTTCTATTATGGAGGAAGTAAATAAGATTGTTGTACTGTCTGAGGATGACTATTCTATTGTAGATACTATAACTATAGATAAAGATATTCTCCAAGTTGGCACTGATATGATATCTTATTGCGAAATTATTGTTAAAGATGGAACCCCATATCTTGAGGTTGTTTTTTTCGATATTTTGCTTAATGTCCTTACCTCGCAATTCTATCCTATAAACATTGCGCAAAGAGATCTTGGTCCCATGACGCCTTTATTGGGGGCTGATTTATCAGCGAGAATTATTTTGGACAGCTTTCTTGTAAATGAGATGACTTGTTTTGTTGCAAAAAATGGAGACAATATTGAGAATCAAAGCTGTTATTTATACTTCTATATAGAAAACGAGATAGACCCTCTAGTTGTTGATTTGTCTGCAGTAATGGGTGAGCCCATTCAATCCGTTGAGAATATTGTTTTGCTTTCAGATGATGATTATCTTGTTAGATATTCATGCACGGATTCAAATGAAACACACACTCGCACACTTAATCTAAGTACACAATCGCAAGGAACATCAGTATTTTCAAGGGCTTTTGAGGATGCGAAGGATATCATTGAGATAGATAGCGGAAGATTGTGTTTGATTTACGAAGATGGAATTTATTATTACTATCCTTTTACTGATTCATTCCAAAGAATAGTTGATTTCGGAAGATGCGTAGATTTTGACCTGACGCTATCGAACAATCTGATGCTTTTGGATACTAATGGTAACATTATTCATGCTTTAGCGTTGCTTGAAGATTATGCTTCAGGACAGGCATATCTGGAAGTAGTAACACTTACCCCAATAGAGTTTCCTTATGTTGGCCGAGAAGAGGTTGTTATTGGATTTTGTGG
>RRZT010120619.1_pt1 | contig 10690 bp, 10 predicted proteins | sample 2165551 | NCBI WGS metagenome assembly RRZT01 (sample SAMN10456910, study PRJNA506462) | wastewater metagenome | biome: wastewater; feature: sludge; material: wastewater sludge; isolation source: wastewater sludge with Escherichia coli K12::gfp cells carrying plasmid... | place: USA: Moscow, Idaho...
ATGAGCAAGAAACACAAGACGTATACGGCAGAATTTAAAGCTGAAACCATCAAAGCAATAGAAGCCATTCAAGGCAATGTATCTAAAAACAGCTAGAGAACTCGGCATTTCCATGCAGACCCTTTCGCATTAGAATAATAAGGCAAAGGCAGGGACTTTAGCTGGTACTAAATAGTATTCATCTGATCTAAACGCTTTGCTCGAAGAAAATAAGCAACTTAAACAGCAGCTTAAATCCGCTGAAATGGTGAAATGGAACGTGAATTTCTAAAAAAGGCAGTAGCGTACTTTGCCAAATAAAGTCAGTAAGGTACGCCTATATGAAACAAAAAAGATATTCTTTTCCAATTACCTTAATGGCTCGATTACTTCATGTTTCAGTTTCATGTTTTTATGATTGGCTCAAGAGAGGCGTGAGCAAAAGAACGATTCAACGAAATCAACAGACGATATTGGTGAAAATAGCCCATGAGGAGACAAGGCAGAGCTATGGTTATATTCGATTAACCAAATACTTACAAGCTCAGGGTATAAAAATGAGTATGTACGCTGTACGTCAGATAAAAGCGCTGAACCACCTGTATTGTAAGCGACACAAGCGTTTTAAAAGGACTACGAATAGTGACCATAATCGAGCGATCTATGAAAACCTGCTGGAGCAACAATTCTCAATGACTAGACCAAATCAAGCATGGTCAAGTGATATTACGTACATATGGACTGTTGAAGGATGGCTGTACTTAGCAGCGGTAAAAGACCTTTACACGAAACAAGTGGTTGGCTATAGCTTAAATGAGCGCATGACAGCACAGCTTGTTTGTAATGCGCTAAATATGGCTATTCACAATCAAAAACCAACCAAAGAACTGATTGTGCATTCAGACAGAGGAAGTCAATATTGCAGCCATGAATATCGAAATATACTTGAGCAATATGGTTTTCAAGGTTCAATGAGCAAGCGCGGAGACTGTTACGATAATGCACCGATTGAAAGCTTTTGGGGAATACTGAAAAATGAGTTAGTGCATCATTACAACTATCAAACCAGAGAAGAAGCCAAAGCAGATATTATAAAATACATTGAATTATTTTATAATCATCGAAGAATTCAAAAGGGTTTGGGTTTTAAGACACCAAATCAAATGGCCGAAGACTTTTATAAGTTGGCTGCCTAGAATCTCCCAAGGGAAAGTCTCCTGATAATTCAGCGTATATCAGCATTATCATATGAATCACCTGTTGTACCAAGTGAAACCCTTAAATTTGTTACTTCTAATCGATTGATATAGCGAATAAAAATATATGCACATCACTGTCATTTTGTTTTCAGAAATGTTAGATTTGCACCTGCTAGAAATTTAGTAATAAAGATTAGTAATTTAAATTAATTATATAGACGTTTGTTATGAGTACATGGAAAACCATAGAAGTTCATGAATTTATTAAAGTGGATAAAGTTGAAAAATATTTAGGGGCTGAAATTATAATTGATCCAAGGATTCAATGGTTGGAAAAGGATAAATCCTACTTACAATATTTACTATATAACTTTAAAGTGTTGATTATCAAAAATCAAAATTTAAATGATAAAGAACTTAAAAAATTAGCCTCTAATTTTGGTGATTTTTTTACCACTAATAAAGCCAATCCTACACTTGGTAGTGTAGATAATAGCTCCCCAGTAGTGATAGTGGGCAATAAAGCAGACGAATTTGAGCTTTCATATTTAGGCAATCAAGAAGTTTTGCCACATTCAGATCATCAATGGTTAGAAAAACCTTCGTCGGTTTCTTTGTTATATGCCCTAGATATTCATAATGGAGCCGCACCTACTATTTGGTATGATATGGAAAAAATCTATGATGCTTTACCCACTGATATTAAAAACAAAATTAATCCTCTTAAAATTCTAACATACAATCCTTTTTTTAGACCATTTGGAAGTATTTCTGCAAAATATGTTGATAGATATTTGGATGTGCCTCAAGGTGAAACCTACGACCATCCTCTGGTTAGAACCCATCCTTTTACTGATAGAAAAAGTCTTTATTTACATAAAGCCTATGAAATGGAGTTCATTGGACTATCGGTAAAAGAAGGCAAGCAACTAATGAAATTTTTACATAAGCATATAGAAGAACTCCCATTTAAATATGTTCATCAATGGAAAAATAACGATATTGTTATATGGGATAATCGTTCAACAATTCATTACAGACCTACCTTTAATGAAAATATACGAAGGGTACTAAAGCGTATCAGTATAGCTGGGGAGAAACCTTTCTAATATTTATTAGTCATATGGTAAGAAAATATAAATATTTTAGGTAGTAAATAATGAAATTAATCCCCAAAATTATTTTAATCGGATGTGGACCTCATGCAAAGAGAGTATGCATTCCTGCGTTAGAGCTTCTTGTTAAAAGCAGGAAAGTAGAATTGAAGTTGGTTGTTGATTTAATAGAAAATGAAGAAAACATCAAATCATTTTTAAAAGAAAAATCTATAGATTGCGAAACTATTTTCTGTCATGGATTTATATCACAATCCTTACCAAGTTCACTTGCAGATAAACTTAATAATTTTTGCAAAGAAAATAATATTAATGGAGTGATTATTGCTACAGAGCCCTTAAGTCATCGAGCTTATGCTGAATGGGCTTTGAAAATAGGTCTTAATATCCTTATGGATAAACCATTTTCTAGTCGAAATAATTGTGTTTCTGACCTTATCCAAGCAAAAGGTATAAAGGAAGATTTTGATTTTATACATGATCTATATATAAAAAATTTAGCTAAATATAATAATATCTTTATTATTAACACTCAAAGACGTTTTCATCCTTGTTTTGATTTTGTATTAGAAAAGATAAATGAAATTAAGGATTTAACAAAATGTCCCGTCACAAGTATTGAAGCTTCTCATTGTGACGGCCAATGGCGACTACCCTCAGAAATAGTCACACAGCATTATCACCCTTACAATAGTGGGTATGGCAAAGCCTCGCATAGTGGGTATCATATATTTGATATGGTTTATAGATTATATTCAAAATCAGTAGTACAAGAAAAATGTGCAGATGAAATAAATATTGTGAGTTCTTTTATTCAGCCATTAGGGTTTTTAAAACAATTCGATGAAGATGATTATAAAAGATTATTCGGTAATTCAAAATATGATAGTGTAAAGAAATGGAGTGATAATGAGCTATATACAATACTTAATGACTACGGTGAAATGGATCTTTCAACCATTGTGACATTAAAAAAAGATAATGTAGCTATCGGGAACATTACCATTAATTTACTACATAATGGATTTGCTAGACGAACTTGGCTTAATCCTGGAGATGATTTATATAAGGGGAATGGCAGAGTCAAACATGAGCATTATTCTATTCAACAAGGTCCATTTCAAAATATTCAAATTCATTCTTACCAATCAAAAGATAAACATAATGCCATGTCAGATATAGAGGATTATTGGGGAGGAAATAATCATTTTGATGTATTGATTTACCGAAATCCACTAGTTTGTGAAAATGATAGCTCTATGCAAAAATTTTCTATGCAAGAAATATTAAATATATATAAATTAAATGTTAAAGATAAGTTAGTCACTGAATCAGTTAAGCATAATATTGTGCAAGATTTTGTTAGATATTTAAATAATGAATTATCCAAAGATGATATAGATTCTAAAATCGATGATCATCAATTACCTGTTAAAATTATGAGTGGGGCTTATCAATCCCATATATTAAGAAATAGAGACGAAAATCCTATTATTAAATACTCTTTCTTTTAAATTTGAAAACTTATGAAACCTGTTATCGCTGTACATAGAAATATTCCTCAAGCAGAGTACGCCAAAACTATCATATTAGAAGCAACAAAAAATCTCTTAAATTATGGAGTGGTAAGCCATGAACTCTGTTACTAAAAAAATAATCCTTATGCATTGTCAGTATGTCTATGGTATAGGACATTTTATAAGGACTTTAGAAATTGCTAAATCCCTATCTAGTGAATATCGAGTTATAATACTTAATGGTGGAAATCCTATTGAAAATATGATTATCCCACCAGAGATTGAATTAGTTCAACTACCAGCTATTCATAAAAAAGAAGATTCCAATCAGCTAATTCCACTGAATTGTGATTTATCTATAGATGATTGCTTTAATCTAAGAAGAGAAATTATTGTTAATATTCTACAAAGAATAAACATCGATGTTTTAGTTACTGAACATTTCCCTTTTGGATTCTTATTCAAAGAAGAGGTATTGTTCTTAATTAAATTATTAAAAGAAATAAACCCAAATTGCAAATTTGTGTCTAGCGTAAGAGATTTAGTGAATAGTTATGATGGTAGCGAGACTGATGAATTAACATGTGAAATTTTAAATAGTTATTACGATCTACTAATGATTCATAGTGATAAAAATGTTATGCCATTTGAAACTAGTTTTCCTAAATTTAAAGATATCAAGATCTCTATTAAATATACAGGCTACGTAACAAGAAAAATAATAACTAAAAATTCAAAAAATTTCCAACTAGAAGACATAGCTCTTGTATCTGTTGGTGGGGGAAGCATGGGTGAAGAACTTCAAAAAGCTATCATTAAAGTGCACCTTGAGCTAAAAAAAAATTGGAATCATAAACTTATAGTTTTCTTAGGCTCGTATCAAAACATAGAGTTAGAGTCTTTGCCAGCCTCTATAGTAATTCACAAATTCGACCAGTCTGCTTATGATGCCTATTTGAGAAAAGCAAAACTACTAATTTGTATGGGTGGTTATAATACAGTGCTCGAGGCCATTTCTTTGAATTTACCACTATTAGTTTATCAAAAGGCTTTCTCTCAGAATAATTTTGAACAAGCGTGCAGAATAAATGAACTTCAAAAAATTGGATTAGTGCATTCTCTTTATCCTAATGAACTACAACATTCCACTCTAATTTCCAAAATATTAACGATATTAAAGCTTGGTAAAAATCAAAAGTCTATGAATTTTAACGGAGCAGAAAATACCAAACAAGCTATCAGCCTTTTAATTAATTCTCAATATAAATGAAAATATTAAATCGCAAAGATAAAATTGATGTACCAGGGTTAATTGATTGGTTGAAAAGCAAACTAAAAATCAATGATTTTAGAGTTGAGCTATTTAACGAACAAGGCAGGGTCAGTTACACATATCTTGTGAAAACTGACTTACATTTTTATGTGGTTAAAATAAAATTTGGTGATAAAAGTTATGAAGCCGAAAAATATTTTTTTGATAATTTGAAACTTACACACCTAGTGCCTGAAGTAATTGCTGAATCATATGATCAAAAAAAATCAGTAGCAATTATTTTATTTACCTATTTATCTGGGGTTCCTCTATTTAAAATAGATTTAAATAATATTCAAAATCCAAATTTATATAAAGAGTTAAGCTATTTTCTAGATAAGGCACATAATATTCCAATTCAATATAGTAATTACGGGTATGGAGCTTATGTAGAAAGTACTTTAGTTTATACTAATTGGAGAGATTTTCTTGAAAAAACTCATTACTGTAAACGCGCCATGGCATATCTGCTAAAAGAGAAATTATTTACAGTAGATACTTTTTTAATTATTGATTTTGCTATAGATTATACTTACAGTTTCAATTTTATCCCATGTATACTCCATGGTGATTTGAGTTTAGAGCATATATTTATTAATAGCGATATGCATTTGCAGGGAGTTATAGATGCAGATAACTCATTTATGGGCCCCAAAGAATATGATTTTGCCTACCTGTTAATTTACACGGATATAAATTTTATTGAATCATTGATGGATAGTTACTCTAATGATTTAAATATAAAAAATCTATTGTCATTGTCAATTTTAATTGGAGTTAGTAAAATATATAGAATGTATTTATTAAAAACTGAACACAGACAAAATTATTTTATTGATAGAGTTAACAATATTAGTAGTTTACTAAGAATCAAAATCAACAATGCATAGCACATTTATGCTTAATTCTCTCGCAAGGTCATTATAGATTATGGAAATAAATCAAAGTTTTGAAAACTTTTTTAATATTGCTGAAAAAGTTACTACGCGAATTATCACAACAAATACATGTAACTTGCATTGTACTTTTTGTGATGTTGGTTGTGATCAGCCTATTAAAAAATCTAGCTCACATATTTTTCGACAATCCCCATTCACACTGGAGGAAGATTCATTAGAAAAATTCTGTAAAATTTTTTCAGGTATCGGTGAAGAAAACCTTCATGTCTTACAGGGCGGAGAGGCTACTATGCTACCTATCAAAAAATTGGTTAGAATGATTGATATACTCTCAGAATATAATAGAGCGGTTAGTCTTAAAACTACTGGCTATAACTTAACTCAAATCCCAATTCAATCTTTGAATAAGATACAACATATTACAGTAACCGACCACGGTATTAATTCTGATGCAGTAAAAGCATCCAAAAGTTTCTTAGAAAATAACTATAAAGGTGAATGGGAAATCAATAGGGTTACAGAGCATAGGAACACACAAGAAGTCGTAAGACATAATCAAGGTGATGCTAAATTTGGTCTGAGTTGTGATCACTTAATGAGTACATTGACCTTTATTACTCCAGTAATATACCCTTGTTGTAATAGTTGGGCAATTATGCATAATCTAAATGAGGATGACCTACGTACTAGTTTAATATCAGCAGGTTGGACCATAGACAATCCAGATTTAGTTAGTACTTTGTCTAATTGGCGAGAATCTATTCCAAAAATGTTTCTGAATTCTATTTGTGCTGGGTCTTGTTATAAAACTTATGATGGAAATCCAGATTCATTTGAAATATTACCTCATCCAAAAGATAAAATCCTTCGGTTCCCATAGCGTGATATAAAAAATTATGGATATTCCTGTTTTAATTTATCACCAAGTAACTGATGATTCTGATGAATATACTATTACTGACTGTCATTGTTATACAAATAATTTTATTAAACAAATGGAGTATTTGAAAAGTAATGGCTATGCCATTATTACTTTAGCTCAAGCAATTGATAACTTCAAAAATAATATTAATGATGCTCAACCTAGAGTAATTTTAACATTTGATGATGCATTTCAAAGTTTTTTTGAAGTAGTTTATCCTATATTAAACAATTTTGGCTTTCCCGCACATTTGTATGTACCAGTACATAGAATAGGAGGGTATTCTAGTTGGATGAAAAAGCCTAAGTCTCAGAAAAATATTATGAACATTGAGCAACTGCAAGAAGTATCTCAAAATAATATTATCATTGGCTCTCATACGCTGACACATACAAAGCTAACACATCTAGAGCCATTTCATCAGTTAAAAGAGTTAGAGTTAAGCAGAAAAATTTTGGAAAGCTATCTTGGTATTTCTGTATCTGATCTATCTTATCCCCATGGAGATTTTGATGAAAAGACTCTTAAATTTGTTGCAGATGTAGGCTATAAGACAGCTGTAACATGTAATTCAAAATTTTTTAATAGATATGATGATAGCTTATCTATCCCTAGAATATATATAACTCAGCAAGACACGTTAGAGATGTTTATTAGTAAAGTACAGGGAGTTAAAAGCCTGACCGGCTTTGTTGCATAAACATTCAAAAGCTGAGTTTTCCCCAAGCCATTCAAATTTAAGTGATAACTTGGGTGTGAGGTCTGCCAGATTCTGTAATTTTATTTAGTATGGTCATTAAAGCTATAAAAAAATCATGTTTTTATAGTTTTTTTAATGAAATTACTTTATAATTTTGAAAATTTAAGGAACAATTCTTATTGGATCTCCTTATCGTAAAGACAAGATATAATATCGTATCTATGAATTAGGTGAAATTGATATGGAATTGATAATATTAGCTAGTAGCACAGAAGCTACTGAGGTAGCATCTGGTGATAACAGTTGTAATGTTATTTGTTGGTAATTAAGAGGTAAAAATGGAAAAAAATATTGTTATTGAGACTTCTAGCTCTTCAGCTACAATTGATTTTTTATGTGGGCCTGTAAATATCCCATGTAGATAAAATTTTTGAGTAACTTATCCAAGTTACTCAAAAAAAATCAGTTTATTGTAATATTAGAATTATTAAAATTAGCAATAAAAGTACCTAAATTTTTATCTCCATATATACAATTATTGTAATTCGAATTGTTTGCTCTAATTGATAATTCCCCATCAAATTTTAATTTATTTATGGTTAAATCAGAATTATTTGAAGATATGTTAATATTACTATTATTTTCATTATAATCAATAAGTCCTTTTAAGTTTGAAGACTGTATTTTTAAAATTTTTATATTTGATTCTAATGTTTTTACTTTTAAATTTGCACAATTTATTTCAACTTTATCTAAAGCAACACTATTAGTTTCTATCTTTATATTATCACCCAAAATATCGAGATTTTTGATATTTTTTATATAAATATCAACTCTAATGTTTTGTTTAGAATCCTTTTTATTTTTTATTTCCTGCAATATTCCAATTAGTGAATCAAGGATTGTAGATTTTTTTTCAAAATTAAAAAGATCATCATCATTATTTGTTAAAATTAATGAATTACCAAATTCAAAAGATTGGTTTTCTGAATTTAGTACTATATCAAAATAATCATCTGTTTCGGAGTTATTTAAAAATATCTCAACCGATCCATTAACTTTTATGACTAATGATGTTAAATCATTTAATTTTTGAGTTAGTAATCTTTTTTTCATAGAACTTTACCACCTGGTTTGTAAGTGAATTAATATCCACCTTTAATGGAGGACATATTTTCTGATTTTGTCTAATATTTTCTAATGGACAAGAATTTCCTTGACAGGTTTTTTGAGCAAAACAGCTATTACAATACTGATCAGAATAATCCTTAATCCACTGTGAGAAATTATTATTTTTTATAAAATCTCCATTATCTGATATCCTACCAACTATATTTATAGGATCATCAATAGCTACAGTGCATTTTCTAACATATAGGTCTGGGGTTATTACTAAACTATTTTCATTTGCAGCATAACAAGTATATCCTCCTTTTTTACTAATAATTTGAGCATTAGCTGAAAAATAATTTTCATCAATATATTCTTCAAATTTGGAAATAACTTTATTTCTTTCTGATTTTTTACAATATGCTTCTTCAGCAGAATTTTTTTCTTTTAAGTTAAGATTGGAATAATCTGAAATAATTTTTGGAAGAAGTAGAAATCTATTATCATCCTTAGGAATAACACTTTCTATAGTTTGAGTGAAGCGATCAAAATTAAAATCTTCGATAGTCTTTTCATTGACATTCATTCTAAGAATTACATTTATATCCAAATAAGAAGATTTAGATAAAACTTTCAAAGAGTTATATACACTAGAAAAAGAGTTAATGTTTTTACTTTTTGAAACTCTTAATGAATTATGAATATCCTCAGGACCATCTAGTGTAATTTGAAATGATTTAATATTAGATGAGTATAATATATCCAAGTTATCTTCATTTAATAATGTTCCATTAGTTGTTATTGCCCCAGAGTGACTTATATTTTCTTTTTTTAATAAATCGGAAAAAAATGATATAAAATTCATATTTAGCATTGGTTCTCCACCAAAGTACTCTATATGAACATGATCTTTTTTAGATTTTTTTATCATTTCTAATAATGTATATGCATGATGTTTTTTCATACTTTTTTTATCATCATGATCTTCATAACAATATATGCAATCTAAATTGCAGGCTTCACCAGCAGGTAACAATATTAGATTTAATATTTTTTTATTAAATAATGAATCTAGATTAAATCTGCTTTTTATATATTTTTTTTCATCAACTATAAAGTCTGAGGAAATCAACCAATTAATATCATCTCTATATTTATTATTGTCAATATCTTCAATACAAATATTATTTTCTATCTTAAAATCATATATTGGATGATATACATCATGAATTTTAACACTATTATTTGTTTTCCAATTAAAAAGGATTACGTTATTGTCTCTGATAGCTTTGGTTACCCAATATGGTAGTATAAAAATCATAACGTTAACTAAAAAACTTATAGTAACATTAGTTTAACTTTTCTATAGATAATTTTAAAGATAAAAATCTATTTTTAATAATTTTCGGCTTTGTTGCGGCTTTGTTGCATAAAGCTCTTAAAGATAGAGTTCTCTAAGCAACTCAAATTTAAGTGACAACTTGGGTATGAGGTCGGCCTAATTCTGTAAATTTATTTAACACGGCTATACGTGCATGGATTTCATTGACCTGACTGTCAAAACTCCTTGCACTGAGTTTATCGCCCAATAATTTGATGCAATGCATCTTGGTTTCGACCAAACTTCGGCGATGATAGCCTGCCCATTTTTTCCATAGTGTCCTGCCGAAACGTTTAACTGTTCGTAGTAATTCATTTCGCTCTAGCGAACTGGTCTTTGTATCTTTCCAAGGCTTCGCATTTTTTCTAGGAGGAATCACTGCATGTGCTTGCCGATCTGCAATGACCTGACGGCATTGCTTGGTGTCATAAGCCCCATCTGTATAGACAAAATCAACTTGCTCATCCAAGGGAATTTGAGCAAGTAAATCTTCTAGTACTTGTGAATCACTGACATCATTTGTGGTGAGTTGTACAGCACGTATTTGCAGGGTTTC
>RRZT010052404.1_pt1 | contig 10689 bp, 6 predicted proteins | sample 2165551 | NCBI WGS metagenome assembly RRZT01 (sample SAMN10456910, study PRJNA506462) | wastewater metagenome | biome: wastewater; feature: sludge; material: wastewater sludge; isolation source: wastewater sludge with Escherichia coli K12::gfp cells carrying plasmid... | place: USA: Moscow, Idaho ...
GAGCCATCCGCTATAATCCTCGGCCTATTTCAATGGAGGCACCTTGATGGGCTTTCACGCCGGCAAACGCATCCTGATCACCGGATTGCTCTCCAATCGCTCGATCTCTTACGGCGTCGCCAAGGCGATGCAACGCGAGGGTGCGGAACTGGCCTTCACCTATCAGAACGATCGCTTCGAAGAGCGTGTCACCAAGATGGCCGCCGAGTTCGGCAGTTCACTGGTTTTCCCCTGCGATGTGCAGCACGACGAGGAAATCACCGCCCTGTTCGACAGGCTGGGCCAGCACTGGGACGGCCTGGACGGGCTGGTGCATTCCATCGCCTTTGCGCCCGGCGAAGCCCTTGAGGGGGATTTCCTCGAGGGGGCGTCCCGTGAGGCCTTCCGCACGTCGCAGGACATCAGCGCCTACAGCTTCGTGGCCCTCGCCAGGGCTGCACGCCCGATGATGAAGGGCCGCAACGGCTCGCTGCTGACCATGACCTATCTGGGCGCAGTGCGGACGATGCCTAACTACAACATCATGGGGATGGCCAAGGCCAGCCTGGAGGCCGCCGTGCGTTATGCGGCGGTTAGCCTGGGGCCCGAGGGCACCCGGGTCAATGCCATTTCGGCCGGCCCGATCAAGACCCTCGCGGCGTCTGGCATCGGCAGCTTCGGCAAGCTGCTGGCTTTCAACGAGCACAACGCCCCGCTCCGCCGCAACGTCACGATCGACGAGGTTGGCAACACGGCGGCCTTTCTGTGCTCCGACCTCGCCAGCGGCGTGACCGGCGAGATCATGTACGTGGATGCGGGTTTCAACATCACGGCGCTGGGCAACCCGGACCAGGCCTGAAGTTTTCCGCGCCTCGCAAAAAGCCCTTGGAAACAAGGGCTTTTTGTTGCGCGTGGTGCGTTTGGGCCCACTTCGACTGCCGCCTCGCAAGCGCGGGAAGAGCAACGCAGACCCACCCGTCGGCCTCTGTGCTCGGCTGAAAATGCCGCTACATGGCATTCACGGCGAGGCGGCTCAGCGGCGCAGGCGCTGCACGCCACCCACCAGCGCCACAATGGCGGCGCCGGCCAGCACGCCTACCCCCGCTCCGGCGGCGGCATTGATCAGCGGGGCAGCCAGGCTGCCCAGGGTGCTGGCGTAGGCTTCGACGGCATGGCCGAGGGCTGGCCAGCCGTGCAGCAGGATCCCGCCGCCGACCATGAACATCGCGGCGGTGCCGACCACCGACAGGGTCTTCATCAGCCGCGGCGCCAGCTGCAGCAGCCCCATGCCGAGCTTGCGCAGCAGCGTCGAGGCGCTCCGCTGCAGCCGCAGGCCCAGGTCGTCGAGCTTGACGATGCCGGCCACCAGGCCATACACGCCCACGGTCATCAGCAGCGCGATGCCGACCAGCACCGTCACCCGCTGCGTCAGCGTGGCATCCGCCACCGTGCCCAGGGTGATCACCACGATCTCGGCGGACAGAATGAAGTCGGTGCGTATCGCGCCCTTGATCTTGTCCTTCTCGAAGGCGACCAGGTCGACGGCCGGATCGGCCAGGGCTTCTACCGTCCGGGCGTGGTCGCCATCGATGTCGGCGGGAGAATGCAGGTACTTGTGGGCGATCTTCTCGAAGCCTTCGAAACACAGGAAGGCACCGCCAACCATCAGCAGCGGGGTGATCAGCCACGGCGCGAGCCAGCTGATCAGCAGCGCCGCCGGCACCAGGATGGCCTTGTTCACCAGCGAGCCCTTGGCCACCGCCCACACCACCGGCAGCTCCCGGTCGGCCTGCACGCCGGTGACCTGCTGCGCGTTGAGGGCGAGATCGTCCCCCAGCACGCCGGCGGTCTTCTTGGCGGCGACCTTGGTCATGGTGGCGACGTCGTCCAGGATGCTGGCGATGTCGTCGATCAGTGCGATGAGTGTGGTTCCGGCCATGCTGCCTCGGTTTTCAAAAGGAGGCCGTATGATGCCAGAGGTGTGTGAGTCGTGCTCCGGCTTGGGGGCGCGGAGGCCCACGGGTGCTGCTTCGGCAGCGCGAGCGCAAAGGCTCGACAGCCGCGCTCCTTGTTGCCATCTCGAGCGACGCCCCCCAGAATCCAGGCCATGCGAATTACGGACACATCGGCCGAGCTGTTCCGGCACGTCAGCGCGGACAAGGCCGGCATTTACCGCTGCATCATGGAAAGTTTCGCCGCCGCCAAGCGCCAGTTCAGGCTCCATATGCGACCCGATGAGGTGCTGGCAGAGGCTCGGTGGACCGATGGCGTACCGAAACTCGAGGAGGTTCAGGCCGCGCTCGCCCAGCTCGCCGATTGGGGCAACCTCGAGGCGCAGCCCGACACGGCACGCGTTGCCAGCATCAGCGACTTCTACCGCGCCCGCTTTCTCTACCGGCTTTCGCATGGCGGCGAAGCGGTCGAGACGGCGCTCGCCGCCTTTGCTGCGGCTCTCGGCCGGCGCGCCGAACTACAGACGGTTGCGCTCGAAGACATCGCCAGCCGGCTCAAGACCTTGCTTGCGCTGGCTGAGGCGCCTGCGCCCGATGCGGCGAAGCTGCACGAAACCCTGCGCGATCTGGTGCGCGTGTTCGAAAGCCTCGCCGACAACGCCCAGGCCTTCATGGCCGGCATGGCACGCAGCATCGAACTGCAGAAAGCCGATGCCGCCGCGGTGCTCGCCTACAAGCAGCGGCTGATCGACTACCTCGAACGCTTCATCGGCGACCTCGTCGGGCGCTCCGGTGCGATCGCGCAGCACATTGCCCTGCTGCATCCGCGCATCGAACCGCTGCTGTGGGTGGCCGCGCAACGCGAAGCACGCGACACGGCGCCTGGCGACCGACAAGCGCAGGCCGACGCGCTCGCGCAGCGCCACCAGGCCTGGCGTGAACGCTGGGGTGGCCTGCGAGGTTGGTTCGTCAGCGTCCATCATGAGCCGCCGCAGGCCGAGGTGCTGCGCTCGAAGGCGCGCGCGGCGATTCCACAGCTGCTGGCAGCGGTGGCGGCGCTCAATGAGCGGCGCAGCGGGCGCAGCGATCGCTCCGCCGACTTTCGTGTGCTCGCCGGCTGGTTCGTGACCTGCGGCAGCGATGACGACGCACACCGCCTGGGGCGCGCCGCCTTCGCCCTCAATCCGGCCCGTCACTTCTCGCTCAACCCGAGCGCCGGCAATGAGCTGCCCGCCACCACGCCGTGGGCCGAAGCACCGCCGCTGCAGATCCATCCGCGCTTGCGCGAGTATGGCGAGGCCGCCCCGCGCGGGCCCTTGCCCAAGGTGCGCGAGCGTGACGAGGAGCGCGCACTGCTCGCACGCCAGTTGCGCGAGGAGCATCTGCAGGTCGAAGCCGCGCGTGCGCGTCTGGCTACAGGCCACACGACGCGCCTGTCGGAGCTCGGCCACCTCGATCCGCACGCCTTTGCGCTGTTCCTGTCACTGCTTGGCGAGGCGCTGACAGCGCAATCATCGCCCGATGACGTGATCGAACGTCAGACTGGCGACGGGCTGCTGAGCATTCGCCTCGAGCCATTGGAAGCCCATACGTGGGCCGAAGTCGTCACCGATGCCGGCATCTTCACTGGCCGCGACCACCGCATCACGATCACCGCCATCCAAGCCCCCTGATGACACCCGACAGCAACGCGATCGGCCAGCAGCAGGCACTCCATCAACGCGAGGAGTTCACCGCCGCCCTGCGCGCACTGCTGATGACGCCGCTCATGACGCCGACGCACGCCGAGTTTGCGGCCGTGCGCCGCCACGCCGACACATTGCGCGAATGGTTTGCCCGCGAGACGGGCTGGCCCCTGCATATCGAGCGTGATACGGCGCGCCTGTACAAGCGCCCAGCCGATGCAAGCGACGCCACCCGCGGGCTGCCCGGCTACGAGCGCCGCCGCTATGCCTTGCTATGTCTGGCCTGCGCAGTGCTGGAACGCGCCGACCCGCAGATCACGCTGCGTGTGCTTGGTGACCGGCTGCTCACCCTCGCGGCAGACCCGGCGCTGGCGGCCCTCGGCTTCAGCTTCACGCTGCAGGCGCAGCACGAGCGCAGAGAGCTGGTCGCGGTGTGCCGCACGCTGCTCGAGCTCGGTGTCCTGCACCGCGTGGCGGGCGATGAGGAGGGGTTCGTACAAGGCGGTAACGAAGGCTCGGACAACCTCCATGACGCACTCTACGATGTGCAGCGGCGGGTTCTCGCCGGGGTGCTCGCCGCATCGCGCGGCCCGTCCACCTGGCCAGCTGACGAAGCCCCGGCCACGCTCGAGGCGCGGCTTGGCGCGCTGGTGGCTGAGCCGGTGCCCGACAGCGACGAAGGCCGGCGCACGGCACTACGTCACCATCTGACGCGCCGCCTGCTCGACGACCCGGTGATCTACCTCGACGGCCTGGATGCCGACCTGCGTGCCTACTTCATGAACCAGCGCGGCACGATGGCTACCCGCCTATGCGACGCCACCGGGCTGGTTGCCGAGCAGCGCGCCGAGGGCCTGGCACTGGCCGACGAGGACGGCGAACTGACCGACGTGGCGATGCCCGCCGAAGGCACCGAGGCGCATGTCACCCTGCTCGTGGCCGGGTTCCTGAGCGCACGCCAGAGCAGCGGCACAAGCACCGACGAGGTCGCCGCATTCATCGCCGGCGCACGCCAGCGCTTCGGAAAATTCTGGCGCAAGTCCGCCCGTGAGGCGGGTTCGGAGCATGAACTGGCAGCCATCGCGCTCGAACGCTTGCGGCGCCTTCAACTGCTCCATCTCGACGGCGCCAGAGTGCGGCCCTTGCCGGCGCTGGCGCGTTTCGCCGTTGGTGAAGCCGAGCTCAGGCCGACGGCACCCGCCCCCACTGCCAGCCTTTTCGATTGAGATGACCACCCCCATACCTGCCGTTTCATGTTCGCACTGCCCCCGCGGGGGTGGAGGCGGGCTTGAGGCGGCCGGGTGCCGGACTCATGCGACCCATGGATACCCTGCTCGACAGCCCGTCTGATTTTTCGACCACCGACGCCCGCCCTGCCCTGCCGCAGCCGACGCCGGGCCGCTGGCAGCCCTTGCGCCTCGGCCTCGTCGAGCTGTTTCACTACGACAGCGAGGAGTTCTGGTTTCGTGATGGCCACCTGCTGCTGCGTGGCAACAACGGCACTGGCAAGTCCAAGGTGCTGTCGCTGACCCTTCCCTTCCTGTTCGATGCCCAGCTCAAGCCCTCGCGCATCGAACCCGATGGCGACGCCGGCAAGAAAATGGCCTGGAACCTGCTGCTCGGCAAGCTCGACCGGCGCATCGGTTATGCCTGGATCGAATTCGGCCGCATTACCGACGATGGCCAGCCCGACTATCTCACCCTCGGCTGCGGGCTCTCGGCGGCGGCGGCGCGGGCGCAGGTCGATGCCTGGTTCTTCGTCCTTGAAAAGCGACGCATCGGCCAAGACCTGTGGCTCACCAGCCCGGCGCGCACCGTGCTCAGCCGAGAGCGGCTGAAAGAGGCATTGCACGAATACGGTCAGGTGTTCGACACCGCCGCCGCCTATCGCCGTGCGGTCGACGAGCGCCTGTTCCAGCTCGGCGCCGTCCGTTATGCGGCCCTGATGGACACGTTGGTCCAATTGCGCCAGCCGCAACTCTCCCGGAAACCCGACGAAGGCAAGCTCTCGGACGCCCTCACCGAGGCGCTGCCGCCGCTGTCGGCCGAACTGCTGACCGACGTCGCCGACGCGCTCAACCAGCTCGAGGAGTACCGCCGCGAGCTGCAGGACTACGAAGCGCTGGCGAAGGCCGTCGGTCAGTTCAACCACCGTTACCAGCGTTACGCGGCGATCAACGCGCGGCGACAGGCCCGCGGCCTGCGCCGCGCACAGAGCGGCTACGACACCGCCAGCCGTAACCTCAACGAGGCCCGCACTTCAGCGCAGGCCGCGCAATACGCCGAGGCACAGGCAAAGAGCCACCTCGAGGCCGCCGAGGCCGCGTTGCTCGCCGACCGCACGCGGCTCGAGCAGCTACAGTCCGACCCGGCAATGACAGACGCGAATCGCCTGAACCAGGCGGAGCGCGACGCCGACGCGCGGGCCGCCGACCTCGACGGGGCGCTGCACATGGATGCCGAAGTTGCCACCCGCCTCAAGCGCGAACAGCGAACGCTCGACGAACGCGACAGGTACCGTACGCAGGCCGAAGAACGCCTCGCCTCGGTGCGCGCAGATATCACCACCGCGGCGCTCGCCAGCGGTATCGGCGAGCGCTGGCAAGCCAATCCGCTGGCGGCACAGCCGACGGCCGAACTGGCGGCCCTTGGTGACCTTGCCCTCGACACCGCCCGCCATGACCTGCGCCAGGCGTTACAGGTACGACGTGAGCAGCTCGCCCAGGTGCGGCGCTGTATCCGCGAGCTGGAGCAGGCCGAGGCGACAAACGCAGGCCGGCAACAAACCCGTGACGAACGACTGGACGCAGCCGAAGCCGCCGCCGCTCGCCGCAGCGCGGCCGATGCCACGGTCGAAGCCGAAGGCCGGCGCGTCGTCGAGGCCTGGCAGCATCACTTCTCGAACCTGCAGGTGCTGCATGTGGACGAAGCGCCCTTGCCCGCCCTGGCCTCCTGGGTCGCCAACCTGCAAGGTGACAACCCGGCCCGTGTGGCCTTGTCCTCCGCCCAGCAGGGCGCCGCCGACAAGCTGGCGCAACAGCGCGCCGGACAGCTCGCGGCGCAGAAAGCCCTGCACGACGAGCAGGCAGATCTGCGCGCCGAGCACGACCGGCTCGCGCAGGGCGAAGACGCCGCTCCTTTGCCGCCCTACACCCGCAGCGCCGAGGCGAGAAGACAGCGTGCCGGCGCGCCTCTGTGGCAGCTCGTTGATTTTCGCGAGCACGTCCACGCCGACCAGCGTGCTGGCCTTGAAGCCGCGCTCGAGGCGGCTGGACTCCTCGACGCCTGGGTCACCCCTGACGGCCGGCTGCAGGCGGCCGACGCCGCCTCGCCCTTGCACGACTCCCAGTGGACAGAACGGCCGCGCCAGCCTGCTTCGCTCGCAGCCTGGCTCACCCCCTCCGCCGACGCTACACCCCCCGGCGTCGATGCCGCGCTGCTGACGCGCCTGCTCGAAGGCATCGCCTGCTCCGCCCACGACGATGGCCAGGCCGAAGGCTGGATTGCCGTCGACGGCCGTTTTCGTCTCGGAGCGCTGGCTGGCGCGTGGGCCAAGCCGCAGGCCAGCTACATCGGCTACGCGGCCCGTGCTGCGGCGCGGGCGCGCCGGCTCGCCGAGATCGATCGCCGGCTGCACGAAATCTCCGTTGAGTCACGCCGGATCGACGAGTCGCTGGTGGCCCTCGCGCAGCAGCAGGCGCTGGCGGTACTCGAATGGCAGGATGCGCCATCCGACGAAAACCTGCGCGCCGCCCACGCCGACGCCGCGGCGAGCGAGCGCGAGTTCCAGGCGGCGCGCAGCCGGCTCGACGAAGCAGAACGACTGCTGCGCGCCGCTAATGAGGCCCTGCAGCGCTGCCACGACGCCCTCGCCACCGACGCGGCCGACCTGCGCCTGCCCACCGATGCCGCGGCTTTGGAAGCCGTCGGCGATGCACTGCAGCACTTCGGCGAGACCATTCACGGGCTTTTCCAGGCGGTGCAGGTACTGTGCCTCGCGGTGACCGAGCTCGCCCTGCAGCACGAGCGGACACGCGAAGCCGAGACCGACGCGCGAGCGAGTGCCGAACAACTCGCAGAGCGCCGCCTGCAAGCCGAGGAAGCCCGGGTGCGCCTCGTCACCTTGCGCGAATCCATCGGTGCCCAGGTCGACCAACTGCAGCAGCGGCTGTGCGAGGCGCGCACAGCCGTCAGCAATGGCGAAGGCCGCGCCAAGTCCATGAACGATGCCCTGCATATGGCCGGCCAGGCTCGCGCCCGCGGCGAGCAGAAGGTGGCCGACGCCAGCGCCACCTTGCAGGAGCGCGCCGATGCCCGCCAGCGCGCCATCGCTCAGCTGCAGGGCTTTGCCGCCACCGGCTTGCTCTCTGCCGCCCTGCCCGAGGCCGAACTGCCTGACCTGCGCGCACCATGGACCATCGATCCGGCGCTCACCCTTGCCCGCCGTACCGAGCAGGCGCTGGAGCGGGTGGCGGACGACGACGAGACTTGGGCACGTGTGCAGAGCCAGATTTCCCACGACTATGGCGAACTCGGGCGTGCCCTCACCGCGCTCGGCCAGCGGGCCCAGGCCGACACCAGCGACTACGGACTGGTCGTCAGCGTCGTCTACCAGAACCGTCCGGAGCGCCCCGACCAACTGACTGCCCGGCTGGATGCCGAGATCGCCCAGCGCCGCGAGCTCTTGACGGCGCGCGAGCGCACGCTGCTCGAAAACCACCTCCAGGCCGAGATCGCTGCCGAGGTGCAGCGGCTCCTGCAGGCCGCCGAGCGGCAGGTCGACGCGATCAACAAAGAGCTCGGCAAGCGCCCGACGTCCACCGGGGTCAAGTTCCGCCTCTTGTGGCAGCCGCTGCCCGAGGGCGGCGACGGCGCGCCGGTGGGTTTGGAGGCCGCGCGCAAGCGTCTGCTCAATACCAGCACCGACCTGTGGTCGCTTGAAGACCGGCGGGTGGTCGGCGAGATGCTGCACCAGCGCATCGCCGCCGAACGCCTGAAGGCCGACGCGGCCGGCGGCAGCCTGCTTGAGCAGCTCGCCCAGGCGCTCGACTACCGGCGTTGGCATCGCTTTCGCGTTCAGCGCTGGCAGGACGGGCAGTGGCGTCCGCTCTCCGGCCCGGCCTCGAGCGGCGAACGCGCGCTCGGCCTGACGGTACCGCTGTTCGCCGCCGTCTCGAGCTTCTACAGCCAGGCCAGCTACGCCTTTGCGCCCCGCCTGGTGCTGCTCGACGAAGCCTTCGCCGGCATCGACGATGCCGCCCGCGCGCACTGCATGGGCCTGATCCGCGAGTTCGACCTCGATTTCGTGATCACCAGCGAGCGTGAATGGGCCTGTTATGCCGAACTGCCCGGCGTAGCGATCTGCCAGCTACAGCGGCGCGAGGGCATCGACGCGGTACATGTGTCGCGCTGGACCTGGGACGGGCGGGGGCGACAGCGTGAAGACGATCCCGATCGGCGTTTTCCTCCGCAATGACAGTCGATGCCCGCCTTCAACGGCTGCTTGGCGGCGAGGCCCTGGCCGGGCTGCGCAAGCGGTTGCGGCAGCGCTATCAGCGTGGCGCGCCGACCGGCGTAATGCGGCTCGGCGAGCTGAGCGAGGCCGAACACGCAGCGCTCGCCGCACTCGCCGGCCGCCCTGCGCGTCATGTGCGATCGATGCAGATCGAGGTGGCAGAGATTGATGCCAGGCTTGCACGGGCGGAGCTTGCCGTCTCCCTGCGGGATGCGCTCGAGCAGATCGATGGGCCTATCGTCGATCTGACGGCCGAACGCCTGCAGGCGCGCTCGGCGTGGCAACAGCTTATCGAAGACTGTGAGCACTCCGGTCTGCGCTCGGCCCTGCAGACGCCTGGCGGGCTCGGGCTGCTGAAGCGGTTGTGTGGCAGCCGGCCCGAGGCTGGCGCCCAGCTCGTCCGCGACGCCGATCGGGTGCTGCGACGGCTGCCCGCCCTGGGCATCCCGCGCGCGCAACTGGCCGTTGCCGCACTCGGCGATGCCCACGCGCTCGACGCCGGCAGCCCGGCGGCCACCCTGGTGCTCACGGCCCTGCGCCAGCTCGCGGCAGCCGAGCCCGATATTGAAAGTACGCGTGAACAGTGGGCCGCGGCCGGTGTGCTGGTCAATGAACTCGCACGGCCGGCGCTGGCGCTCAATCTCCCGGGGCCGACGGGCGCCGAAGCGGGCGAACCCACCTATCTGTCACTGCGCCGCCTGCTGCGTTCGCCACCGGCCTGGGGCGTGATCGGCTGCCCGGTTTTTGTGTGCGAGAACCCGAACCTGCTGGCGATCGCCGCCGATCAGCTGGGGCCTCGCTGCGCGCCGCTAGTGTGTACCGACGGCATGCCAGCCGCGGCCCAGCGCGTCCTGCTCGGGCAATTGCGGGCCGCAGGTGCGGTGCTGCACTACCACGGCGACTTTGACTGGCCGGGCCTGCGCATCGGCAACCTGATGCTTCGTGAGCACGACGCCCGGCCGTGGCGCTTTTCGACCGCCGACTATTACGCTGCTGTTCGAGGTGCCCCGCGCCCCGGGCGGCTCCTCGATGATGCCGCCGTCAGCGCGCTGTGGGACAACGCGCTCGCCGGCGCCATGCTGGCTGAACGGCTGGCGATCGACGAGGAAGGGCTCGCCGAGGTGCTACTTGGCGACCTGAACCAATCAGGCTGATACACCTCGGCTGTACTGTGCCCCGCAAGACACTCGCCAGTACGTCAATGCAGCGACCCCTTGCCGTCTTGGGAGGGTGGCAAGCGGGGCTTCAGCACGCCGCAGGTCGGATCCGGTTCGACCTGCGGATGTGTCTGATGTCAGATCATTCCCACTCGATCGTTGCCGGCGGCTTGCCGCTGATGTCGTACACCACCCGGTTGATGCCGCGCACTTCGTTGATGATGCGGTTGCTCACCTTGCCCAGCAGGCTGTGGGGCAGCTCGGCCCAGTGGGCGGTCATGAAGTCTTGCGTCTGCACGGCGCGCAGAGCCACCACGTATTCGTAGGTGCGGCCGTCGCCCATCACGCCGACGCTCTTGACCGGCAGGAACACCGCGAAGGCCTGGCTGGTCTTGTCGTAC
>RRZT010213798.1_pt1 | contig 10689 bp, 8 predicted proteins | sample 2165551 | NCBI WGS metagenome assembly RRZT01 (sample SAMN10456910, study PRJNA506462) | wastewater metagenome | biome: wastewater; feature: sludge; material: wastewater sludge; isolation source: wastewater sludge with Escherichia coli K12::gfp cells carrying plasmid... | place: USA: Moscow, Idaho ...
GAGGAGCTGAGCACCGAGCAGTGGATCGAGGTGTTCCGCCAGGCCCGCGAGCTGGGCGCCGCCCAGCTCGGCTTCTCCGGCGGCGAGCCGCTGGTGCGCCAGGATCTCGCCGAGCTGATTCGTGCCGCGCGCGAACTGGGCTACTATACCAACCTGCTCACCTCGGGGATCGGCCTGACCGAGGCGCGCATCGCCGAGTTCGCCGAGGCCGGCCTCGACCATATCCAGATCAGCTTCCAGGCTGCCGACGAGGAGGTGAACAACCTGCTGGCCGGATCAAAGAAGGCCTTCGCCCACAAGCTGGAGATGGCCCGTGCGGTGAAGCAGCACGGCTACCCGATGGTGCTCAACTTCGTCACCCACCGGCACAACATCGACAATATCGAGCAGATCATCCGCCTGTGCCTGGAGCTGGAGGCCGACTTCGTCGAATTGGCCACCTGCCAGTTCTACGGCTGGGCCGAGCTGAACCGCGCCGGGCTGTTGCCGACGAAAGCGCAGCTGGAGCGCGCCGAGCGCATTACCAACGAGTGGCGCGACCGGCTGGCCGCCGAAGGCCACCCGTGCAAGCTGATCTTCGTCACCCCCGACTACTACGAGGAGCGTCCCAAGGCGTGCATGAACGGCTGGGGCAGCCTGTTCCTCGACATCACCCCGGACGGCACCGCGCTGCCCTGCCACAGCGCCAGAAGCCTGCCGGTACAGTTCCCCAAGGTCACCGAGCACAGCCTGAAGCACATCTGGTACGACTCCTTCGGCTTCAACCGCTACCGCGGCGACGACTGGATGCCCGAGCCGTGCCGCTCCTGCGACGAGAAGGAGCGCGATTTCGGCGGCTGCCGCTGCCAGGCGTTCCTGCTCACCGGCGACGCCGACAACGCCGACCCGGTGTGTAGCAAATCGGCGCATCACGGCCTGATCCTCGACGCCCGTCGCGAGGCCGAGGAGGCGCCGTGGAGTCTGGAGCAACTGACCCAGCGCAACGTCCGCGCTTCGCAGATCATCTGCAAGGGCTGAGGGCGGGCAGATGAGCCGTGCCAAGGGGCTGATCGTTCCTACGCCCCCGCGAGGGAGCGCCGCCGCCCCGGCGTCCTGTGGGCATTCGAATCCCTCCGCGCCGGCTTGCGAACCTGGGCCCCGGCGACCGGCCGAGACTGCCGAGCCGTTGCCCTGCGGCGACTGGCCGAGCGCCTGGAGCTCCGAACGGGCCGCCGCGGCCAGCCGCGACTTCGCCGAGCTGCGCGCCGGCCTCGGTGGCCTGCTGTGGCTGCAGTTCGACCCCAACGAAGCGGCCTGCAGCCTGTGGCGGTGGCGCGCCGGCCGGGCGCGTCGGCTGACCCCGGCGGGCTTCTCGGTGCGCAGCCGGGTCTACGAGTACGGCGGCGGCGCCTTCTGCGTGACCGACGTCGGCGTGGCGCTGGTCGGCGAGGCCGACCAGCAGCTCTACCACCTGCCGCTGACCGAGAGCGACGCGCCGGGCGCCCTGCGCGCGCTGAGCGCCGATCCCGACTGCCGCTACGGCGACCTGCATTTCGCCCCGGCCTGGCAGGCGGTGCTGGCGGTGGAGGAGCGACGCGAGGGCGGAGCGGTGGTGCACCGGCTGGTGGCCCTGGCGCTGGAGGATGGGGCTCGGCGGGTGCTGGCCGAGGGCGCCGACTTCTACGCCGCGCCCAGGCTGTCCGCCGACGGGCGCAGTCTGGCGTGGGTCGAGTGGTATCGCCCCGAACTGCCGTGGACCGCGACCCGGCTGTGCCGGGCGCAGGTGGCGGTCGATGGCTCGCTCGGCCTGTGCGAGGTGCTGGCCGGCGGTGCGGGCGAGGAGTCGTTGCAGCAACCGATCTTCACTGACGGTGGCCGGCTGACCTGCCTGAGCGACCGCGACGGCTGGTGGCGGCCGTGGGCGGAACAGGATGGGCAATGGCGCCCGGTTTCTTCGGTGGAAAACGCTGACGCGGTTTTCCACGGGGTGTGCGTCCATCCTGCGGCCGGGGTCGAGTGTAGGGTGGACAACGGCGCAGCCTTGTCCACCACCGGCACCGCTGCTTGGAGCGCCCCCCGCCCCATGGCGTCGGCCGACCACGCCCCGGCGCCCTGGCAGCTGGGCACCGTCAGCCACCTGCCGCTGGCCGGCGGCGGCTGGCTGCTGGCGCGTCTGGAGGAGGGCTGGGGCCTGCTGGTCGAGCGCGACGCGGCCGGCCGCGAGCGGCGTCTGGCGCCGGAGTTCTCGCGCTTCCGCCAGCTCGCCGCCGACGCGCGGTACTTCTACTGCATCGCCGCCGCGCCGGAGCGGCTGCCGGCGCTGCTGGCCATCGCCCGCGACTCGGGGGCGGTCGAGATCCTCGCCGGCGGCGAGCGGCCGCTGGCCGAGGCCGAACTGTCGCGTCCGCAGTCGATCCGCTTCGCCACGGGGGACGGCGAGAGCGCCCAGGCCTTCTTCTACCCGCCGCGCAACGCCGCCTGCGCCGTGCCGGCCGGCGAGCGCCCGCCGCTGGTGCTGTTCCTCCACGGCGGGCCGACCTCGGCCTGCTATCCGGTATTCGATCCGCGCATCCAGTTCTGGACCCAGCGCGGCTTCGCCGTGGCCGATCTCAACTACCGTGGCTCCAGCGGCTTTGGTCGCGCCTGCCGGCTGCGCCTGAAGGGGGCCTGGGGCGACATCGAGGTGGCGGACGCCGTGGCGCTGGTGCGCCACCTCGGCGCGCAGGGGCTGATCGATCCGGCGCGCGCCTTCATCCGCGGCGCCAGCGCCGGGGGCTACTCCGCGCTGTGCGCGCTAGCCTTCCACGACTGCTTCCGCGGCGGCGCCAGCCTGTACGGGGTCAGCGACCCGCTGAGCCTGCGCCGCGCCACCCACAAGTTCGAGGGCGACTACCTGGACTGGCTGATCGGCGACCCCGTGCGCGACGCCGAACGCTACGCGGCGCGCACGCCGCTCCATCACGCCGGGCGTATCCGCGCGCCGCTGATCTTCTTCCAGGGCGGGCTGGACGCCGTGGTGGTGCCGCAGCAGACCGAGGCGATGGTCGCCGCGCTGCAGGACAACGGCGTGGCGGTCGAGTACCGCCTGTACCCGGAGGAGCGCCATGGTTTCCGTCAGTCGGCCAGTCTGGCCGACGCCCTGCAGTGCGAATGGCGGTTCTACCGGCGCCTGCTGGCAGACCGGGGCGATGCATGAGCGCCGATGGATTGCAATGGCCGGGCAATCCAGTAGGCTGTGGTCCGGTACACATTTCATAACAAAAATGACGCTCGCCAGGTTTCCCATGTCGCAGGCCATTACCCCGCTCCGCAAGTTCGTCAGTCCGGAAATCATCTTCGGCGCCGGCTCCCGCCATTCGGTCGGCAACTACGCCGCGACCTTCGGCGCGCGCCGGGTGCTGGTGGTGTCCGATCCGGGAGTGGTGGAGGCCGGCTGGGCGGGCGATGTGCTGGCCAGCCTCGACCGGCAGGGCATCCCCCACGTGCTGTTCACCGCGGTGTCGCCCAACCCGCGAGTCGAGGAGGTGATGGCCGGCGCCGAGCTGTACCGCGCCAGCGCCTGCGACGTGATCGTCGCGGTGGGCGGCGGCAGTCCGATGGACTGCGCCAAGGCCATCGGCATCGTCGCCGCCCACGGGCGCAGCATCCTCGAATTCGAGGGCGTCGATACCATCCGCATGCCCAGCCCGCCGCTGATCCTGATCCCCACCACCGCCGGCACCTCGGCGGACGTGTCGCAGTTCGTGATCATCTCCAACCAGACCGAGCGGATGAAGTTCTCCATCGTCAGCAAGGCGGTGGTGCCGGACGTGTCGCTGATCGACCCGGAAACCACGCTGAGCATGGACCCGTTCCTCTCCGCCTGTACCGGCATCGATGCGCTGGTGCATGCCATCGAGGCCTTCGTGTCCACCGGCAGCGGGCCGCTTACCGACCCCCACGCGCTGGAGGCGATCCGGCTGATCGGCGGCAATCTGGTGGCGATGATCGCCAATCCGCAGGACATCGCCCTGCGCGAGCAGATCATGCTCGGCAGCATGCAGGCCGGCCTGGCGTTCTCCAACGCCATCCTCGGCGCGGTGCATGCGATGAGCCACAGCCTCGGCGGCTTCCTCGACCTGCCCCACGGGCTGTGCAACGCGGTGCTGGTCGAGCATGTGGTGGCGTTCAACTTCGACGCCGCGCCGGAGCGCTTTCGCCGGGTCGCCGAGACCCTGGGCATCGACTGCCGCGGCCTGACCCCGCCGCAGGTGCGCGCGCGACTGGTCGAGCACCTGATCGCCTTCAAGCAGGCGGTCGGCTTCGAGGACAACCTGCGCCGCCACGGCGTCGGCAGTGCCGACATTCCCTTCCTGTCCCGGCATGCCATGCGCGATCCGTGCATCCTGACCAACCCGCGGCAGTCGACCCCGCGCGACGTCGAGGTGGTGTATGGCGAAGCCCTCTGAAGGCGAGGTGCGGCCCAACGTCGCCGATCTGCTGGGTCTGGGCAGTCATTCGGCGCGCAAGAGCTACTACCCGGAGCTGTCGGCACGCCTCGACGAGCTGGAGCGCGAACGCAACCGCTACAAGTGGCTGTTCGAGCATGCCGTACACGGGATTTTCCAGGCCGGCCTGCAGGACGGCATCCGCGCCGCCAACCCGGCGCTGGCGCACATGCTCGGCTACGACGATCCGCAGGAGGTGCTGCGGTCGCAGCACGATCTGGCCGAGCACCTGTTCGCCGGCGGCGCCGCCGAACTGGCGCGGATCGGCGCGGTGCTGCGCGAGGGCAAGGGGCTGTTCGGCTACGAAACGCGGCTGCGCCGCCGCGACGGCAGCCACATCGACGTGGTGATGAACCTGCTGCTCAAGCCCGATGCCGAGGGGCTGGTCGAGGGCTTCGTCGCCGACATCACCGAGCGCAAGCAGGCCCAGCTGCGTCAGCAGCAGATCAACGTCGAGCTGGAGCGGCGCGTCGCCGAGCGCACCGCCGAGCTGCTCGAAGCCAACCGCCACCTGCAGCAGGAAATCCGCCAGCGCGAGCGCATCCAGTGCGAGCTGCGCGAGGCGCGCGACGCCGCCGAGGCGGCCAACCAGAGCAAGGACAAGTACCTGGCGGCGGCCAGCCACGATCTGCTGCAGCCGCTCAACGCCGCGCGCCTCTTGATCGCCACCCTGCGCGAGCGCAGTTTGCCGGCCGGCGAGGCCACGCTGGTGGAGCGCACCCACCAGGCTCTGGAGGGCGCCGAGGACCTGCTCGCCGACCTGCTTGACATCGCCCGCCTGGACAGCCGGGCGATCCGCCCGGACCCGGCCGTCTACCGCCTCGACGAGCTGCTGGCGCCGCTGGCCTCGGAGTTCCAGCCGGTGGCGGAGGCCGCGGGGCTGCAGCTGCGCGTGCGCATCCCGCGCCTGGCGGTGAACACCGACTTCCGCCTGCTCACCCGCATCCTGCGTAACTTCCTCAGCAATGCCTGCCGCTACACCGGCGAGGGCCGCGTGCTGCTCGGCTGCCGGCGGCGCGGCGCGCGCCTGCTGGTGGAGGTGTGGGACACCGGGCGTGGCATTCCGGCCGACAAGCTGGAGGAGATCTTCCTCGAATTCAACCAGCTCGACGGCAGCCGCCGCGGCGAGCGCAAGGGCGTCGGCCTGGGGCTGGCCATCGTCGAGCGTATCGCGCGGATGCTCGACTATCCGATCCGCGTGCGCTCGCAGCCGGGGCGCGGCTCGGTGTTCAGCATCGAGGTGCCGCTGGCCGAATACGCCGCGGCGCAACCCGCCGTGGCGCCCGTCGAGCGCCCCGGCGATCCGCTGCCGGGGCGTCGCGTGTTGGTGGTCGACAACGAGCCGGACATCCAGGCGAGCATGCAGGCGCTGCTTGTCCAGTGGGGATGCGAGGCGCGGGTGGCCGGCAGCCTGGAGGAGGCGCGCGGGCAGTTGCAGGGCTGGCAGGCCGAGCTGCTGCTGGTCGACTATCACCTCGACGCCGGGGCCAACGGTTGCGACCTGATCCGCGCGCTGCGCGCGGAGCACGGCAGCGCGCTGCCCGCGGTGGTCGTCTCCGCCGAGCGCAGCGAGCAGTGCCGCCGTCGCCTGCACGAGCACGGGATTCCGCTGCTCAACAAGCCGGTCAAGCCGGGCAAGCTGCGCGCGGTGCTCAGCCAGTTCCTCGGCTAGGCCGGCGCTCCTCAGTGCAATTTGCCCCGCGCTTCGCTAGCATGGCGCCCCACGCTTTTCAGCCGTAGCGAACAGATCGATGAGTTATCAGGTACTCGCCCGCAAGTGGCGTCCGCGCTCGTTCCGCGAAATGGTCGGCCAGACCCATGTGCTCCGGGCCCTGATCAATGCGCTGGACAACCAGCGCCTGCACCACGCCTATCTGTTCACCGGCACCCGCGGGGTGGGCAAGACCACCATCGCGCGCATCCTCGCCAAGTGCCTGAACTGCGAGCAGGGGGTCAGCTCCACGCCCTGCGGGCAGTGCTCGGTGTGCCGGGAGATCGACGAGGGGCGTTTCATCGACCTGATCGAGGTGGACGCGGCCAGCCGCACCAAGGTGGAGGACACCCGCGAACTGCTCGACAACGTGCAGTACGCGCCGAGCCGCGGGCGCTACAAGGTCTACCTGATCGACGAAGTGCACATGCTCTCCACGCACTCGTTCAACGCCCTGCTCAAGACCCTCGAAGAGCCGCCGCCGCACGTCAAGTTCCTGCTTGCCACCACCGACCCGCAGAAGCTGCCGGTGACCATTCTCTCGCGCTGCCTGCAGTTCTCGCTGAAGAACATGCCGCCGGAGCGGGTGGTCGAGCACCTGACGCATGTACTGGACGCCGAGCAGATTCCCTTCGAGGAAGATGCGTTGTGGCTGCTTGGCCGCGCCGCCGACGGTTCGATGCGCGACGCCATGAGTCTCACCGACCAGGCCATCGCCTTCGGCGAGGGACGGGTACTGGCCGCCGACGTGCGCGCGATGCTCGGCACCCTCGATCACGGCCAGGTCTACGGCGTGCTGCAGGCGCTGATCGGCGGCGATGCGCCGGCCCTGCTGGAGGCGGTGCGCCAGCTGGCCGAACAGGGGCCGGACTGGAGCGGCGTGCTGGCCGAGCTGCTCAATGTGCTGCACCGCGTGGCCATCGCCCAGGTGCTGCCGGATGCCGTGGACAACGGTCAAGGTGACCGCGAGCGGGTGCTGGCGCTGGCCGGCGCGCTGCCGGCCGAGGACGTGCAGTTCTACTATCAGATGGGCCTGATCGGCCGTCGCGATCTGCCGCTGGCGCCCGATCCGCGCAGCGGTTTCGAGATGGTCCTGCTGCGCATGCTGGCCTTCCGCCCGGCGGACGCGACGCGTGTCCCGGCCACGCCGCTCAAGGCCGGCACGCCCGCGCCCGCCGTTGCCGCGCCGGCCGCATTGCCGGCAGCCTCCGTACAACCGCAACCGCAACCGCAACCGCAACCGCAACCGCAACCGCAACCGCAACCGCAACCGCAACCGCAACCGCAACCTGCGGCGCAGGCAGCAGCGCAGCCCGAGCGCACTCCCGAGGCGGTAGCCGAGCCGCAACCGTCGCCGCCCCAACCGGCTCGCACCGAGACCTCGCGCGAGCCCGAGCCGCCGGTGGCAACGGTGCCGGTGGACCTGCCCTGGGATCTGCCGGGCGATGAAGGTGGCGTCACGGCCCGTGCCGTGCCCGCACCTGCAGCCGTGCCGCGCCGCGAAGTACCGGTTACGCCGCCTGCGACCCCGCTGCAGCCGCCGGTCGTCGACGAGGGCGGCGAAGGCGACGAGGCGGGCGACGGCGAGGATTACGACAGCGTCGACATGGATGCCTATGCTTATCTGGACGGCATGCAGCCGGTCGACGACTACGCCCCGGCCGTGCCGCCTGCCGAGCCGGAGCCGGCCCTGGCGGTGGCGCCGGCGACCGGTCTGGCCGCCGAGTGGCTGGCGCTGTTCCCGCAACTGGGCCTGGCCGGGATGACCGCCAGCATCGCCGCCAACTGCACCCTGGTGGCCGTCGACGGCGATCACTGGTCGCTGCAGCTGGACCCGGCGCAGAGCGCATTGTTCAATGCCGCCCAGCAACGGCGCCTGAGCGATGCGCTGAGCGCCTATCATGGACGCACGCTGACCCTGGACATCCGCATCGAACGTCCCGCGCAGGAGACTCCGGCACAGGCCGCCGCGCGCCAGCGCGCCGAGCGCCAGCGTCAGGCCGAGGCGGCGATCCAGAGCGATCCGCTGGTCCGGCGGATGATCGAACAGTTCGCCGCGGTGATCCGCGACGGCACCATAGAACCCCTGAACAACTGAGGTGATTTCCATGATGAAAGGTGGCATGGCCGGGCTGATGAAGCAGGCGCAGCAGATGCAGGAAAAGATGCAGAAGATGCAGGAAGAACTGGCCAACGCCGAGGTGACCGGGCAATCCGGCGCCGGTCTGGTCAGCGTGGTGATGACCGGGCGTCACGACGTTCGTCGCGTCACCCTGGACGAGAGCCTGCTGCAGGAAGACAAGGAAATCCTCGAAGACCTGATCGCCGCCGCGGTGAACGATGCGGTGCGCAAGATCGAGCAGAACAACCAGGAGAAAATGGCCGGCATGACCGCCGGGCTGCAGATGCCGCCCGGCTTCAAGATGCCGTTCTGATCCCCGCGTCTCTCCCGGTGCGCAGCGCCGGTCCTGTGCACGGGCATGCCGCCTGCGCCGGGCCGGTGCTGCGCACCTTGCATTTGAATGGTACTTCGCGATGAGCTTCAGCCCCCTGATCCGCCAGTTGATCGACGCCCTGCGCATCCTGCCCGGCGTCGGCCAGAAGACTGCCCAGCGCATGGCCCTGCACCTGCTCGAACGCGACCGCAGCGGCGGCTTGCGGCTGTCCCAGGCGCTCGCCCGGGCGATGGATGGGGTCGGCTACTGCCAGCAGTGCCGCACCCTCAGCGAGGACGCCCTGTGCCCGCAGTGCAGCGATCCGCGCCGCGACGACAGCCTGTTGTGCGTGGTGGAGGGGCCGCTGGATGTCTTCGCGGTGGAGCAGACCGGCTATCGTGGCCGCTACTTCGTGCTCAAGGGCCATCTGTCGCCGCTGGATGGCCTGGGCCCGGAGGCCATCGGCATCCCCGAGCTTGAGCAGCACATCGCCCGCGGCCGTTTCAGCGAGGTGATCCTCGCCACCAATCCGACCGTGGAGGGCGAGGCCACCGCCCATTACATCGCCCAGTTGCTGGCGCCGCGCGGGCTGAGCCTGACGCGCATCGCCCATGGCGTGCCGCTGGGCGGTGAGCTGGAACTGGTGGATGGCGGCACCCTGGCCCACGCCATGGCCGGACGCCGGCCGATCAGTGGCTGAGGCGCTCAGCCCAGCCGGACGCGCCAGAGAAGCGCGTAGCCCAACCCCATCAGCAGCCAGCCGCCCAGCGGATGGAAGATGCTGCGCCACAGGCGGCTGTACGGATCGAAGCCGACGCCGTGGATGAAGCCGCTGCAGATGCCCCACATCACCAGCATCAGCAAGCCGTGGCTGTAGCGGCCCTCGGCGTCGAGCATGGCGGCGGGATGGATCAGCAGCACCAGCGCCAGCGGCGCGGCGAGCAGCAGGGAAACCGCGCGGCTGCTGCCGCGCTGCAGCCAGGGACGGGACTCAGCGGTCACCCGCATCGCCCTCGTCGAGGTTCTGGGTGGTTTCCAGCCACAGGGCATTGACGATGCCGAAGCTGCAGGCCAGCAGCACGCCGAGAATCCAGGCGAAGTACCACATCTGTCGATCTCCTTGGCCCCATCGGGGCTCTTGTCGGCACGGGCTCAGTACAGGCCGTGCGGGTTGCTCTCGATGGTCTGGTCGGTCAGCCGGCCCCACATGCGGGTGTAGCACCACAGGGTGTAGAGCAGGATCAGCGGCACGAAGATGCCCGCCACCACCAGCATGATGCCCAGGGTCTTGTGGCTGGACACCGCGTCCCACACGGTCAGGCTCGACGCCGGGTCGAGGCTCGACGGGAAGACGAAGGGGAACAGCGCGAAACCCGCGGTGCAGATAGTGCCGACGATGGCCAGGCTGCTGCCGAGGAAGGCCACAAAGCCGCGGTTGAGCAGCGCGCCGAGCAGCGCCAGCACGCCACCGGCCAGGCCCGCCAGCGGGGCGGTGCGGGTCCACGGATACGCGGCGTAGTTACCCAGCCAGCCGCTGTTGTCCATGCTCACCTGCTTGTGCAGCGGGTTGAGCGCCGCGCCCAGATCGGCGAAACCGCCGACCAGGCTGAAGCCCTGGATGCCCATCACCAGCCAGGTGCCGGCTGCCGCGAAGCTCAGCAGGTAGACCAGCGCGCACAGCTGGGTGGCCTTGCGCGAGCGCTGGTGCAGGTCGGCGTCGGTACGCAGCATCAGCCAGGCGCCGCCGTGGGCGCACAGCATGCTCAGGCTGACCAGCCCGGCGAGCAGGGCGAAGGGATGCAGCAGGGCGAAGAACGAACCCTCGTAGGTCGAGCGCATCAGCTCGTCGAGGCGGAACGGCAGGCCCAGAAACAGGTTGCCGAAGGCCACGCCAAACAGCAGGGCCGGTACGGCGCCACCGGTGAACAGGGCCCAGTCCCAGGCGTTGCGCCACTTCTGGTTTTCCAGCTTGCTGCGGTAGTCAAAGCCTACCGGCCGGCAGAACAGGGCAAACAGCACCAGCAGCATGGCCCAGTACAGCCCGGAAAACGCCACCGCATAGACCATCGGCCACGCC
>RRZT010938820.1_pt1 | contig 10689 bp, 9 predicted proteins | sample 2165551 | NCBI WGS metagenome assembly RRZT01 (sample SAMN10456910, study PRJNA506462) | wastewater metagenome | biome: wastewater; feature: sludge; material: wastewater sludge; isolation source: wastewater sludge with Escherichia coli K12::gfp cells carrying plasmid... | place: USA: Moscow, Idaho ...
ATCAAATATAATTAAGAAAAGAACGGAATTATTTAAGAGAGGGCATGGACGCGGATATGTTGGATGAGAACAGGATACGTCTGATGACGAAACTTGCGATTTGCGAAAAAAAGGGGATAGAAAAGGATATACAGATCAGTGGATATTATAAAAAGGATTATGCGAGCCTGAAAAAATGGATTACGCTGATCGGGATCACAATCGGATATGGACTGGCAGCAGCATTATTTGCAGTATGTGCATCAGATACGTTATTAGAGGATCTTACGTTTATAAAGCTGGTATTGCTGGGTGTGATCGTGGTAGGAGTCTATCTTGCGTTACTGATTTTGTATGGAATCGGGGCTGGATCTTTTTATAAAAAGAAGCATCAGAAAGCAAAAGAGAATGTAAGAAGTTATTATAGAGGTTTGGTAAAACTGGAAAAGGTGAGCAAAAGGAGAAAAGCAGAGCATGAGTAGTATACTTGTATTAAGAGAACGGTTGAAGCAGATTTATGCTTCCTATTCTATTTATATCCAGAAGGCGGCACAGTTTCTGCTGGGACTGTTTGTGTTCTGGCAGATCAATTCCAATGTTGGATTTATGAAGAACGCCGCATCCATTTTCTGCACATTAGGGCTTGCAGTTATCTGCACTTTTTTCCCTGTGATTATTATGGTACTTGCGGCTACGGCATTGATCCTGGTACATTTTTATACATTGTCATTGCCGATTGCAATCGTATCAGCCGTTATTTTCCTTCTGATGTATATTTTTTATTTCAGATTTACACCGGAAAAAGCGTGGCTGATCCTGGTGAGTGCATTGGCATGTGCGTTGAAGATTCCATTTATCATACCGGTTCTGTTTGGACTTCTTGGAACTCCGGTGTGGGTTGTACCTGCATCCTGTGGAGTGATATCTTATTATATGCTTCATTTTGTTAAGGGATCAGCTACGGCATTAAAAGAGACAGATGGGCTGACAAATGGTCTGATGAATTTTGCAAAGCAGGTGATTGCTGGAAAAGAGATGTGGCTGATGGTACTGGCTGTAGCAATCGGAGTACTGGTTGTGAATCTGATCCGCAGCCGTGCGGTGGATCATGCGTGGAAGATTGCATCTTTTGCAGGGGGAGCGGTATGCATAATCATTGCGACAGCGGGAAATATGGTATTAGAACTTCATATTTCTTATGGAACGATCATTCTGAGTTCGGTTATCGGAATCCTTCTTGGATTGGTATTGGAACTGGTTTTCTTCTCGGTGGATTATTCAAGAACCGAGAGAGTACAGTTTGAGGATGACGAATACTATTATTATGTAAAGGCTGTTCCAAAGGTTGTTGTTGCAACCCCGGAGAAGACAGTAAAGCATATTACTGAGCATACGCAGGAAAAAGAAGATAAAGATGTGGGAGAGCAGGAGGAACAGGAAACGGAGTGGGAAGAAGTGAAACGAAGAACCGATGATCTCCTGCTTACGCAGAGCCTGAGCCGGGAATTAGGACTGGATAACGATCCAAATAAGAGACAGCCGTAATGAACCGGTAACCGGGAGAAAAGTAAGGCGGTGTAACTTTTATGTTAGCTGGAATTAGAACGTTTATAAGTAATTATACAAATGGAATGTATTTTCCACATATACAGATTATTGATATCATTGAAATTCTGATCATTACAGTGATCGTGTATGAGATCATGCTGTGGATCAAGAATACAAAAGCATGGATGCTGTTACGCGGCATCCTTATGCTTGGTGCGTTTATTCTTGTAGCGTGGATCTTTCAGATGAATACGATCCTGTACCTGGCAAAGGCATCGATCAATGTTCTGGCAGTTGCGGCGGTTGTTGTATTTCAGCCGGAACTGAGAAGGGCTTTGGAGAAACTTGGCGAAAAGAATCTGTTCAGTAATATTAATCCCTTTGATAAGAACAGGGAAAATGAACGGTTCTCAGATGAGACGATGGAAGGAATCGTACGTGCGTGTTATGAGATGGGAAGTGTCTGTACGGGTGCTTTGATCGTCGTAGAGCAGGCAATCCAGTTGACGGAATATGAAATGACGGGAATTGAGCTTGACTGTAAAGTGTCTTCCCAGGTGCTGATCAATATATTTGAACATAATACGCCACTGCATGACGGAGCCGTGATCATCAGAGGAAACCGTATTACTTCGGCAACCTGTTATCTGCCGTTGTCTGATAATATGACAATCAGTAAGGATCTTGGAACGAGACATCGTGCAGCTCTGGGTATGAGTGAGGTATGTGATGCACTGGTGATCGTAGTATCGGAAGAGACGGGACTGGTTTCAGTTGCAAGCGGCGGCAGATTATCCAGTGGAATCAATGCAGAGGAACTCAGAAAAGAACTGAGCCAGATTCAATATAGAAATTCCGATCCTAAAAAGAAGAAATTCACTATAAGGAAAGGATGGCACAGATGATCAAGAAGTATAAACTGACAACAAACCTTTCATTAAAAATAGTTGCATTTGTATTTGCTGCATTTCTCTGGCTGATTGTGGCGAATGTGGATAATCCGGTTGTACGCAATACGTATGCAAATATTCCGGTAACGATTGTGAATGAGGATGTGATCACGCAGGGCGGAGAAGTTTATTCGGTATTGGATGAGCAGAATGTCAATGTAGTAGTTTATGCGAAACGTTCTGTTATTCAGCAGATTTCATCAGATGAGATTGTGGCAACAGCGGATATTAAAGAAATGGATGCCCATACAGGACTGATTCCGATCAAGATCACGATTCCATCACACAGTGGGGAATATCAGTCAGCAGAAGCGTCTCCGAGAAATATCCAGATCAAGACAGAAAAGACCGGAAAAGCCGTATTTACGCTATCAGTCAGTGCGACAGGAGTTCCGAGAGATGGATATATGACCGGTGAAATGAAGGTGAATCCGGAAAAGATTACGATTACCGGTGCAGAATCCAAGATCAGTCAGATTAAAAAGGCAGAAGCAAAGATCAATGTGGACGGACTTTCAAAAGATACGGAAGTAGAGGCAGAACTGGTGCTTTATGATGCGGCAGAGAACGTCATCAGTCAGAGCCAGTTGAGTAATAACCTTGGAAGTGAGGGAATTACCGTGGATGTGGAAGTTCTTCAGAAAAAGAGCGTTCCGGTACAGTTCAGTGTGTCAGGAGAGCCGGCAGAGGGATATCGTTATACGGGATGCACCAGTGAACCTGCCAGTGTCCAGATCTGTGGAAAAAGTACGGCTCTTGCGAATGTAACGGAGATCACAGTTCCGGGTTCGGAAATGAACATACAGGGAGCTACTGAGAAAGTGGAGAAGACGATTGATATCAGCAAGTATCTTCCGGAAGGAGTTTCACTGGTAGACGATGCAGCTAAGAATGTGACGGCAACGGCAACCATCGAGGAAGATGGAACCCGGACAGTTGATTTTATGGTAGCTTCGATCAAAATCCGGAATCTGTCAGATTCCCTTCAGGTTTCTTATGAGCCGGATGCAGAAGTGATCCTCACGTTCAGAGGAAGTCCGAAACTGCTGGAGGCATTGGATGTGAGCAATGCGGTTTCAGTTAATCTGCAGAATTTTACAAAGCCGGGAACGTATGATGTTCCGGTTGATGTAGATCTGCCGACAGGAGTGAGCCTGAGCGAGAAAGCAGTAGTGAAACTGACGCTGACAGAGAAGGAAGAACAGGACAGTTCAGAAAGTCAGGATTTATTTAAGGAACGATAAGGGAAAGTTAAAAAAGTCATAAGAAAAGTCAGATAGAATAGGAGAATCAGGATGGTAAGCGGCAAAGTTGTAATTAAAAATCCGACGGGTCTGCATTTAAGACCGGCGGGACTTTTCTGCAAGACAGCAATGCAGTACAAGAGTAAGATAACGGTTCACAAAGAACTCCGCCATGAGGAGATCACCGCAAATGCAAGAAGCGTATTAAGCGTGCTTGGTGCATGCGTTAAAAGCGGAGATGAGATCGAGATCATCTGCGAAGGTGAAGATGAGGCAGAGGCACTGAAAGCAATGCTTCAACTGGTTATGGATGGTTTGGGAGAGTGAGAAAAGAAAGAGAGGATACAAGGAGATGAGTCAGGCAACTCTGGTAATCATGGCTGCGGGAATGGGAAGCAGGTTTGGCGGAGGTATCAAGCAGCTTGCACCGGTAGGCCCTAATGGTGAGATCATTATGGATTATTCGATTTACGATGCGATGGAAGCCGGATTTGATAAAGTGGTATTTGTCATCCGTAAAGATCTTGAGGAAGAATTTAAAAAAGTGATCGGCAACCGGATCGAGAAGCAGGTGGAAGTGACATATGCATATCAGGAATTAAAAGATATTCCTGAACAATATCAGGACAAGTTTGCTGAGAGAAAGAAACCATGGGGAACAGGACAGGCAATTCTTTGCTGCAAAGAGGTGGTTGATTCTCCGTTTCTGGTGATCAATGCAGATGATTATTATGGAAAAGAGGCATACAGAGAAGCTTTTGAATATTTGACAAAGAAAAGCCCGACTGATATAATGCAGATTTGTATGGTTAGTTTTGTTTTGAAGAATACATTGAGTGACAACGGGACAGTGACAAGAGGAATATGCAGGGTCAGTGAAAACGGAATGCTTACAGATATCAGAGAGACGCATGATATCGCCAGAACCGAACAGGGAGCAGGTGTGCTGACGGATGGAAGAATTGTGAAAGAACTTGATGCAGATGCAACTGTTTCCATGAATATGTGGGGGATGACTTCGGAGTTCTTTGAAGTTCTGAAGAGCAGGTTTGACAGTTTCCTCAATAAGACTGAAGCGGAGGATCTGAAAGCAGAGTATCTGTTGCCAACCCTGATCGGTGAGCTGCTGAGTGAACATCAACTGGAAGTCAGGGTATTAAAGTCTCATGACCAGTGGTTTGGTGTGACTTATCAGGAAGATAAAGCAACGGTAACAGAAGCAATTCAGAGATTGATTTCCAGGGGAATTTATCCATCCCGGTTGTTTAAATAGGAATAGGTGAAGGAATTCTAAGATGGAGAGACAACGAAAGACAGCGAAAAATACATCGCATAACAGAAGAGGCAGAGTGAAAGAGTCAAAAAGATCAAAGAGAAACCGGTTTGGAACGGTATGTATTGTGATTCAGACGATTGCAAGTATTGCTTTGATGATTGTACTGAATCTTTTGGGAATGATTCCGTTAAAATATCTCATTCTTGTAGCGGTATTACTTTTTTTCTTCTGGTGTATTACTTTAAATTCCCAGGTTGCGAGAAGAAAGAAAGGTACGTTTGGGAAAGTTTTTAGTTTATTATTAACGTTCTGCTTATTTATAGGATCTTATTATGTGGCAGAAGCCAATGATATGATCAGCAGGATCACCGGCGGAAATTATAAAGTTGATAAGATGATCGTTGCTGTAAGGGCAGATGATCCGGCAGAGACACTGGAAGATGCGGCTGATTATACGTTTGGTGTTCAGTTTAGCAAGGGATCTGACAATATGCAGGCAGCAGTATCTGATATTCAGAAGCAGATTGGTTCGGAGATACAGACAACAGAGTGTGATTCAGTACAGACTCAGGCACAGCAGCTTCTGGATGAGGAAGTGGATGCTATTATTTATAATGGAGCATACACAAGTCTGATGGAAGAAAATGTGACGGATTTCAGTAAGAAGATAAAGATCCTGTATACATTTGATATCCGTGTACAGCTTGATTTTGGAAATTCGGGTGCTACAGATGACAGTATTACCAAGGAACCATTTACCATTTATATCAGTGGAATTGATACCTATGGTGAAGTGAGTGAGACGAGCCGGAGTGATGTGAATCTGATCGCAGTTGTAAATCCAAAGACCTATCAGATTCTGCTTGTAACGACTCCGAGAGATTATTATGTTCCGATTCCTGGAGTTTCCGGTGGACAGAAAGATAAATTGACACATGCCGGAATTTACGGTATAGATGCCTCTATGCGTACCTTGGGTGAGTTATATGAGACAGATATTAACTATTATGCAAGACTGAACTTCACGTCCCTGATTGATATTGTAGATACGTTGGGTGGAGTTGATGTATATTCAGAACTTGCATTCCAGACGGGAACAGAGTCCGGTTGTATTGTGGATGTTCAGGAGGGGTGGAATCATCTGAATGGCGAACAGGCACTGGCATTCTCAAGAGAACGTCATGCACTTGCAGATGGAGATAATCAGAGAGGAAAGAACCAGCAGGCAGTTCTGACCGCGATGCTCAGAAAGTGTCTTTCCCCGACCATGCTTCTGAAAGCCGGTACGATCATGAATCAGGTAAGCAGTGAAGTGGAGACTAATTTATCCCAAGCACAGATTAATTCACTGATCAAGTATCAACTGAATAAGAATGCGACATGGACGATCCAGTCAGTTGCCGCTACGGGAACAAATGATAAAGGATATTGTTATTCCAGTGGAGATACACCGTTATTTATCATGGATCCGGATGAAGATGTTGTTCAGGAGATTATAGATCTGGCAAATGTTGTTGAAGAGGGTGGCACATTGAAAGACGGAGAATCCTTGAATTAGCAGGATTGAATAAAAAATCAGAGAGAGCTGTGAAAAAATGAAACTTTTCTCATTTTTTCATGGCTCTCTTCTTGTTATATCTGTGAACTTTCCAAAAACAAACTTTCCAAAAAAATAGTGCAAATGTTCAAAAATATGTTATAATGGCGGATAGTGTGTGAAAATTAAGTAAAAATTAAGAAAAACTAAAGAAAAGAGAACGGGAATGCAAAATAATAGTTCAAAAAGAAGGGAAAAAAGGCGGAAAAGAAAAATGGGAGAAAAGCAGCCGTCAAAATGGAAAGAGATTCTATTGAAGATTTTATACTGGGTGGGTGAAATACTGACTGTTTTTATAGCCGGACTTAGTGTACTCCTGGCATTAAGTGTAAGATGGATGTTTGCAACATGGACGAATTTGTCGATGGATGAACTGGTGTATCATCTGACAGCACCTTTAGACGGTACAAATACGGATATGATATGGGATTATGTCCGTGTCTGTGCTGTCCCGACAATTCTGGTGATTTTCTTCCTTATTTTGATCCTGATAGCATGGAGAAAAAAAGAAAAAGTACATCTGTTCAGAGGAATCATCAACCTGGTCGCACTGGTCGGGATTATTGTGATGTTGGGATATACCTGGACAGAACTGGGAGTCGGAGATTATCTGAAAGATCAGAATACAGAATCAAAGTTTATTGAGGATGAGTATGTAGATCCTACGGATGTTGAAGTGGTTTTCCCGGAACAGAAAAGAAATCTGATCTATATTTTCCTGGAATCAATGGAAACGACATATTCTGATGTTGATGATGGAGGAGCATTTGATGAGAATGTGATTCCTGAGCTTACAGAAATCGCACAGACCAATGAGGACTTCTCAGGAGCAGATCCAAAACTGAACGGAGGATATTCTCTGGCAGGAACTACATGGACAATGGGAGCGATGTTCGCACAGACATCAGGACTGCCGCTGAATATTTCTATTTCTGCAAATGATATGGACACGCAGGATAGCTTTTTCCCGGGAGTCACGACACTGGGAGATATTCTTTCAGATGCAGGATATACACAGACGCTGCTGATCGGGTCTGAAGCACAGTTTGGTGGCAGAAAGCTGTATTTCCAGGAACATGGAAATTATGAGATGGAAGATTACAGCTATGCAATAGAAAATGGTCTGATCCCGTCAGATTATAAAGTGTGGTGGGGATATGAAGACCAGAAATTATTTGAGTTCGCAAAAGAAAAGCTTTTGCAGCTTTCCCAGGGCGATGAGCCATTCAATCTGACTATGCTGACAGTCGATACTCATTTTGAAGATGGATATGTATGTGAGCAGTGTCCGACAGAATATGATACGCAGTATTCTAATGTTATGGCATGTTCCAGCCGTCAGGTAGGAGAATTTCTGAAATGGATTCAGCAGCAGGATTTTTATGAAAATACAACCATTGTGATCAGCGGAGATCATCCGACGATGGACAGTGATTATTGTGCGGAGATCGATCAGGAAGGAAATTATGACAGAAGGGTTTTTACGGCTTATATCAATGCAGCAGCCTATGCACAGGATCAGCAGGAAAGAACCTATTCAACCTTCGACAATTTCCCGACAACGCTGGCAGCACTGGGCGTACAGATTGATGGAGACCGGCTGGGACTTGGAACGAATCTTTTCTCGGGAACGAAGACGTTACTGGAAGAATTTGGCAATAGTAAAGTGAATGCCGAGTTGAAGAAAAAGTCTGAGTTTATTGAAAAATTATCCGCTGTGGATAAGACGAATGATGCACTTCTGATCCGTGAAGGAAAAATGAATGGAGCGGATGCGGATATTGATATGACGCATGTTGCAGAGGGATATATTCCGGTAGCGGTCACAAATGTGTCTGATTCCATCGTTAATAACCTGCAGGGACTGGTTCTGACCGTATGGACGGAAGACGGACAGGCAGATGTGACATGGTATGAACTGAATCCGGATGAAGAAGGAAATTATGCAGGCGTTATAGATCTGAGCCGGTTTAATTATAAGCCAGGAACTTATTATGTAAATGTGCGGGCAGTAGAACAGTCCAAGCGAGAATATGATATTAATTGTATGGAGATCAATGTTCCCTGATCTTTCATAAAATTTTTCTAAAAGAGAGCGTGTTATGCTCTCTTTTATGTTATAGTAAGAAAAAAGACGGATGAACGGGCAGCAGTCAGAGGCGGTACTTTTTTTGAAAAAGTCAGAAAATGGATGGGGGATTACCGAAATCAGAGTGTGATGGAATGAGAAGCACCGGTTAGACAAATAAAGCAAGTTAGTATATAATAAAAAAGTTACAGTAAAAATTGCTTTTGAAAAGTATCAGTAAAGAAGAAAAGCGTGAAAGGCAGGAAGAAAAGTTATGGAAGCAAAGCAGATGCAACTACAGAATTTCTTCATTTTTTTGATGGACTGTATCTGTATCGTCCTTAGTTACATACTGGCAAGTTACCTGAGATTTGGAAATCTCTGGGGTGGATATACGAAAGGAATCGTACTGTTGCGTATGAGCATTCTGCTGATGTCCATTACTTTGGTTTACTTCATTTTTAATCCAAACCGTAACTTTTTCAGCAGAACGAAGAAGCAGGAGCTGATCGCTGTATTCAGAAATATACTGATCATGGGTGCTACGATCAGTATGGCGGCCTTTTTAATGCAGGATGCACAGAAGTATTCCAGGCTGGTATACGGATATTTTTGCGGGATTGATTTTGTTGTGATGTGTGTAAGTCATTTATTGTATAAAAAATATATGAATGATATTTACAGTAAGGGGATTGGTGGAAGAAAGGTTCTGATCCTCACATCAGCAGACCGGGCTGAAGGAATCTGTCAGAATATCCAGGTAAATAATTCGTGGAATATTAAGATCGTTGGGATCGTGCTGGCAGATGGGCAGGAAAAGAAGGAAATTGCAGGTATTCCGGTCGTATGTGAATATGGCGATATGTTGGAATATATCCGCCGGAATGTGGTGGATGAAGTATTTGTACACCTGTCCTCTCAGACGAATCTGCCGATTAATAAGATCATTAAAGAACTGGAAGTAATGGGAGTTACCGTGGATCTGAACATCAATGTGTTTGAAATGGAAATCCCGGTTCAAAGAGAGATCGAGCGGATCGGAAATTATTATACCGTTTCGTTCAGTCCAAAGATCCATTCGTTTAAGCAGATCTTTTTTAAGCGGGTGATGGATATTGTCGGAGCGATCGTGGGACTCCTGATCACGGGGATCGTAACGGTGTTTCTTGCACCGGCACTGCTGATTGAATCACCCGGACCATTATTCTTCTCACAGGTGCGTGTTGGAAAGAATGGAAGAAGATTTAAAATATACAAATTCCGTTCCATGTATATGGATGCGGAAGAGCGGAAGAAAGAGCTGATGTCTCAGAATGAGATGGAGGGTCTGATGTTTAAAATGGAGAATGATCCGCGGGTGACAAAAGTTGGAAAATTCATCCGGAAGACAAGCATTGATGAACTCCCGCAGTTCTGGAATATCCTGAAAGGAGAGATGAGCCTGGTGGGAACAAGACCGCCTACGGAAGATGAATTTCTGCAATATGAAGGATATCACCGGAGAAGACTGAACATGACACCGGGACTGACCGGATTATGGCAGGTGAGCGGCAGAAGTGATACAAAGAATTTTGAAGAGATTGTCGCAATGGATGTAGAATATATCGATAACTGGTCACTGAAGGAAGATATCAAAATCTTATTCAAGACGGTCGGGGTCGTGCTGAAAGGAAAGGGTGCAAGTTAGTGATGGAATGTAAAAAAATCGGACTCGTAGGCTCAAGTGGAGGACATCTGACCCACTTATATATGCTGAAACCATTCTGGCAGAAAAAAGACCGTTTCTGGGTTACGTTTGATAAAGAAGATGCAAGAAGTCTTCTGGAGGGAGAAAGAGTGTACCCTTGCTATTATCCGACCAACCGGAATCTTAAAAATCTTCTGAAAAATACAGTGGTTGCATGGAAGGTACTCAGAAAGGAGAAGCCGGATCTGCTGATCTCTTCAGGAGCGGCGGTTGCAGTTCCTTTCTTTTATCTGGCAAAGCTGATGGGAAAGAAGCTGATCTATGTGGAAGTTTATGACCG
>RRZT010683513.1_pt1 | contig 10688 bp, 8 predicted proteins | sample 2165551 | NCBI WGS metagenome assembly RRZT01 (sample SAMN10456910, study PRJNA506462) | wastewater metagenome | biome: wastewater; feature: sludge; material: wastewater sludge; isolation source: wastewater sludge with Escherichia coli K12::gfp cells carrying plasmid... | place: USA: Moscow, Idaho ...
AATGCGCGCCGTTGCCAAGGCAACATCTCATTGAAGCGGGAATAGCTCAGTTGGTAGAGCATAACCTTGCCAAGGTTAGGGTCGCGAGTTCGAGTCTCGTTTCCCGCTCCAATTTAAGGCGTGTTAACAAAGCGGTTATGTGGCGGATTGCAAATCCGTCTAGCCCGGTTCGACTCCGGGACGCGCCTCCACTTTTTGTAATCCTCTCCGTATACTCAAAAAATCTGATTCGAATCAACCATACTGTTTTGCCAGCTGATAGAGCATTTTTGCGGTTGCCCCCCAGATAAACCAGTTATCAACGGTTAATCCGATTATTTTATGTGGTTTATTGTTTCGCTGGATGATCAGCGACTGGTAGTTACTGGTATCAAGTAGCAATTCCAGCGGCAGTTCAAATACCGCTTCTACTTCGGCTTTGGCGGGAGAGACAGTGAAGGGGTGGTGCAGCCGGGCAAGATAAGGGTGGATGTGATAGCCAGAGAGCGTTTGTCCGCCGGTCAGCTCACCAATGATCTGGATCTGGTGCGATGGGATCCCCAGCTCTTCTTCCAATTCTCTCAGACCCGTCATCTGCAGTGACGTATCATTGGTATCTTTTCTGCCGCCGGGAAAACAGACTTGACCGGGGTGATGCCGTAACTGCCAGCTGCGTTGCGTGAAGAGAACCGACCAGCCTTCAGCCCGGGAGATAAGCGGTATGATCACTGCTGCATCACGAGTCTCCGGTGCTTTGCTGCTTTGTTCCCCGTGATGTTTTTGCAGCATAAAACGGTTGAGAAAATGATCCGTCCGGTTCATATCACCTCTTTTGCAGTACCGGCAAAATTTTTGCCAGCTTATCAAACGTCTCCTGATATTCAGCCTTTGCATCAGAATCAGCAACGATGCCGCCACCAGCCCAGACATATAACTGATGCTGCCAGGCAATCAGCGTGCGAATGGTAATGCTCGAATCCATACGTCCATGACGGCTGAGATAGAACATACTGCCACAGTAGGCAGAACGCCGGTGTGGTTCCAGCTCTTCAATAATCTGCATCGCCCGGACTTTGGGCGCACCGGTAATGGATCCGCCCGGAAAGCAGGCTTGCAGTAATTCAGTCGCACTGTATTCATCAGCCAGGGTGCCGGTAACCGTCGAAACCATATGATGCACCGCTTTGAATGATTCAATATCAAACAGTTTAGGTACGCGCACGGTTCCGGGTTTGCAAACACGACCAATATCATTCCGCAGCAGATCAACGATCATCAGATTTTCTGCTCTGTCTTTTGGCGATTGCAGTAACTCTTTAATACTGGCCTGATCGGCGATTGGATCAATAAACCGGGGGCGGGTACCTTTGATGGGTTTGGTTTCAACCTGTTGCTGATTCAGCGCCAGAAAACGTTCTGGTGACAAGCTGAGAATGGCGGCCTGAGGTAGCCGCATAAAAGCTGAAAAAGGCGCCTGATTCATTTGCGATAACTGACAATAGGCTTGCCATTCATCGCCTAAATATTCCGCCTGAAAACGCTGCGACAGATTGATCTGATAGCAATCACCTGCCCGCAGATAACGCTGAATAGCATCAAAGCGGTCGGTATATTCCTGCTGAGACAAATTGGACTGCCAGTCCGAAGTTAATCTGAATGGCTGGCTGTTCCCGGCTGTCTGTTGTTGCCACCATTGCCAGCGTATTTCTAATTGTTCTTCTGAACCACAGACCAGAAAGTGAGCCTGCTGCGTGTGATGATCGAAAATCCAGGCCCAGTCATAAATTCCGACGGCGAGATCCGGCAGATCGATATCTCTTAATGCCAGTTCCGGAATTTTTTCAATTCTCCGGCCCAAATTATACCCCAGCAAACCGTTATCACCACCGATATATGGTAGCTCTCCAGTGTAAGTCGCGTCAGAACCGAGCAACCGGTGCAAAGTCTCTTTGAGTAGCACGAGTGGCGTGTCAGTAAACTGGCGTGTTTGCTCACTTTCCGTTATAGCAGTGATGGCACCAACAGTCTGAAGCGTAGCAATAGGGTCAGCTGAAAAGATATCAAACCGGCTATCTATATGATCTGTACTGGCAGACTCAAGTAATACTGCCCATGGCAGATGCGCAATTTTTGAGAATATCTGCTGCGCTGTCGATTGAATCGGAAATGTTTTTAGGTGAAATGTTGAAGACATGTGATAGAAAACACGATGTTACATGGCAGGGGCGATTGGCAAAGCGTATCATAAGAGAGCTTTGGTAACGAATAATTCTAATCATTTGCAACTGCCGATCTGGGTATGGAAGGCAAAATTACAGCAACTGGATGTTGTGGGTGAGTGCTAAGCTGTACGTAAGAGCACACGAGAAGAACGAAGAGAATAACAATGACAAATCCATTGGTATATCTGGTAGAGGACAGCGAAATGCTGTCCATGCTCTATCAGGATTATTTGCGTGCAGAATCCTATGAGATCAAGGCATTCCGCTTTGGGAAGGAAGGTCTGGATGCGCTGAAGGAACAGCCACCGCAGGTGTTGCTGTTAGATCTTGAACTACCGGATATGGATGGCATGGAATTGCTGCGTTATGTCTGCGAGCAAGGTCTGCCTACCAGTGTCGTGGTGATTACCGCCCATGGTTCAGTTGATATTGCTGTTGAAGCAATGCGGCACAGTGCGTTTGATTTTCTGACCAAACCATTTGATGGAAAACGGTTATGCACCACGGTGCGGAATGCCGCAAAACATCAGCAACTATCTTCATTAGTCGATACTTACCGCGCTAATTATGATTTGTCCGGCTTCGGTGGCTTCATTGGCAGCTCACTGTCAATGCAGGCGGTATATCGTATTCTGGAAAGTGCGGCACCCAGTAAAGCGACCGTTTTTATCACCGGGGAAAGTGGCACGGGGAAAGAAGTCTGTGCTGAAACTTTGCATAAAATCAGCCCACGTAAAGACCAGCCGCTGGTGGTACTGAATTGTGCAGCGATCCCCCGGGATTTGATTGAAAGTGAAATTTTTGGCCATGTAAAAGGTGCATTTACCGGTGCATTGACGGATCGGGAAGGGGCAGCGGCCCGCGCAAATGGCGGCACACTATTCCTGGATGAAATCTGTGAAATGGAATTGGATCTGCAGGCTAAATTGCTGCGTTTTATTCAGACCGGCACCTTTCAGCGTGTGGGTGGCAGTAAGCTGGAAAGTGTGGATGTACGTTTTGTCTGCGCAACCAACCGTGATCCGATTGCTGAAGTTCAGGCCGGACGTTTCCGGGAAGACCTTTATTACCGTTTGCATGTAATTCCGGTAGCGCTGCCACCGTTGCGCGAACGAGGTGACGATGTACTGGCAATTGCGCGACGTTTCCTTCGTCAGTTTGCGGTGGAAGAAAATAAACATTTTACCGATTTCAGTCCGGAATCAGCGCAAATGTTGCTGAATTATGAATGGCCGGGAAATGTCAGACAATTGCAGAATGTGGTCCGCAATATCGTGGTTTTACATGACGGTGAGAGAGTCGTGCCTTCCATGTTCCCGCCGCCACTGAACACGGTTCCGGTTACAGCGCCTGTCCCGCATACAGTATTGGTTGCTCCGGTTGCAACAACCAGTTCGGATGCTATTCGCCCGATGTGGCTGGTAGAAAAAGAAACGATCGAAAATGCGATTGCGGCATGTGACGGAAACATTCCTCAGGCGGCAGCATTACTTGAACTGAGCCCTTCTACCATCTATCGCAAACGGCTGGCCTGGCAGTCGGCCTGAGTTTCCCCGGAAGATTATTGACGGAGTTGGTATATGAAATGTGTGCTGGTATCAGGCGGTGCCGCTCAGCTGCATCTTGAACTGCAGACATTGAATGCTGATCCGGAGATCCGGTTTGTCATGATGCTGCTGGCTGCGCAAACCGGGATTTCCCATGAGGAAATCAATCATCTGTTGGTGACCAATGCAAAGCCTGTCATCGGCGGTATCTTTCCTTATGTTTTGTACGATAAATCGTTGCTGACTGCCGGTGTGGTACTTATAGGATTTACCTGTCCGTTTAATATTGCTGTCATTCCTGCACTCAGTAAAAATGACTCTGTTGAATCTGAACTGCAAAAGCAGCTTCCCTGGCAGAGTACTGAACGGGGAACTTTATTTACCTTTGTGCATGGCATGGGCTCAGGTGTTCAGCGATTAATTGATGGTCTATTTAATCAGTATGGTCTCGAAATAAACTATATCGGTGGAGGCTGCGGCTCATTACAAAAGCTTGATCAACCCTGTGTTATTACGCCTCTGGGTATTTTGGCGGATGCCGCCGTGTTGTTAATGGCAAATATTCCAAGCGGTATTGGTGTTGCACATGGCTGGCAATCCATTTCCCGGGCTCTCAAGGTCACGGAGGTGGAAGGCAATGAAATCATCTCCATTGACTGGCGACCGGCAGCCGATGTTTACCGCAATATTGTTGAAGATCACTCCGGACTGCGCTTTGCAGGAATGCCATTTTCAGAAATAGCGCGGGCCTATCCGTTTGGTATTGCAAAACTTGCGGATGAGCTGGTCATTCGTGATCCTATTGCGCTTCATGGCCAGCGCATCGTTTGTGTCGGCGAAGTCAGACGTGGTTCTTATGTGCATGTGATGCACGGTAAGCCGGATTATGTTTCTGCCGCAGCAGGAAGGGCGCGTCAGAAGGCCTCAGAAAATCTGAAAGGGCGTACTCCTCGTCTGATGCTATTCATGGATTGTATTTCGCGGGTGCTGTTTCTGGGCGAATTATTTTCCCGGGAGCTCAGCCATGTCTCTATACCGGATGTTCCGCTTGCCGGGGCGCTGACTCTGGGGGAAATAGCTAACTGCGGCTATGATTATCTGGAGCTTTATAACAAAACATCTGTAGTAGGATTACTGGCCAGTGATACGACAGGGATTAATTGAGCAGGAAGTATTACATGAAATTGCCATGTCTATTGGCGAGAGTATTGAGCTGGAAAAAATGCTGGCGGAATGTATTCCTGTTTTTCTGCGGGGGTTAGGCTGTGCCACGGCCGTCGTTTTGCTACGGGATGAGCAAGATGATTTTTATACACCTTCTTACATTTTACCGCGAGCTGCGGTCCGGAATAATTACCTGCATCAGGCGATAAATCACTCACTGGAATGTCTGATTAACCACGAGCCATTGCCTGTCCCTCTGCGTTATTTTGAATCCGCCGGACTTTATTACTATGCGTGTGCAATACAGGATTTCGGTGCGTTACTGTTAGGCCGCAGTGCTCCGTTCCGTGAAGGCCTGCTCAGGGAAATGGAGCCTCTTGTTAATAAACTGGCACTGGCACTAACCAGTTGTCGTCAGTACCAACGGTTGAAACTGGCACAACAAAGTATGATCCAGGCCAGAGATGAAGCTCAGGCGGCTAATAAAGCTAAAAGCCATTTTCTGGCGACGATGAGCCATGAGATCCGGACACCACTGAATGCGGTGATCAATCTTTCGGAGTTATTGCTGGAAACGCAGCTGGATGACCGGCAGCGTAAATTAACGCAGGGGGTCTGTGAAGGTGGCCGTTCACTGCTGCAACTGGTCAATGATGTACTTGATTTCTCCCGTATAGAAGCTGGCCGGCTGGAACTGGTTACAACATCATTCAGATTGCATGATTTACTTGATGGTCTGGCGTCCTTGTTTGAGAAAGAAGCCGTTATAAAGAAACTGCATTTTGGCCTGAGTATTAGTACGGACGTCCCTGACGTTATTGCTGCTGATCCTTCCCGGTTACGTCAGATATTGCAAAACCTGCTGGCGAATGCCATTAAATTTACTGAAAAGGGAAGTGTCAGCATTGCTGTAAGAATGTTGGCCGCAAATCAGCAAAAGCCGCCGGATTCAGTTCCTATGATGATCTTTCACATCAGCGATACAGGTATCGGGATTTCAGAGTCTGATCAGCAACGGCTATTTCAGGAGTTCTCTCAGGTCGATACGAATCTGGATCGCCGCTTTGGTGGCTCAGGGTTAGGCTTGGCAATTGCCGCCAGACTGGTCATGTTAATGGGCGGTAAAATCGGTTGTCATTCAGTTGCAGGAATTGGCAGCACTTTCTGGTTTACCTTACCGGCTAAAACGAATGGTGTTGTGCATGAACAGAATATTGCCGATGACTCCGGCTTGCTGCCTGTTAATGTGTTGCTGGTGGAAGATAGTCTGACCAACCAGATGGTAGCGACAGCGATGCTGGAAAAAACAGGCTGTCAGATAACCATCGCTAATGATGGTTATGAATCTCTGGAGAAAGTCCGGCAGACCGAATTTGATGTCGTGTTGATGGATGTGTCTATGCCGGGGATGGATGGCCTGGAAGCCACGCGGCGGATCAGGGCAATGGGCGGTCGTTATCTGACATTACCGATTCTGGCGATGACAGCGCATGCTTTTGCGCATGACCGTGAAGCCTGTTTAGACGCGGGGATGAACGATTATCTGAGTAAACCTCTGCAGCGGGAACAGCTCTATTCATTGCTGAAGAAGTGGGCGTTGAACAATGATAAAGGAATGGTGCCGGAAGTAGTACCACCACCGGTTGCTATGATTGGCACAACGAAACCCATTCTTGATGACCGTATTATTCAGACTCTGCTCAATGATACCAGTCCGGATTTATTCAAACAGCTGATTGTCATCTTTCTGCAGGAAAGCCGGGAACATTTTGACGCCATGGCGTTATCGATTCCGCAGGGCGATCTTGTGGCTGCGGCAAAGAGTGCGCATGCGGTCAAGAGTAGTGCCGGAGCACTCGGAGCTGTGGCATTGCAGGATATGTGCGGTCAGCTGGAGATTGCCTGCCGTGAATCCAAACCGCACATCGCGGCATTGTTGCAGGCGACGACAAACGTGGCCGAGGCGTCCTGGCAGGCACTGCACAGCCGGTTAAATAAAAGCTGATTTAACCGGCCGGGCGTTTTACTCTACTTCGTTATCGGTATCTCTTTCGACATACGCCACTTCGGCAGGCGCTTTCTTGCGCAGAGGTGCAAACCCGTCAGTGTCACCAACGTTAGGCGTTGCGTTACGTCCCGGTCTGTTTTTAGACTCTTTACGAACCGGTCCCTTCGCTGCCGTGTTCTTATTAAAGGAACGTTTTCCTTGCGCGGCTGCTTTAGCTTCCTCAAGAGGATGAGCACCTTTACCGGAGAATTTTGTATTCTTCTGTGCCAGCACACCTTTGAATCTGCCTTCCAGTCCGGGTATTACCGTAAAAGTAACTTCACGACGCTGCAATGCCATCAATCCCTGGAACGATACCCAGTCTTTAGGGCTGATAAGTGAAACAGCGTTGCCTTGATTGCCGGCACGTCCGGTACGACCGATACGGTGGATATACTCCTCAGGCAGTTTCGGCATATCGAAGTTAACAACCAGCGAGACATGCAGCAGATCCAGCCCGCGGGCAGCAACATCCGTTGTGAACAGTACTTTGGCATGTCCACGGGAGAACTGATCGATCACCTGATTGCGTTGAGCCTGTTTCATATCGCCGGATAACGCCAGTGCCGGGATATTCAACTCGCTGTATTGTTTCGCCAGACGCTCGGTATCTTCGCGGGTAGCAAGAAAGACAATTGCCTGCTGATAATCCGGTTGCGACAGCAGATGCTTTAACAGTGCCTGTTTATGATCCAGATGATCACATAAGTGGAAAACTTCATTGATATCGGCATGAATGGCGTGCATTTCGCCGATAGAGATACTCTGCGGTGCTTTCAGGATGTAACCCGACAGCATTTCCACTGACTGATTATTCAGCGTCGCGGAAAATAACCAGGTCTGACGCAAACGATGCGATGCGGCTGAATGGATAGCTTTTAATGCATCAGCAAAACCCAGATCCAGCATGCGGTCTGCTTCATCCAGAACCAGAATTTCCACACCATCAAACAGGAAACTGCGGGCAGTCAGATGGTTTAACAGACGTCCTGGTGTTGCCACCAGAATTTCCGGCGTTTTGCGCAGTGCTTTAATTTGATCGTTAAAATTCTCGCCACCGAGCACCAGACTGCAGTGAACTTGTGTACCTGCGACCAGAAAACGAAGCTGTGCATAAACCTGCTTCGCCAGTTCACGTGTCGGCGCCAGAATCAATGCGCGCGGGCCACGGGTAGAAAGCGCTCTTGAGGTTAACAGCCGATGCATTAACGGAAGCAGATAGGCCAGCGTTTTACCTGAGCCAGTCTTGGAAGCCACGGCAAGATCGCGCCCTATTAACGCATAAGGGATAGTCTGAGCCTGCACTTCGGTCATCTCGGTGTAATCAAGATGCGCCATGGCCTCTTTTAAGCGTTTATGCATAGTCAGTTCAGCAAAGCGCAATGTAAATCTCCTGTTTGGAATTGGCAGATACCTTTTCATGCATTATACCCTGTGCCGGACGCCTGGGCGAACAAAGTCACAATATGATTGACGCGAAGGTGCAATCTAACTAGATTAATTCGCCACAAACGGGCAAACCGGAATTGCCTGTAATTAGAAATTGCGCAGAGGTCACGATGTATAAGACAGACGATGTAAGGATCAAAGAGATCAAAGAATTATTACCGCCAATCGCATTGCTGGAACGGTACCCTGCGACTGAAACTGCTACGCACACGGCATTTGAAAGTCGTCAGGCTATTCATAACATTCTCAATGATCAGGATGACCGTCTGCTGGTTGTGATTGGTCCATGTTCGATTCATGATCCTGAAGTTGCTATCGAATATGGTAAGCGTCTGCTGGCAATGCGTGAAGAGCTGAAAGATCAGCTGGAAATTGTTATGCGCGTCTATTTCGAAAAACCACGCACAACAGTTGGCTGGAAAGGTCTGATTAACGATCCTTATCTGGATAACACCTACAAGATCAACGATGGTTTGCGTATTGGCCTCAAACTGCTGCTGGATCTGAACAACATGGGTATGCCAACAGCGACCGAGTTCCTGGATATGATCACGCCACAATACATGGCTGATCTGATGAGCTGGGGTGCAATCGGTGCGCGTACCACCGAATCACAGGTTCACCGTGAACTGGCTTCAGGTCTGTCTTGCCCGGTTGGTTTCAAAAACGGTACTGACGGTACAACCAAAGTGGCTATTGATGCGATCAGTGCTGCAGGTGCATCCCATAATTTCCTGTCGGTCACTAAATTCGGTCATTCAGCGATTGTTACCACTGAAGGTAACAAGGACTGCCATATCATCCTGCGTGGTGGTAAAGAGCCAAACTACAGCGCTAAACATGTCGCGGAAGTAGTGAAGGATCTGGAGAAAGCGGATCTGCCAACCAAGATGATGATCGACTTCAGTCATGCCAACAGCTCCAAGCAGTTCAAAAAGCAGATGGAAGTTTGTACTGATGTTTGTGGTCAGATCGCAGGTGGTAATCACCACATCATGGGCGTTATGGTTGAAAGCCACATGGTGGAAGGTCGTCAGGATCTGGTAGAAGGTCAGGAACTGATCTGTGGTCAGAGTATCACTGATGCTTGTATCGGCTGGGATGATACAGCTGTATTACTGCGTCAGCTGGCAGCAGCAGTGAAAACCCGTCGCGGTTAATTCAGTCTGCTGACAAATTAAAAAAGCCCGCTATAAAAACAGCGGGCTTTTTGTTTTTAGATATTTCTATACCAGATGTTCTGCAGAAAGTTCATCAAGGCTGCTTAGCTGTATATCGGCGATTGAAAATCGAAGGTTCGCGGCATTTGCTGCTTCGGGAATAACAATGGTTTTCATCGTGGCAGATTTAGCGGACAGCAGACCATTGAAGCTGTCTTCAATCGCGATACATTCTTTAGGGGTAACGCCCAGTTGCACAGCTGCTTGTATATAAACAGCAGGATGTGGCTTCCCATATTCTTCGAATTCAGCAGAGTGGCGAATTGAAAAGTAGTGCCCGATATCTAAGCGGGTCAGTACTGCATCGACCAGAGCCATCGGGGAGGACGTTGCAAGGCCGATTTTAAATCCTTTAGCCGCGATAGTCTCAAGAGCCTTATGCACGCCGCTTTTTGCTTCTCCGGAGTGCATCACATGACTGGCAACCCGTTCCACAATAGTTACTGCTGTTTCTTCTACGCTTGAGCCGTCCCAGCGATATTTGTTGTACCAATGTCCAACAAGCGCATCAATACGCAGCCCCATGGTTTCTTCACATTCTTTTTGCGTAATTTCTACGCCCAGATCTCTTAATACTTCGATCTGAGCTTGTTGCCAGAAGGGTTCTGAATCGATTAATACACCATCCATATCGAAAATTACGGCTTTTTTCTGCATCTGAAAATCTCTGAATGTAAGGGAATAATTACTGTACGAACGTTAGGGGTATCCATTCCATATGTAAAGCTGAAACCGGTTTCATGGCGGTAAACGGTGATCAGCATCCCATTTTATCAGTTTGCTTTCCGGTTAAATAGTGTACACAGCCAGTGTTTTCCGTAATGTTTTTCGCAACCGGAAAGCCAGCAAGGTTGCTGCTGTTGTCAGACCAATAATAATTCCGATCCAGAAGCCTTGCGGTCCCATGCGTGGGGTTATCCAGTCCGTTAATCCCAGCAGAATGCCTGCCGGTACGCCGATCAGCCAGTAAGCAAACAGAGTGATCAGGAAGATGACGCGGGTATCTTTAAAACCACGCAATGCACCGGAAGATATGGCCTGGACAGTATCTGAGAACTGA
>RRZT011132966.1_pt1 | contig 10688 bp, 7 predicted proteins | sample 2165551 | NCBI WGS metagenome assembly RRZT01 (sample SAMN10456910, study PRJNA506462) | wastewater metagenome | biome: wastewater; feature: sludge; material: wastewater sludge; isolation source: wastewater sludge with Escherichia coli K12::gfp cells carrying plasmid... | place: USA: Moscow, Idaho ...
GGCCAGCAACAGCCTAGCGAGGGGGGAGGCATTTCGTTACTGCGATTATTCTCAGTGGCGCTGGCGAGAGGGTGAACTAGCGCCTGGGCAATCCCATTTATCGTTAGCAGATGCCCCGTAAACCCTCGCCCAATCGGACTTATATCCTAACGATACATCGTTAGTGAGTGAGTGACTAGGAGGCCGGTTAAAGTAGGCTTTACAGCGTCAAATTCTTGCGATGTATAAATGCATCGTAATACATCATAACTTTCAGGCGCCGGCGGCAACGTCGGCGCTTTTCTTTACACCTCGTGACCCCTTGGGACGCGTCCCCAGACCCCGCACTCGCCGTGAGTGAGCCAGCAGCCCTGAGTAGATGTAAACATTCAAGCGGTTCATGCCTGTTTTGGGCTGTAGCTGGAGCAACTCACCGGAGGGGTCATGCGTCCCCTTAAACCGTCACAAACTTTCAGGCCACAATCCACCTGACCAGGGGCGCAAGACGCGCCAAAACGCGAGTCAGGCGGTCGATTTTCGGCAGGGGTGGCGTTTTACCCGGTGAAATCGCCAATTAAAAAAATTTTGGGCATTAGGCGCACTGGTTTTTCAGGGGGCGTTCTGCAAGTAGCGGTGAAGTCTCTGCCGTAACGCTGGTTTTGTGAGGGGGGCGTCAAAACGCACGTCGACTACCTCGACGCCATTGGCTTGGCACAATTGGCGTTTTAACGCATCTCGTTCAATCACTCGGGCAAACGCCTCCTCTCCGCCAAAGACCGCGACGGGGTGATAATGTTGCTCTCCTTGATGTTCGATTGCGAGCTTGAGATCTGGAAGATAGATATCCAAGCGCATACGGCCGAGCCAGTCTGGCGATGCCTCCCGCTCTATCCGTTGGTCTTTGAATAAGTGTCGCACCAATGCAAACAGCTCTGCTTCGCGCACCCACCGACTCAAACCTAAGACCTGCTGAATTTCAGCCTTAGCAGTTTTCCGATCCATACCCGTGTCAAATTGCACCTGATCGATGAAGCTCTCGAAGCCTTTTTCGATGCCAAAACCATAACGGCGGGTGGCCTCCTCTGGTGAATGTGTCTTGGTTAGACAGAGGTGGCAAATCCCTTCTAAATAGGTGGGTGCAATAAGCAATGTAATGATCTGTTGTGGCCACGATCCCTCCACGTAGCTTGGCGCCAGAGCCTGGGCTTTTGCCAACATATCTTGGTGAGCAGTCCTAGCGCAGCTGCAAAATGATCGGGCACCAGTAAGCATGTGGTCATAGGTCACTAGATGAAACCCTTCTATGTTTGGCCCTGGCATGAAATTGGCCAAGAGCGGCTGAATCCTTGATGTATCGATAAGAGAATTCAGCACAGTCTGGAATATGGCACCCGATAAACGCAGATGGTTGATGCGTAGTACGTGGTTGGCCTGTCGAACCTTTTTTACCGTTCTTAGCTGTACTGATCGCTGTATACCGGAACCATAGTCGATAGGTATGATCTGTAGTAGGTCGTCGCCCATCACCTGTAGTTGGTCTATACCTGTTTTCAGAGGGGTAACGAAACTTACTTCAATGTACCAATACTCGCAGCCTGATTTTAATAGAGCAGGCAGTGTAGTAGGACCATCAGACTCTGGCCCTGGCTCTGGCTTGACCTTCAGCGGTTTGATGAGATGATCCGCCAATGCCGAATTGAAGCGCTCATCGATATGTGAATTAAGTGCGCGAATGGTCGCGCCAACAGGGTTGGCGCCAAATGTGCAGATATCGTGCACGATGGTTTCGATCAGCGAAGTACCAGAGAGCTGAATGATGATAGGCATTAGGTAGACCTCACAAATCGCGGGCTTGCTAGCATTGCTAAGGCCTCCTTAAGTTGACCGTTAGCATTCCTTCGAGAGCTGCTTTTGCGGCTCCGTCGTATCCTGGAAAAATAGACGCGGCGGAAACCCCGAATTTGTCACAGCGCATCAAAAGTTCGCTAGCCAAGGACTTAGGTAGAGTAACTTTTTTCAGCAACATTGATCTGTCGGTGATTTTTGTTTCGAGCGAGACATTCGGAGTAAATTCATGACCTCTATAGCCATGGTTATAAACCAAGATAAAGGAGCCTCCTTGTGCTGCAAGGTTCACTGATGTGCTGCCAGGAACATGCACATGTTGAAGGGGTCTCGGTTCTCCTGGCATTTTTGCGTTGATAGAAAATTCCGGAATCCCATTTTTGCTTAAACCAAACACTGCAATCCGATCTTCAGCATTGTAATTGCTGTCAGTAATGACAGATATTGCAGCAAAGTAACAGGCAACGTAAGGATTGCTTGACCAGTCAAGAAGGCGAGTTGGAATCCCATGATGTTGAGCAAGTGCCATTAGTGGAATAGCATGGTCATTAGGCCAGCTACGACTATCTACTCCATGCTCTCGAGTGATTGTGTCAAACTGAAAATATCGACGAAAATCTGGCGAATCATAGGGAATAGGGAGCCCTCTTGAGTCGCAATAATTCATGAATGACGATAGAAGGACATACTCAAAAATTGCTTGCCCTGGGTAGTCTTTTAGAGTTTCCCACATTCCAACTTTGTATTTATTGATTACATCTTTGCGATAGACTTTTGGTACTAATTCCCAAGCGCTATTGCTTTGGCCTCGATAGATGAACTTTGAACGCTTACCCTGCATTGTGAAAAAATCTCCAATGGGGGAAATACATTCCCAAAACTCATCTAAGCTGTCGCAATCTTTCGTTTCTATGCTCGAAGTCATTTACGGCGAAAATCCTTTAGTTCAGCGGCTCGACAGCGTACCTCTTGCCGCAGCTAATTAATGGCTCCCGCGATGATAGATCGGTAACGTTCAGGTGCTGATCTCCATCACATGAGAGCAGGATACGGCACCACTTAGACAGCTGTCACCGCGCATAAGGGGGCGTTACGGTAAACCGGCGCCCCTTTTTGCTGCCTGAGCACCAACTGCTCCCCCTTCAGCTCGATCTCGTTGGGCTTGGCGCTCTGAAAATCTCCTAACTTGGTGATTTTCAGGAATAGTCAGTCGCCCAGCACCCTGCGAATCGCTCGGGCAAAACCCACCTCGAACACGGTACGGCCGCGCTCGTTGATGATTTCACCATGACTACCCTCCTTCAGGCCTCGCTCGTCGAGGTAGTCAGCCGACACCGCCTTCTGCAAGGCTTCGCGCTCGGACGGGGTTAGTTGTGCGGACAGGGCAAGGACAGCCACTGGCTGACCCCCGGAAGCAGCGGAAACTGTGGCCCCTAACGGGCGACGGTCCACGGTCACCTGCGTGTTAGCCTTGAGCACGTTGAGCTGCGCCTTGAGCTTGTCGCGTTCGGCGATGATGGCCTGCATGATGGAGCGGATGGCAGGGTCAGCGATGCGCATCAGGTAATCGTGGCTCGCCAGAGTCTTGGGTGTCTTGGGCGCGGGCGGTCCGGCGTAGGCGCCCCAGGCTTCGATAAGCGCCTTGTAGTCCGCTGACTGGGCATTATAAAGGGCGCGGCCCTTCATGATGCCTTCGGCTTCCGCCAGGCGCCCGATAGCCGACAATGAGAAGTCACGCGAGCCGGCCTCGTGCTGCTTTCGGCAAAGTTCGTGCATCCGCGTGAGATTGTTTCGGCGGTTCGAGCGTTCCGCCTTGGCAAGCAAAGACTCCAGCACTGCGTCAGGGTGGACGTCCGTTGTACTACTCATGCTTCATATCCTTCCAAAGGCCGGCGTTCGAGCGGGAGCGCTGAGGTTTGACGGGCTACTGGCAACAGCGCAGCGAGGTCCAGGTCAAAGTACGCACTGAGGCGCTCGCCAGCATCTATCAGCTGAATCACTTTACGTTGGCCGAGTGCCGGATTCGATGGGTTCATCTGCTGGGCAAGGTGGCGCATGAAGGCGTTGCCGGCGAGCAGTTGCTCCTGTTCGCTGAGCAGCATAAACACGGGCGGTAGGTCATCACGGTAGAGTACCGCGTCGAGCAACTGGCTGCGGCGGAACACCGCCTTGCCCGGTTCGAGGTCGGGGTAGACCTCGACGTTTTCGCACACTCCAGCGAGTTGGAGCAGTTCGGATTCCGTCTCCTCGAAGGCGATATTCAGATCGTCCACCGTGCCTGCGGCTACCAGTTGCGTGCCGCCGCCCTGTGGCGCCTCGAGCGCCGCCTTGCAGCGCGCGATGAGCCGCCAGCAGGCCACCAGGTCTTCGGCTAGGTCACTGAAGCGCTTCATGGCGCATTCCCAGATCCGTTCGGCCTGCCGGTAGGCCTCCAGCCGGGAGAAGGGCAGACCAGACTCTTCCGCATCGGCCTTGTCCTTCTTTAGAGCCTGGAGGTCGTTTTCTCGGGCAAGGCAGGCGTTGCGCGCCTCGTCGAAGTGGTAGGCGAGCGTATTGAAATGTGCGGCCAACGCCGGCAGGTGATTTGGCGCGGTCACGAACCAGCGGCAGCGCACACAGTTGCGGCTGCCTCCCGGTACAGGGCCGTACTTTGGACTCACTGTCGAAGTACCTTTGGTAGTCATCGCCCCCCCGTTGAAGCAGCCGCCCACCGCGCCGTTGCCCTCTACTTCGCTGGTGTTGCCGCCGACCAGACACAGGCCGTGGTGCATCGGCATCCAACCTGCCGGGTTACGCGCGCCCGGGTGCTGCGGAATGGCGGCAGTGAGGCTAGGCACGCTGTTGCAGATGGCCTGCTCAATGAGCGCCCCATGCTCGGTGTCGAGCAGGAAGTTCTGGATGCTCACCTCCTTGGACGCCTCCAGCCGCTCGGCGGCGCCGAGCAATACGTCGCTGATATGCGTAGCACCCGGCTTGGTGTAGTAGAGCGTCATCAGCAGGCGGCTGTGACCGACCAGCTTTTGCAGCACGGGGAACGGCACCTGACCTTCGAGCGCCAGTGCGGTAATGAGCGAGACGCGCAGGCTGTGTAAGGGGAAGAGGGTCATCGTTGAATTCTTTGCCCGCGCTTCAGGCTGCGGGAGGAAGCGGATCGGCGTACCGTTGCGGTGGGTTTCCCCCCGGTCGGCCAGCCGCAGTTCCAAGGCTTCCAGCAGGCAGAACCACGGCCTGTCCAATATATCTATGCTTACCGATAGATGCGTTTCGGAGGCTTGTACCTCTGGCAACCGGAAGAGGAAGCAGGTGTCAGGATAGCCAGCCAACTGCACCTCGCTTTTCGCTTTGAGGTGGCGGCCATCCAGTTCCGTCCACGATGTGCGTCGCGAAAGCGGATTGTACTTCTCCTGCCAGTTGCGCAGCTTCTCCAGCCAGTAGAAGACGTTCTGATGCACAGGGCCACCCAACAACCATGGCAACACATAACCCTTCTCAGGACCAGACTTGGCAATGTCGGCGGTCTTGTTGGTGTTGATATAGAGCACAGTCGTGACCGCCTCGCCGTCGGTGAGCGGGGTGCTGCGACGGAACACACCCTGCTGCACCGGACGCCGTTCACTCCCTTGTGCAAGCTGGCCCGGGTTCAATGCCCAGTCACCATTTGCATAGCGCCAGGTATCCGCTTCGCCCGAGTCGAGCATGCGTACCTGGTGGGTGCGCAGCGGCAGGATGAGCTTGACCAGCAGCGCGACCCAGCGCACCGGGCTCCACATTTCCAGGCGCACCCCCCTCCTCATCGGGCGTTCGCGCCATACGCAGTCCGGGTCGTTTCGGTCAATCTGCGCTTCTGTCACCTCGAACCAGCCGGGCGCGGCAGGTCCGGCCTTGCCGATATCCACCCCCAGTGCGTTCTTGGCCCACTGCCAGTCCTTGAAGTGCGGGCCTGCCGCCAGCATCTGGCGCAGCTCGTCAATGTAGCCGTAGGGCAGCGGTGCATGCACGCTCTCGTCGCGTCGGGGCAGACCGCTCGTGGCCAGACAGACCACCGGATTATAGAAGGCGGGTGACACCACTGTTTGCCCGTCGTCGGTTTCTTCGCTGAACTCACGCAGCAGTACGAAGTGCAGGAAACGGTGGATGATGTTGTTGTACTTGATACCCTTTTCCGAATCAGGGCACGCCGTCTGATAAAAATCGGGAAGCACGGTGCTACGCGCCAGGAACACCGCAGGATCGAACGGTAAGGACAACTTGACGAGATAACGCTCGAAGAAGGACACAATTGCCTGGAGCCGTGTGTCGACCCCGTGAGTTTCACCTTTCAGCCACTCCACCGCCAATGCCCGCCACGGTTCGAGTTGCGGATACTCCCGCGCGACCCAGCCGAGGGTGATGTCGGTCCTGAGCTTTACCCCTATTTTCCTAGGCGCCGGGAGCGTAGCGGCTCTCGACGCGGTCGTTGTCTTCTTTTCAGTCATGACGGCTCCTCAGTCGTTAGGTTCGACACCCGGCAGCAACAGGCCGGAGGTGGAAGGTTTCCAGGTGTGCGTGGCTTGCAGACGTTGGGCCGCAACCGCCAATGCCGCCAGCGCTTCCCGGGTGTTGGCCTGGGTGTAGACTTCCTGGCTTTCCGGCGAAGCGTGGTGCATGAAGCGGCGGATGAGCGCCTTGTCAATGTCGGCGTTCTTGAGTCGCCGACCATAGGCGTGGCGGTGACCGTGCGGCGTCGTGCCGAGCGCCTTGCCGACCGTGAGCCCGATACGCTCGCAGGCGGCGGCGTGGGCCTTGTTGTACTGGCTAAGACAGTACATCCGGCCGGCCGGCTCGCGGTGCAGGTTGATGAACGCGAAGGGGTGGTCGCGGTCAAGGCGCGCGACCTGCTCCAGGTAGCGGTGCCACAGCTGGAGAAACCACTCGCCATAGTCCGGCAGGAACCAATACGCCTGCTTGTAGTAGGTCCCTTCGTTCTTACCTCCTTCGTGCATGCCGCCCTTCCAGCCGGCGTGCCGGCTGTCCATCAGTTCCGTGCGGGGCGCCAGACCGAAGTGCTGGGCGAGGTATTCCGTCCGGTTGCTCTTGCGCGGCCGCCCCCTCTCGTCATGCCAATCGGCGGGCGCGGCACCGTGGCTCGGGTGGTGGATGCGGACTAATGCCTGGCGCGGATTGGCGGGGTCAGGCACGACGTCCTGGATGTAGAGATGAAAGGGTTCCGACTCGCGAAATCCCGCGCCATGCAGCAGCAGGGTGATGAGCATGCCGCGATAGTCCTGGCGTCCTGCCGCGCGGAACCCCTTGACCAGCAGTTCTTCGAAACGCTCCTCTGGGAAGGCGGGGGGCTCCCCCTTATCAACTCTGGGCAGGCGTTGGCTCCTCACGCGGTGTCCGGCTTCGGCGGGAGACGCATTGGCGGCCCAGGTGTGGCCGAGGAAGGTTTTGCTACGGCGATATTGATAGGCGGCCTCGTCAGCCTGCCGGTCGAAGGCACCACCCGCATAGCGCGGATTCAGCTTGGCCGCCTCGGGGCGCATCTCGCCGAGCCAATCGAAGAAGTCGGTGAGGTGGGTGATGATGTGCGACGCATCCTGCGGTGAGCGCGGTGCCCAGCACAGACCGCTGGGGTCGAGCCCCGTCTCGCGGTCAAAGGTGCCGGTGTAGAGCCGTTGGGCGAAGTTTTGAAACAGCCGATAGGTATCGCGCTCGGCAGGATTGCTCTGAAGGTACTCCAGGAACATCCGTACCGAGCGGTTGACCTTGGTCATCCAGGTCAGGCTGCGGTCGTGGCTGCGATGGAGACAATAATCGAGCAGCGGCTCCAACACCCCTGCGGGTGTCAGCAGGGCGGGGAGCTCCGTGTAGACGCCGGTGGCATCGGTATAGACGCGGGCCTTGACGGTCACGAACATGCAGTAGCCTCCCGCATCATGTCAGCCAGGGCCACCTGGCGATGGGCAGCGTGCGGGGGAGCCTCTGCGGCACGACGGGCCACATCGACATCACCGACCAGAATGACCTGAGTGGTTGCGCGGGTCATGGCGGTGTAGAGCATGGACCGGTCAAGGTTGCGCGCCGCATAAACCGGGATGAGCACCCGTTCGAACTGGCTGCCCTGGGCCTTGTGCACCGTCACCGCGTAGCCGAGCGACAGTGCATCAAGCACCTCCTCGGTCACCGGCCGGCGCTCGTCATCGTCCCAACGCACCCATGCGAGTGCCATGCCCGTTGGCTCGCCATCGGGGCCATAAACGGGCTGCGACCGGTCCTCGATGGTCTCGATGCGGCCAAGGCTGCCGTTCTGCAAGCCCCACTCGTGCAGGTTGCGGGTACACAGGACCGGCTCGCCGAGGCGCAGGCCGGTATCTTCGTGCCGCTCGCGCTCCTCGTTCCAGATGAGCAGGCGCGGTGAGCTGCCATGCAGTGCCCGCTGACAGAGTCCATTGAGTGCGTTGGCGGACGCCACGCCGCGCTCACGGGTGAAGGTCAGCACCTGTGTATGCGAGGGGTCGGCTAGATACAGTTGCAGTACCGTTGCCGCCAGCGCATCGGGGGCGCAGGGTACGAAGGCCAGCGCCTGGTCCACGGCGTCGGGCAGGGGCGGCCACTGTCCATCACGCACCACGCGGGCCCCGGCGGCGATGGCGCCGCCAAAACGGCGCGCTTCGGTCAGCTCGACCCGAGGCACTGTGGTCACGCTGACCAGGGCGTGCAGGGTCAGACCCGGCCCCACCGGCGGCAATTGGAAAGGGTCGCCAATCAAGATGATGCGGCACGATGCGGGAATGGCATTGAGCAGCCGATAGGCGAGCAAGAGGTCGAGCATGCTCGCCTCATCGACCAGGAGCACACTGTGTTCGGGCACCCCGTGCGGGGCAACGTTGTGCAGGAACCCGGCAATCGTCATCGCCGGGCGATGGGTAGCATCGGCCAGTCGCTTGGCCGCCCGACCGGACAGCGCCATCGCGTAGAGGTGATGGCCTCTTTGCGCCAGCAGGGCTTGGACGGCCTTGAGCACCGTGGTCTTGCCCACTCCTGCACCACCGGTGATGAGGGCGAGAGGAAGGCGTGCCACCGCGTGCACGGCCTCGCGCTGGGCGGCGTTCAGGGTGAACACGGGCAAGCCGAGCGAGACGGCCTCGTCCTGCTCGAAGCAGGTAAGGAATGACTCCACGTCCGACGGGGCTGCCACGGCGTCCTCCCTGCCGAGCCGGGCACTGAGCGCGGCGGCCACGCTCTGCTCCAGGAGCCGTGGGCCGAGGGCATGCAACCTCGCCCCAACGACCTCGACGCAGTGGTGGGCTTGCGCGAATACCAGAGCGGCGGCCACCTGGGTCTTGCCGACCAGTCGTGCCAGCGCGGCTTCGACTGCCCTGCGCTCGCAGCAGGTGTGTCCTGCGTCGAATGCCTGATACATCACCGCCTCCACGGCGGCGGCTTGGCGGCGCTGGTCATCGGCCGCAAGCCCAAAATGTTCACGGGCCAGGGCGTCCACCGCCGTCCAACTCATGCCGAACGCGAGCAACCGATAGGGGTCGGCCTCGACCGCAGTCAGCGCCTCGCTCCCATAGACATCCAGCAGCTTGCGCGACAGGCGCAGGCTCAAGCCAACGCGCTGGAACCAGCGCAGTGCCGCTGCATTCCCGTACTGGCGCCAGCCTGCGAGCAGCCCTTGCGCGAGTGCAGCCCCCACCACACTAGCCAGCGTGTCCTCATCGGTCTGGTCGAGGCAGTCGTACAGCGATTCGCCCAACCGCTCCCACAACCGCCTTGCCTTGACTTCACCGATACCCGCAAACGCCGGACTGGTCGCCAGCAACTGGACGATGTGCTCCCCACTGGGTCGCAGCAGTTCGGCGTCGGTCGCCGTGATGCGGTGCTCGACCACACGGTAGCCGTCCACCTCATACTCCGTCGGCACCGCCTTGCCGGACAGTCGCCACCATTGGCCCGGCTCAACCTCTGCGACTGCTCGCTGCGAGGGCAGCATCACGGCATAGCGTGGGGCGCCGGCCACAAGCAGCCCCGTGTCGTCGATGGCGAGACCCGAGAAGCGCGTCGCCTTGGCCGACCGGCTGCGTACGCGCAGCACCCGCAGGAGGATAGCGTTGCTCATCGTGCTAGCCGACCGGTTTCGACAAGCAGGGACTCCATTGCCTCGAACCGCTTGAGTCTGCGCCGCAGTTCGGTCAACTCCGCGTGAAGCCCGGCATTTTCAGCTTCAAGTTTGCGCAGCCGCTCCGCGTCAGTCGCAGCCTGTAGTTGACCTTTCGCACGCAGTGGCACGGTATCGGTCGGTGCCTGTGCCGGCAGGATGCCTCGCGCCCGAAGCTGCTCCTCGAGTTCGTGCAAGGCTGCCTTGATGCGTGGATTTTGCACGAGCGCGGAACGACCGAAGGCACACTCGCGACTGATTTCGCCCCGGTTCAGCCGCCCCTGCATGACCATTTCCCGGAAGTCAGCATCGGTCTTGGCGGTCGCCCAGGTTTGGAAGGCCAGGAAGTTCTGCTCTGCGCGCTCTTGCCCATTCATCGTAAGCCATCCTTGTTACATGAAATGTAACAATAAGGTTAGGCTTTAGATGATGCAAGATAAAAAACACCCCTGCGAGAGGGGTGTTAGTGAGAAATTACAGTCCAAAACCGCTTACGATGTATTCCCGGTTGGGGGGAATAACAATCGGGCGGGGATATAAGGGGAGCTAATCTGGTGTGTTCTGCGAGGCCACATACGCCTTGGGCGTTTCGATAGTGGCCCCGCCAGCACTGCAAGCAAAGTAAGAGCGCGACCACAGGAGCCCGCTATTACTTTGCTTTCGTAGGTGCGTATTCAATATGCGGATCTGGCGGCTACTGATCGACTTCAAATTATTGACC
>RRZT010661523.1_pt1 | contig 10687 bp, 11 predicted proteins | sample 2165551 | NCBI WGS metagenome assembly RRZT01 (sample SAMN10456910, study PRJNA506462) | wastewater metagenome | biome: wastewater; feature: sludge; material: wastewater sludge; isolation source: wastewater sludge with Escherichia coli K12::gfp cells carrying plasmid... | place: USA: Moscow, Idaho...
AATAAGGGTTGTTTGTAACTGTTCTAAGTCCCTTACATCCATTTTCGGGTACATTCCCCCACTATCGACAACAATTATTTTATTCATCGCCGTATTAAAAGTATATACCATACCAACAATGCACACGGTCACGACAATAGCACAAAAAATAATAACGAGCTTTAAAAGTGTTGCCCCTTGCCTTTTGGATTTAAGGATAATATCAAAGTCCGTTAAAACTTCGGCTCTTTCTTCATCGATTTGATTCTCCTTTATATTTTTATCATTTCTCATATATAAATTATTTTTTGCTATCACCATTTAAGCGGATCTGTTCCTGATGGCTCGGACATCCGTTTTTTTTGCTATCAATTTTTTAATCCGGAAGATCTTGATTAAAAAATTTTGCTATCTATTGTCCGAGCTGCAGTTCCTGATCGAGCGAAAAACTGATAGCAGAAATAAAAAACAGAATATTAATGTAATAAATTCAAACATCTTTTTGTTACAACACCGAATAAACATATTTTAATTGTTATCATTCCTAGTGCTGCCCAAATACCATAAACAGACATATTCTCTGCATTAAACATTACTTTTATTATTTCCTCTGAAAACACATCAGCCATCAGGAAGAAAGGAATCAGCAAGTAACAGACCAGCATATTTTTACCCCATGTGACGAATATCGAAAATGTTTTTTCATTTAATGATAAAATTATGGCTATCGGTGCTACTATTTCTAACATAAGCAGCCACAAATACCGCCCACAACAAAAGAAGAAAAAGATATATTTTAAAAGATAGATAGAAACTAAAGAAATTTGACCGTATATCTTAGCCCCCCATCCGTCAAAAGGATTTATCACCTGTACTACACTACCTTTTATCTTGTCCCAAGTGCTTTCTTTTGCTTCCATTTCTTTAGCTTCATGTTCTATAAAATTTTCAAGGTTCTGCTTTATATACTCTGTCCCTACCATGTTAACAGACGCATTAAACTTAGAGGACACACCTTGTTGAACATCCGCTAGAATTGTTTCAACTCCCCCCAGAACAAAAGGAAACGCACAAATAAAAGCTAGATATTTGCCATATTGTTTAATCAGGTCGAAAAGGAGTTTTATATTAAATTCTCTTTCCGCTTTCTGTTCCTCATAGAGCTTTATGATCTTAATAATCATTATTGCAAGAGCTATGACGGTAACAAGTCCGATTGTCGCCTGTGCTGCTCCATTAGAATGTATCGCTTGATAAGCGGTCTTTATTGTTTGTTCATTCATAGCCTTATTTATTCATTAAGCGGTTTATCTCCTTTAGCTGGGCGTTCATCGTGTCGAATTTTTCTTTTTCTTTCATGGCTGCCGTAATAACATTACCGTTGTCCTGTTCTAACGTTCTGAGTTCCCTTAACCGTTCCCCATCCGTGAGGTTGAATATTCCATCTGATAAAAGCTGAGTAAGATATGCCGTATTTGTTATTATCCTTTCTTGCATATTATTGAGGCGTTTAACGTAAGCCGTTGTCGCCTCATAGTTAACAGATTCATTTTTAGCCCTGCCGATTTCAGAAGAAAAAAAACTAACAAGTTGGGTTTGCTGATCGACCAAAGACTTAACACTTTTCAGAGTAGAAATACTAGCGTTTATTTTCTTTAATGCTTCGCTGGCATCTTGCAAAAATTTTGTTTGTTCCTGCATCTGCTTAAAACTCTGCTGTGCCTGTTTTAGCTGATCGCCCCAAGATTGCACACTAGCAGCTAACATATTCGGGTCTGATACGACCATTTGAGCCTTAATACTAATTGCATAAGAAAAGGCTATTACAAATAATATAAGTAGTTTTTTCATAATTATAAATATTTAGTCTGTGTTTTCTTTTGTGTCTTGTTCTATATGATTTCTGATTGCCTGTTCAATCCCTTTTTCTTTGGCTTCCTGTTGTATCTTCATCCATAGATCGCCGTCTGTTTGGAATGCTAATAGTTTTTCAGGTGACATTTCAAGGCGTAAAACGAGAGCGTCTAAATCCTGTATTCTTAAAAAGACTTCTGAATATTTAGTCACTCCCCCGAAGTTATTACGTATGCTTTTCATTTGATTAATATGTGCAGAGTTCTTAATATTAAATTTATTAATAACTGCATCGTAAACGGTTTCTGTAGTTGGCAAAACAAACAATAGCTGCGTATTGGAAATGATACCTTTTGAATATTCATCATCCCTTAACTGATCAGGAGATTGTAAGACTGTCATAACAGAACCGTTCTCTTTTCTGATTTTCTGATAACAAAATGCGACTGTTGCGTGCATATCATCACCCCCGAAATCATCTTTAACGGTCTGTACTTCCGCATATTCATCAAATAGCAATAATCCTTTGTTACTGCGATCTAATAATTTTTTGTCGATCACATCTAAAATAATAGATACCACAACCGACACTAAGAATTTATCGTTTTTAATTCGGGTAAGTTCAAATACAATAAAATCCTTTTCCCCGATCTCATTTGTAATTTTTGATGTTTTAGTAATATTCTCATAACTTCCCCCCTCTAAAAAGTCTTTACATACATGCAAAAACTCTCTCGCATTAAAATATTCAGGCGGGATATTCAGCTTTTCACAAACAGTTTCTCCCTCACTCTCTATAAATTGGTAAAAACTTTTGAAAGTCCTCTTATCATCCGTTTTTCGTGAGCTATAAAAATATTTAAGAAGCTCCTTTATAGATACTTCATGTTTGGCATCCCCTTTGATGCTTTTATTCCGCATAAACTTAACAATGAAGTTAGCAAGCAAAATAATTTTATCATCGCTCGGCATTTCTCCGCTTGGAACAAAGAACGGATTAATACCTAAAGGAGTATCTTTATTATAGTCAACATGCAAGCTCACATCAGGGTACAACTGCGTTAACTGTTTAAAGGACTGCCCGAACTCCACAACAACAACCTTATAACCTTGTTCTATATATTGCTGTACAATATTTAAAGATAGTACAGATTTTCCCCCGCCTGTACTGGCTATGATAATACCGTTACGTGCTGGTATCTTGTTGCCTTGGGGCTTGCTCCATAAGTCCAATTTAAACGGTCTGTTATTAAGCCTTTCATTAAAATATACACCCTCGTTATCATCTTTAAAATCGCTGGTATGTACCATAAGGCATAAAGATGTTTTCAGGTCTGTTAAAAAAAAATAATCTTTATCTAACAGGTTTTCATTTCCGATCAGGCAACCCCCGAAAACATTAATCAAATCGGCTCTTTCAGGCACATAACATTGTATATCCCTTACTTGTAATTCTTCTTTTAATTTACTCTCTGCCTGTTCAAAATGGTCTTTATCTTCCAAGATCAGAACATTAAAAGCATATCGGCAAATAATGTTATTTTCTTCTGTTAACTCTGTTTCCAGCTTATCTAATAAATTAAAATCCCTTTCTATTAATTTATCAAATGCTTTATGTTGCCCGAATTGTTTTACTTTTAAAGAAAAATCACTCCTATAGCGCTGATCGAATTTCCATATTTGATTAACTACATGCGTATAAGGAAACTCAACCCCTATACTTTCTAAATAAGATGCGTATAAGGGGTTGTTTCCTGTCGGTATGCTGGTGTCATGTCTGAAAGTGTCTACTTCATCAGGTAGGTTTTCACTTTCATTAATGCAATAAAATGAGCCTATACGATCATCTATGATAATGCGATCAGAAAAAAGAATATCCCGCCTGATATTGGTTTCAAATAACCCTGTTTTATAAGCTGTAACACTTTTTTGTAGTTCTTTTTCTTCCAGCTTGGTTAAAGTTAGACCTTTAATCTGCCTTAGTTGTACGATCACGGTTTTAACCTGTTCGTAAAACTCATTTACCTTTTTTAGACTTATTCGGTCTATTTCATCTTTCCATTTAAAAGGATTGGAGAGATACGATTTTTGCAGACCTAGAATGTTAGTGATAGAGAATGATAACAAGCTGGTATGTTCTATATATTCTTTCCCCTCAAAATAATTTTGTTCTGCCTGAGATATAAAACTATCTCCCTCAATGGTCTTACCCTCAAAAGATTTTCTTAAATAAATATCCTGTTTATGAATAATAACATCGTTTTTGAAACGGTTTAAAGCCTCAAAATAGATACTGAATATTTTTTCAAGTGATTGCTCGCTTAATGAATAACAAGATGGTTCATCAACTCGGTAAACAAAAGAGATCGTATTTGAATTACTTATAATCTCGTTTCCTCTTATCCCTATTATTTGGTAAAAGTCTTTCGCTTTCTTGTAAAGCATGGTTATAGTCTTTTGTTTGATAGGTGTATATCTTCTTTAGACAATTTGTGTTTTTTAGTATATGAGAATTTGGTAAAGAGGACTTTTAGTAGAATAAAAACAGTCAATAAAAGAATAATCGTAAAAATAAATGTTCCTATTGTCAATGAACTTTCTTTTCTTGATAATTCCATTATCAGGGAGAGAATAACCAAAGCAAATATAGCCCCTGTAATACTCCATGTATAGAAGTATTTTAAAGTCATTCCCATTATCTTTAAATCTCGTTCAAGTCCTTTTTTCACCTTTACCCTCATATTTTAAATAGATATAGTCAAACCCGAAACTAGTTTTACAATCGCACCGATGATAATAACAGCAAGGGCAACCCCGCCAATAATATACAAAGTGTTCATAATACCCTCTTTTCGGGTTCCCCTGCCCTCACTATCCATAATTTTGTCTAAGTTGCTTACAACGCCGTAAACACCCGAAGCAATAATTACAAATGCGATTGCGGGAACTCCATAACTACTTAAAATGTCATTAAATGATGATTTAACATCGCCACTAGTAGAAATTTGTAAAATAATTGTTAACAGTTTCATGTTTGTTTTAATTAAGGATGATTAATAAAATGCTAATATATAGAATAAATTCAAACTATTGCAATAATTGGATTATTTCTTTAACATTCTCTTGAATTTGCGAATATACTAAATCAACTTTATTAGATTCATTATTTTCAGAAGTAATACTTTCTTCTTTGTCTTGGTATATGTTAAATCTTAACTTAAATGTTTTCATATTTGCATCTGTGGCTCGTCCTATAAATTCCCCAGCTAATAATTCTGTAAATACATTCGAGTCGTAAATAAGTTCTTTACTTTGGCTTATCGTGGTGCTTGCGCTATTTCCTGACGCTGTACTACCCTTAGATTTACTTATTCTTTCTTGTTCCCGCTTACCGAAAACAAGCGGGTACGCCTGTATCGCTAAAGTATCTAATGTCCTGCCGTAAAACTGATTCCCAAAATTACTTTCAATACTTGCCTTTGCCTGTTTTCCGTAAAGCTGTTCTATTTTTGATGCTGATTGAGTTAGCAGGGTTATAGAGCATTTATATTCTCTTAAAACAGATGGGTATTTCTGAAAATCAGTTATTTTAAAGGTCGTAGCTTCATCCAGCATATAGAAAAAAGGTATCTTGTTTTTCATGGTAAACTGGCGGCTTGATATGGATAGCATCAATGAAATAATAGGAGAAATTAAGCTTTCTATTTGAAAGGAATTTGCAACGCTGACAAGTTTAGGGCTTTCGGGGTCGATCAGGTTAAAATCGAAATCGTTTCCACTCAGAACGTAAGCAACATTCTTATTAAATGATAATTTAGAAAGTACATTCGTTAATGAAGAAAGATAAGAAGCCTGTGTTTTAGGGCTGCGTTTACTGTCTAAGAATGCGGATGCTAACCCCCTACTCCGAACATTCCCCTCTAAAAACGTTGTTAAATTTTCTGCTCCTGCAGTACAAATAAATATTGCAATATGGGGAATGGTGCAATACTGCGGTATTTCTTCAAAAAATCGGTAGCCTACACCTTGCAATACTCCTTTAGCTCCGTCCGTCCATTCGTTTTGTGTCCCATGTATATAAGCTAGAAAAAGATCATCTAACAACTGTAAAAAAATATTCTCGTCTTTTACAACATGGGGGGCTATCGGATTTGTTCTATAAGTCATATTCATATCTGTAAAAGAAATCGAATAAAACTTATGTTGATAGTTATGTTTTAAGCATAAATGTCTAGCTGTTTGCGTCAAATCAAAATCCTTATAATCATAAATAAACCCTGCAAAACCGTGTTTTATATACTGTTCAAGCAAAGGTTTAGCTATAGATTTTGTTTTACCACTTCCCGCCCCTCCATAGACAAGAAAACCAATATACGGATTAAAAAACTTAATGGTTTTTCTACCCGCTTTTAACTCAAATATTTCTCTTGGTTTATTACTGCTGGTATTACCTGTTTTCTTACTAGGAATAAACATTACGATTAAAAGGATAATCGCAATAGATACAATAAGAATTAATAAAATTGTTGTATTCATCGTTTGTGTATATGTTAGTATTTCACATTCCTGCTGCTGCTGCGTGTATTGCTTTTCCTGCTTTTACCGCTAGATCTATGGCTGCTTTTGTTGCGCTGGCTGGGTTAGTCCCTGCTGTAACAGCCGTTGCAATAGTAGAAACGCTTTTAGCTACTGATACTACCTGTTGAACCTTTGATAAAGCAGCCCTTTCAACTTTCAAATTTTCCCCTAGAAGCTGGTTAACATGTTTCACTGCTTGCCCCTGAACGGCATTAGTAGCCTTGTTCACTCCTGCATTTACATTTGACACTCCTTTAGTATGGTTTGTTCGTGTCGGTATATTAAATTGTTGGGTAAATTGCTGTGAACAATTTTGAGTGAAATTAGTATAATTAAAGCCTCGTGTTATTGCAGTTCCGTTCTTATCCCACTTAGCACCCCTGAATCTTGTATTTGGTGAAAGTTTTACTTTTCCGTCTGCCGATTTACGGCTGACAATAACATGAATATGAAATTGCAAACCGTCTTTTTTTTGTCCTACTTTCGCTATTCCTGCTTTAACCTCTTTATCAAAATGGCTGTATGTACGTTCCGTTTCTATTCGTGAAAAATAAGTAAGGTCTTGACCGCTTTGCACGTTATCCCTATTAAAATTTTTTGCGTAAATATCCATTGCGTTATGTGTGTAATTTCGTAGATCATTAAACAGTTTTGTTTTTTCTTCAAAGTTAAGGTCACTAATATCGTTTACCTCTCTGCCTACCATAGATTGTAATTCGTGCTTGCTGGGAGAAAACGAGATCATATAGAATTTATCTTCCGTTTTTGTGAGTTTAAAAACATTATTATCAATTTCTTTTTGTACTCTTTCCTTTGATGCTTTTTCATTATTCTTGTCAAAGAAAAAACCGTTTTCCTCTTTATCCAAATATGCGACTAGAGCCTTACAGCTTCCACTATTTAAACCATTAGGCATATTTATTTTAGAATACATCTTATAGCAATGATAATAGATGATTTTTTGCTTTTAAATATTTCTCTGTTGTTATATCATCCGTCCAATAAACTTTTATCATATCAAAATATTCAAGAGTAGAGATAAAATTTATATAGGCTTTTTGTATTTCTTCATTCTCAATTTGTACGGAACTATCCAAAACTATTTTCATTTTTTCGAATATTTCTTTATCATATTCTCGCTGATCGCTTGGTTTAATTCTCTCATGTTTTATCAATTCTTTAAATGCTTCTGTAAAACTCATTTGTATTAGTTCATCTTCTATATTTGTCTGCTCGGTTGCATCAATAGTTGAAGAAATATTTTTATTATTATCAACTCGTAAAGCTAATTTTTTTTCCAATTCTTCAATACGTTTATCTCTCTTTTCGATCTCTAAATTATTTTCAGTTGCTGCATCAATAAGACTTAATAATTCGTCTTGTGTCATACCATTATTTTGCAAATCTTCTAAGGTAATGATCTCTTTTTTATTCTGATTAATACTAATATTTTGCAAATCATTCTTAGAAGCAAAAAGAGCTTTATAATCCTTTTCCTGTGCTTTTACAATTTTTATTGTACGCTCTTGTTCTTTTTTTATTGTTTGTAGCTCTTTCAAAATAGCATCCTCAGAATACGGACGTAAATTAAATACATCCAATTCAGATTTAATAAAATAGTTTGCCATTTTATTTAATAATGCCTCAAAAGATTGCTCCTTTTTAAGCAGAACTAACAAATTATAAGTTTCATCTGAAAATTTAATATTTTTCATTATACTACCTTTTAAACTACCTTATATATATCTAATATACATTTATTTATAACTATTTAAACTACCTAAACAACTACTTAATAAACTACTTATATTTTTTATATAACTGTTTATCATGTACTTAAATACTATATATTGGGCTATGCCCTATATACTTCTTGCTTTCCTTATCAAAGATAGGAAAACTTTTTTTGTATGCAAAAAAAACGTTTTGCTATCGCCTTTTTTAGCTATGAAAATAGCGTTAAGAAAAAGGCACTTAATAAAAAAGATCATCCCATAAACAAATATCATAATCCTTAAAGCAAATTATTGAAAAAAATAAATTGCATAATAAAAATAAGTGTATAGATTTGTAAAATACTAAATTTATAAACTAAACAAAATGATTATGAGTGAAAAACAGATTAAGAAAGAAGCACAAGAAAATAAAGAAAAAAATAATCGGAAGATAGCTTTAATGTTTCATAGTTTGTATAAAAAAATAGATGAAGAGATTAAAGACGAGAAACTAAACATATCATTAAAAAAGGATATAGAGAAAATCCAAAAAGAAATAAAAATAAAATCGTTGTCGGATAAAGAAATTGAAATATTAAAAGAGTTTGGTTTTATACAATAATCTCAATCTATCGGAAATGTTTGGCGTGCGTTTTTGTTAGATAAAGAAATAACAAATAAAGAAAATATTACAAATAAATTAGAAAAGAAAATGATAAAGAAATAGCACAAAAACCATGACAAACATTTAGCTATTAAAAGAGCAAAAAAGGGGGTAATCCCCTCTTTTTATTTACACTGAAAAATTCTTTAATTCATGCAATATAATTCCTTTTTTCAAAGATTCTTTAAAATCACTATATGCCTTATTGACTAATTTTCGTTCTCTATTCCTTACATTATAGTCGTCTGAATATTCAGCATTTAATCCTAGCTCAAATAACCTATTTTGTATAATAGTAATTTCTTCAAATTCTTCATCAGTCCAAAATAGTTTAACCTTTTCTAAAGTTGCTTTTAATTCTTTAGTTTCCTCAATTAATTTCACATATCCTTTGTGATTTTGAGTAAATAAAGTTTTATACTCATTTCTTTCTTTCTCACACTCTTTCAATCTATCAATTTTAACTAGACCGAAATTGTTTTCTAATATTCTCTCTATTAAAGTTCTCATAATATAATAAATTAAAAATTAATAATCAATTAACGCAAGTTCATACAAGAAAAGAAGCAAATAAGGAAAGTTAAAACAATGGTAAATACTACCCTGTAAGGGTGGAGATTTGGCATTTTTTAAATGGACGTTTTGATTTTTTCTTGGAACTTTGCGTTTAATTGATTGAAAAAAAACCGCTCTCCCCTGAAAGGGGGGTTAGATGTTTATTTCGGGGACGAAATAACATTTATTGAATCTGTTTTTGTGGCGTGTGTTTTTGTAGCGAAGCAAGACAAAAACCATGACACAAAAACATTTATTATGTACTTATATAAAAAAATAAAAGAGGGTTTCCCCTCTTTTAAAATTATATTATTGAATGGAACTTACCAATAATATCGAAATATCCAACATATATTTCATTAAGAATAATGCTGTCTGTCTGCCCCATATCCATAACATAAACATGTAATTTACGGTCAGAATATTTTACACTTAAAATTCTTTGAACATCATAAGATGAAAGACTAGTTTCAAAGGTGCTAAATGCTAGAGCATCTATATACTTACCTATAAGATCATTCCTATAGCTTACATACTCTTTTGGAGTATTACCATAACGAAAAAAAACAAAAATTGAAATAAATTTTTTCATAACAAATAATTTTAAAGTGAAATAATAAATTAACGCAAGTGGAACACACAAAAAGAACGAATTAAGTATGTTAAAACAAAGGTAAATACTACCCTTTAGGGTGGAGATTTGGCTTTTTTTGACATACTGTTTCGGGCGTTTGTGTAACTTAGCGATTAATTTATTAGAATAAAAACCGCTCTCCCCTGAAAGGGGGTTTAGATGCTTATTTCGGGGACGAAATAACATTTATTGAATCTGTTTTTGTGGCGTGTGTTTTTGTGGCGAAGCAAGACAAAAACCATGACACAAAAACGCCTTTGCTATCAGTTTTGCGCTCGATCAGGAACTGCAGCTCGGACAATAGATAGCAATTTTTCATGCCGGCACGAGATAACTGGATGAAAATAGATAGCAATTTTTGAAAATAAAAGATCTTGAGCAAAAAAAATTGATAGCAAAAAAAACGGATGTCCGAGCCATCAGGAACAGATCCGCTTAAATGGAGATAGCAAAAAAATACCCTTGTATCACTACAAAGGTATTTTTTTCACTTTAAAATTTACAAGTTATAAAAACTTGAATTTTCTATACAAAGATATAAATTTTAGACCCGTGGGCGGAATTACATTATTGCATATTTAATTTGTCCCATGGGTTTGTTATTAATCTTGTTTATATATTGAAGGATTGTAAGTGCACTAATTTTCCCCGTAATTCTGGTAAACAATCCTTCTGTTTGTTTTGCGTAATTTCTGATTATCATAAATT
>RRZT012983752.1_pt1 | contig 10687 bp, 9 predicted proteins | sample 2165551 | NCBI WGS metagenome assembly RRZT01 (sample SAMN10456910, study PRJNA506462) | wastewater metagenome | biome: wastewater; feature: sludge; material: wastewater sludge; isolation source: wastewater sludge with Escherichia coli K12::gfp cells carrying plasmid... | place: USA: Moscow, Idaho ...
CATCGAAATCAGGGATGGATCAACCCCCTCAAAGTAGGCCTGGATATCGGCCAGTAATGCTGATGCGGTCATTGAGATCATCAACAATGATGAGATCGACAAAATCGCAACTTTAATTTTTTTCTTTTTCAAAACTCTCTCCTAACAATGATAGCGTTTATTTACTAGAGACTATAAATTTTACCGGTAAAATTGTTATTATTATATTATGTGCAATTTCTTCTGTCAATAACTATTTATCGCGGTAAAAGCCGATTATTTGACAACCAGAACTTTGACATCAATACCAATCTGTCCAATTTCATTTTCGATGTTCGCCACCCTGGTCGGATTGTCACCAGTCGACTGCTCCACCAGATAGCGGGCCAGCTGCAGCAGCACAGTTGTTTTACCAGACCCCAGAAAACCACCCAATATTAATATTTTCAAGGCTTCTTCCTCCTGTTTGCTAAAAATTTATTTTGTATACACCCACCTCCGTTTTGTAATATCTGCATTATAACCAAATGAAATCGTTTTGGGGATGGATAAAACCGTATGTTTTTATTATTATTACAGCTTATTTCTATAAACGGCCGTTTGCGTATACCCCATAATGGTACTATTAAAACTTTACTCATCGCAAAATGGGAAAATTCAGACCCTAAACGCAAAAAAAGACCCGAATTAGCAGATCTTTTTCGTTTTTTATATCGTTATTTCTTACTTTTTCATGTAACGTTTGAGCTGATCATAGAAATTTTCACGGGTACCGGCCATGATCACAATGATTACTTTATCATCTTTATGCTCGATCATGTAGGCAAGCTCATAATTCGTTTTGTTATAATAAATATCATAACCAAATATGCCGGTCAAATCGCCTGTTTTTGCAGTGCCAAGTGTGTGATCAATCAAAATCTGATCCATCGCTTTTTGATATGCCATCTTCAATTGCTTATCTTTTAATTTTTTTAAGTACCTGGCTGCCGGAGGCAAAATAATCAATTTTGCCATACTTATTCCTCTGAGCCAAAAACATCATCGTATGTATAAAAATCGCCATTTCCTTTGGCTGCCTCTTTCGCTTTTTCGATTATTTTCTCAACAACCGGACGAACTTTCTTCTGTTCTTCCTTGAACTTTTTTAATAAAACTTCTCCACTATATCCCTGTGCGATCAAATCGGCCAAAATCTGTTCAGCAAATTCTCCGCCGGTATTTTCTCTAACCGGCTTGATTAAAATCATATTATTCTGAAGAATACACTCTGCTTCTTTGCCAAAACCCAGCGCTTCAAAATATTTTTGCGGGATTGTAATTTGTCGCTTTCCGGAAATGTGAATGGTTTTTCGTTCCATTTCGATTCCTCCTATCATCTAATTCGTTAAAAACCTACTTCCTAGTTTCTTTGATTTTATTGTATCACGGATTCCGATTAGTTTCAATTATTTATCAACACATAACTACCAACAACTTTAACAAAATAACTATATGCAATCGTTCATTACAATTATTCAATGCAAAAAAAAAACAAAAATATCAATACTTTTTATATTGCAAAATGATAACTTCTTTACAAAATCATTTTTTCATACTATGATAACATTACTATATCACAAAGCAACTTATTCCCGGCAAAATGACCTATGTATTTTTAGATGAAGTTCAAAATGTACCCCAATTTGAGAAAGCAGTTGATAGCTTGTTTAATCGAACAACTGAGCAATTGCTTTTTGGATAAGCCATATTTCTCCATAATGAATGGATTCTTTACACCGCCAGATTATTAAATTGGCTGTTATACAACTCGGCGTAAAAAGTATCTGGCAAAAAAAGAAAACCCGGAAAAGGCATGACTTTCCCGGGTTTTGCTATTAGTAAAGGGGGGGCGCCGACAAACAAAATGTTTTTTGCGCTACCTTCTTAGCTTGTACTTCTTTAAGAAAAATGGATTGGCAAAACGCCTACATGATTGGATCCATCGCCAGGGCGGGATGGTTTTTGCTTTCCAGGAATTCCAGAACCGCTTCGGAATCGGTGGCAATGGTTTCGTCGCAGACCATGTCGGCAAAGTTTTCGATGCCGGTCATTTCAAAGACAGCTTTGTTTAAGCGTTCGGCGACATCGTCTTTTAATTCTTTAGGCATCCAGACAATTCGCGATAAGCCGCCTTCAGCGGACATGAATTTTTTGGAACCAATCAGGAAACGGCCATGACCCATAAAACCGGGAGTCTGCACACCGCCACCGGTCATTGAGGCCAGCTCGCCGAAGGTCATGCCGACCGGTGAGGTCTGGCTGAATTCGCGGTTAACGATGATAACGCCATTGGCTTCAGGCATGATTCCGCAGATACATTCAAAACAACCACAGGAAGTCATTGGATCTTCAAGGATTGAATACAGGGTTACCCGTTCAACAGCGCCCTGAGATGCGGCATTGACTACCTCATTGACAGAATTCCAGATCCCCAGTCGTTCATCAACGGCTTCGCCTTTGACAATTGGCTGATTGGGTCCCAAGGGATCCAGTTCTTTGGTCGCTTTGGCGTCCAACCAGGAAACGGCACCGCACAGACCCAGACGTTCCGGGGTAACGACACAGACATGGCTGGGGGCAAAGGACTGACATAATAAACAGGTGTAGAATTCGTCGACGCTGGCATCGGTCAAGGCATTCATCCGGGCATCACGCTCAGCATAAATCGGTTTAACCATTTCTTCGCCCAGTCGTTTGACGTCTTCAGCGTTGGTGTAGATGGTGATTTCGCATTTATCAACCACCTTTTCAAAGTCGGAGCGCATTTTAGCATAGAGCACTTCGCCAATATGTTTTAAACGGAACCCTTTTTCAAAGGCTTCTTTGGTCAAGCGGATCCAGGCGATGTTACGCTGACCGACATGCATCGCACCGTCGATGTAGTTGGTGAAGTAGTGGATGCGTCGTTCCAGCACGGTTTCGAAATCTTTTTGCATCGCCTTACCGCCAACGGTGACAACAACCCCCAGTGGTAAACGGACGACGTCGGCATCGGCGAAGCTCGGATCATCAATATCCGGGCCGATGACAGTGATCTTGTGATCTTCCATGGTTGCCGGATCACCACTGGTAACCAGTTCCCAACACTCGGTTTTATTCCCGCCAAATTCAGCAAACATCGTATCCTTGCGGACGCGTTCGCCTTCAAAGGCCGAGGCCACCGAAACCGGAACATCGATTTTAGTGACTTTAATTTTAATTTCCCGGGCTTCGAGTGAGAATTCGACAGTTTTGGCGTGGTCGGCCTGGGTCATTAAAGCACCCGGTACTTCCGGTACCGGCACATCAGCGATAACCGGGAAGCCTAAAGCAATGGCGCCAGCGCCAACTGAAACAATTACTTCGTTGAGCTCACCAAAGGTATTGACGAAGGCTGGAACCCGTTCTTTGGTGTAGGTTAAGAACTCTGGCAGTTTGCCGGGCTCGATGCCACCAAAAATCAGAGCCGCCCGAATCGCCACAGAAACAACGTGGATGACCGAGGTTACTTCATGGCCCAAAGGAATTACCCGATAGTCCAGTCCCATTTTTACGCCGCCTTCTAAGGCTTGCTCAATGATATTACCAACCATAAAAGTCAGTAGGCCTTTTTCCTGATAGTCTTTGACAGTCGCGGCCAGGGCGGCAGGATCGCTAGATTCACCTAAAAGAACAGCAATCCCGGGAATATCGCCAGTTACCAGAGGCACACCCAAAGAACGGATAATAGGATCGGCGACAAAACCGATCCCGGAATCATCGGCATAAGGGTCACCATCGAGGTAACGGATCGCTTCAATAATTTCGGCGCCGACAGCGGTCGCCAGACCGGCGTTTAAGGCCTCACCGAGATCTTCTTTGTTAGTGATCAGACTTTTTAGAATCCCCACTGCTGCTGGCAGATCACCCAGGGTTTTAATTTTAACACCGGTGGCGGCGTAAATAATCGGTAAAAAATAAGCCGTATCCGGGTAGCCCACCGCATGACCTTCGCCATATTTGGCAATGGCGTCATTGACTGCACCTTCGGTTAATCCGGCAACCGCATTCGAACCAGCGTAAATTAAATCTGTTAAACTCATAATTTTTCACTCTTCCTTTTCAAAGAAATTTTTATTATAGTGTTTATTCATCACTAAATGTATAGCAATTTTTGTGCCAAGCAAACAAAACCCGCCGGTTCTGTGTCCCGGCGGGTTTTGTTTTAATATCCCAGCGCCAGCACTGTCTATTTTTTTGACACTGTCAAGGTTATCTTGACACTTTTTTGACACAATTTGACACCAGCCGACAAGAGCCTGGGCGTCATGATGTAATGTTATACTTTTTGATTTTATTATACAGTGTCTGGCGCGTGATCCCCAGTTTGGCCGCCGCCGCCGACTTGTTATCTCGACAATTTTCCAGCACTCTAATGATCAGCTCTTTTTCATTTTCTTTGATTTCGTTTTTAGCGACCCCGGCAAAGACGTTTAAGGCGGCGGCCGTGTTCAGTTCTTTTTCAACCGCGGCTCTGGAAATGACCGGATCATCGACTAAAAAGGTCAGTCGTTTGATCAAATTCTCCAGTTCGCGGATATTCCCCGGCCAATTGTAATTCATTAATTCCCGCAAGCCGGCAGCCTCAACTTTTTTTACCGCCGTTCCCGTTTCCCGGCTGATTTGCGTCAGAATTCGCTCCACCAGCCCGGGAATTTCCTGAATTCTATCCCGCAGTGGCGGCAGCACGATGTTGATCACATTGAGCCGGTAGTAGAGATCTTTTCGGAATAACCCGGCCCCGATCATCGCTTCCAGATTTTGACTGGTGGCAGCAATCACCCGGGTATCGACCTGTTGGGTTTTAACGGCGCCCATTTTTTCAAACTTTTTTTCCTGCAGAAAACGCAGCAGTTTCGATTGGACTTCGATCGGAATCTCGGCGATTTCATCTAAAAAAACCGTACCGCCCTGGGCCATTTCCAGTTTTCCGATCTTTCCTTTTTTACTGGCCCCGGTAAAGGCACCAGGGCTATAGCCGAACAGTTCGGTTTCAAAAAAATTCTTGGGGATGGTGGTGCAGTCAATATAGATAAAGGGTTGGTGACTGCGGGGGCTCTCCTGATGAACCACCTCGGCAAACATCGTTTTCCCGGTGCCGCTTTCGCCGCGCATTAAAATGGAGGCATCGGTTTTGGCCACCTTCTTGATATAGTTGACCAGATCAATCATTTCGGCACTGGCGACCAGCACCTTGGGATCATGCAAGGTGACAGGTTCGGCTTTGTCGGTCTTGCTTTTTTCATCAATCTGTTCTTCCAGCGCGGATATTTTATCAAGCAGCTGATTTTTGCTTTTGGCCAGTTTCAAGGAGTTGATCGTCAGGTAAAGCATATTAATATCGGTTTTGCCACCATCACTGTCATTATTGACGCTCTTTTTATGAGCGCTTGCTTTGGTGACTTCAAATTCACAATAGTTGTCGCCGAGGGCGTTACAGCGGACTTCCACGGCATCCATATCCTGCTTGCTGATGGTGCTGACGGCCCCGGCCAGGATCCCGGCTTCAAAATAACAGACCGGTTTGCCGATATTTTCCATCTCGCTGCAGGTAAAGCAGTCGTCCAGCCGAAAGACAATTTTTTCATCGGACATGTTGGTCATGACGATCTGGCCAATTCCCAAGGCCGTGATCTTTTCCGATAAACTGTTATAATCGGTGACATTCAGGTTGCGACCGACATTTTTGGCCGTATTATAATAGATTTCTTCCTCAACAGCCCTGGCATTCTGATTGGTATTGGCCAGATTCAGGACATTTTTCAGATTTTTTTCAACATGATTATAATTATCATCATTCACGATCCCATTATTAAACATCGCCACTGCTCCTAAAATTTATCGAATTGATCAAAGACCTGATCAGTCCCGTCTTTTCCTTTTATTATAGCTGATGTTTGGCTGATGATCAAACAATTAAACAACCAAAAAAACTTTGATAGTTTTTTAATTAACAGCTTGACCTTGAAGTGACTTGAGGGTTTATCCTATAAGTAAATCCAAATATGAAAACGAGGTACAAAATGTTTACTAAATTGTTTACACCAAAGAAAATCAATCAGTGTGAGATTCCCAATCGTCTGGCAGTCACCGCCATGGTGGCCAATTACTGCAATGAAGACGGCACCGCCACCGATCGTTATATTGCCTATCACGAAGCCAAGGCCAAGGGCGGCTGGGGCTTGATTATTACCGAAGATTATGCCGTCAGCCAACATGCCATGGGCTATCAGTTTATTGCCGGGCTGTGGAATGATGATCAGATTGCCAGTCACAAAAAACTGACCGACACCATTCATCAGTATGATTCCAAAATCTTTGCCCAGATCTATCATGCCGGCCGTCAAAGCGCCAGCTTCGTAAATGGCGGCGTTCAGCCGGTGGCGCCATCGGCAATCCCCTGTCCGTGGTTGCGGCAACTGCCCCGGGAGCTGACCATTCCAGAGATTGAACAGATTGTTGAAGATTTTGGCGACTGTGCCTTACGGGCTAAACAGGCCGGCTTTGATGGCATCGAAGTGCATGCCGGACATGGCTATTTAATTGCCGAATTCATGTCCACCTATGTCAACAAACGTACTGATAAATACGGCGGTTGTCTGGATAATCGCTTACGCTTCATCAAAGAAATCTATACCAATATCCGCGGCAAGGTCGGCGACGATTTCCCGGTCATGATCCGTTTTTCGGCTGACGAAGTGGTTCAGGGCGGTCGCGACATTTCTGAATCCCGGGTCCTGGCTAAATTGTTTGCCGAATGGGGTTTTGATGCCCTGCATGTTTCCAGTGGTGCCTATGGCGATCATAATAAGGGGATTGTTTCGCCGATGTATGTCTCCCATGCCTGGACTGTCGATTTTGCTGCGGAGATCAAACAGATCGTCGACATCCCGGTCTTTACGGTCAACCGCATCAATGATCCCCGCATGGCTGATGGTCTACTGGAAATGGGCAAAGCCGATTTCATCGGAATGGGCCGGGGCTCTTTGGCCGATCCCGATCTGCCTAACAAGGCGAAAGCTGGCGATTTAACCGCGATCCGCTACTGCATCGGTTGTATGCAGGGCTGTGTCGGTAAATTATTAGTCGGCGAGTCGATCACCTGTTTAGTTAATCCCTCGCTGGGTCAAGAATATCAGTTGGATTACAGCAAAGCCGCTGCACCAAAAAAAGTCCTGATTGCCGGCGGCGGACCCGGTGGCCTGGAAGCGGCTCGCGCAGCGGCGATCAAAGGCCACGAGGTCACGCTTTATGAGCAGGGCAGCTTTTTAGGCGGTCAGTTTAAATCCGCCGCTTATCCCCCCTGCAAGGGTGAGTTGGCCACTTATACCAACTGGATCACTCACGAATTGGATCAGGTAGGGGTGACGATTCATCTCAACAGCCAAGTGACCAAAGAACTGGTCGCCGCTGAAAAACCCGATACCGTTATCGTCGCCACCGGCGGAACCCCCTGCAAACCAGCCATCAAAGGGATCGACAAAGCCCTGGTTGTCACCGCGGAGGATGCCCTACTGGGTAACGTGGCCACCGGTGATCAAATTGTTGTCGCTGGCGGCGGTGAGGTCGGTTCAGAAACGGCGGCGCATCTGGCGATGCAGCAACGGGATGTGACCATCATCGAAATGCTGCCCAAGATCTGCAGCGATCTCGATGGCGTCAACAAGTTCAATCTGATGAAAATTCTCCGCGAATATGAGGTCAACCAAATGACCCAAACCAAAGTGGTCGAAATTCTGGATGATGGGGTAATCATCGAAAACAGCCAGGGCCAGCAGACCCTGCCAGCCGATACCGTGGTTATCGCTTTGGGCTACCGTCCCAACAACCAGCTGGCCGAAGCATTATCAACCGTGCACAGTAATGTCATCGTCATTGGCGGGGCTGTTAAAACCAGCAATGCCATGGTGGCAATCAATGACGGCTTTAATGCCGGCTTGTCGCTGTAACCCCCACTACACCGCTAACAATTAAAGATAAAAAAAAGGATCGGTGCTTGTAAAAGCCCTATCCTTTTTTATTTGTCTTAGTGTATAAATGTGATACAATGAAAAAAACCTGAAGCCACTATAGGGAGGAAAATCATGGCATATCGCATTGGGGAAGTCTCCAAACTCTTGGGTCTGCCGGTGGAGACTATCCGCTATTATGAAAAAGAGCAGATTATTGCGCCCAAACGTCAGGAAAACAGTGACTACCGCACCTATGAGACCTGGGATATCTTTTTTCTGATGGAATGCATGCGTTACCGCAGCTTTGACATTTCGTTAAAAGATATTTCCAAGATGCTTCATAATGATTCGCTGGACTTTTTTGTCGAGCGGATTGGCTTTAAACAACAGGTCATCGATGAAAAACTGCGCTATTATCAGATGCTGGAGCGCAAGATTTCCGCCTACAAGGATAAACTGGCAAGTCTGCCCTATAATGTTGGGTGCTATTGGTTCGTCAATACCCCCGAGTATCGTTATTTTACCTATGTCCGACGCGAAGACGGTGATCATTATGGCGAGGTCGAGGAAAAGCCCTTATTTCCGCACTGGCTCAAGCAAATCCCCTTTGTCGAGTTTACCCATCACATTTCCTTTGCTGACATCGCCGACCCCCGCATCGACCGCGATGCCTGGGGGCTGTGTGTCGAAAGCGCTGACGCCGCGCTGTTAAATCTGCCGCTGAACGCGGAGGTGCAGATCCGACCGGCGAGTTTATGTTTGTGTACGGTGATGGATCTGGGCGACTATGGCAATTTAACCTTACGCCAGTTTGACCCGCTGGTGACCTATATCCGCGACCACGGCATTGTGCCGGAAGGTGATATCATCGGCAAAATCCTGACCCGGGTCCACGCCGATGGAAAAATGCACCGTTATATTGAGTATACGATCCCAGTCAGGAAATAAAAACCAAAAAAACGGAGGACAAAACGATGAAAACGGTAGATACCAAGCTACAGCCACAGCGTGTTAAACTTATTTTTAATCCCGGTTCTGGCGTGAATGACGAATCCCCACTGCAGATCATGGCGGTCGTTAAAGAAATGCAGGCCCGGCAGTTAATCCCGGAACTTTATTTAATTGAACCCGACAGTAACTTGCAGGAAGTGGTCGATGAGGCCATTGCCCAGGGCATTGAGCTGTTTGTGGTGTGTGGCGGCGACGGCACCGTTTCTTCGGTCACCAAGGCGCTCTACGGTTCAGCGGCGACGCTTGGCATTGTTCCCACCGGAACCCGCAACAATATCGCCTTGAGTCTCGGTATCCCCACCGATATTGCGGCGGCCGTCGCCATCCTCAGCGAAGGACAGCGTTTAAAAATAGATCTCGGCCTGGTCATTTGCAACGGTGTCAGTACACCATTTATCGAACTTTGTTCGGTGGGATTATTTTCGACCCTGTTCCCCGCCGGGGATGACATTCAGCACGGTAACATCACCCGGATCGGTGATTTTCTTGGCATTCTGACGACTGCTCCGCCCTCAGACATCCATCTTTTTCTGGACGATAATCAGGAAATCAGCGAATTGGGTCATGCCGCATTAATTTCCAATATGCCCTATATCGGTCGTAATTATAAAGTCGGTGCACCCGATGCCTATCATGACGGCTTACTGGATGTGATGTTTTTTGCCGATCTATCCAAACTCGATTTAATCAATTATATTCTGACTGGCGTCGGCACCGATAACCCCGAAGATCCCCGGATTATGCACTATCAGGTCCGTGAAATGGTCATCGACACCGAACCGGCCATGGCGGTAATGGCCGATGGTATCAGTTTAGGCGAGGGGTCAGTGCGTATCAAAATCCAGCCACAGGCTTTGTCAGTCATGGTTGGAGCGACTGCGTCACATGAAGGGCAATAAGCTGGATCAGTCCGGTACTGACAATGGCCATAAAGCAACTAAAAAAAGCCCCTTACCGGTGGCTAAAATTCGCGACGCCGGGCAGAAAATCATAACCGGGATCCGCCATATCCCCCCGCTTTACTGGTTAATTATGGTTGCGATTGTCCTTGTTTCATTTCTGCTCGTTATTCCTGATTATGTCTGGATCATTTTTTCAGACGCCGTCAAAAGCCAAAATTCGCTGCTGATCCTGGTCCTGATTTTTGCTTTAACCACCATTTCGCTGGTGTGGTCGGTTGGTCAACGGATTGATGTCTGGGTTTTTACTTATTTTAATATGCATGGCCGCCGCCGGAGCTGGCTTGATGGGACGATGCTGTTCTTGACACAGCTTGGCAACGGGATTTTTGCGATGATCCTGGCCACTCTTTTGTATTTTTTGGGGTACTACGTCCTTGCCTATGCCTTTATCTTAGGCACCTTATCATTATGGTTTGTGGTAGAACTGATAAAAATGCTGGTTCATCGCACCCGACCCTATAAAAAGATTGAAAATAGTCGCATTGTCGGGTCACCCGCCCGGGGTAGTTCGTTTCCCAGTGGTCATACCAGCCAGTCCTTCTTTATGGCAACCTTTCTCTTACCCTATTTTCACGTCAACTTTTTAATCGGGTTGGCTGGTTATCTGCTGGCATTTTTGGTCGGGATCACCCGGATCTATGTCGGCATGCACTACCCCCGGGATGTCCTCGGCGGGGCGATGCTGGGAACCGCCTGGGGACTGTTAGGCGTGATTCTTATACA
>RRZT010124726.1_pt1 | contig 10686 bp, 3 predicted proteins | sample 2165551 | NCBI WGS metagenome assembly RRZT01 (sample SAMN10456910, study PRJNA506462) | wastewater metagenome | biome: wastewater; feature: sludge; material: wastewater sludge; isolation source: wastewater sludge with Escherichia coli K12::gfp cells carrying plasmid... | place: USA: Moscow, Idaho ...
CATTACCTGGAAGGAATCACGACCGTAGAAATCGTCGCAGTTGATAACAGCAAACGGTTCCTTTATTACATCGGCACCCATCATTACAGCATGGTTGGTTCCCCAAGGTTTGGTACGGCCTTCGGGGCAGGTGAAGCCTTCGGGAAGGTCATCGATGGACTGGAATACCAGTTCGCAGGGGATATGGCCTTCGTATTTGGAAATAATCTTGTCGCGGAAATCCTGCTCAAAATCTTTACGAATTACGAAAACGAGCTTTCCAAAACCGGCATTGATGGCATCGTAAATAGAATAATCCATGATAGTTTCGCCATTCGGGCCCAGTCCGTCCAATTGTTTCAAGCCACCATAACGGCTGCCCATGCCGGCTGCCAATAAGAATAAAGTTGGTTTCATACTTAGTTATTATTTAAAAAGGTTAGTGTATCACAGTTGATAACGGTTGCAAATGTACAAAAATTTATGGCTGACAGAAGGGAGTTTTAGTTCATTCTTTACCACTATCCGTTCAAAAAGGTACATTTAGAACGGATAACCGATGGCAAAATGCAACGCCATGCTGTCCTTGAACTTGGGAATATTATAATACCCCGACTTCCCGGTATCATACGGATCATGCAGCCCGATACCCAAGTCCAGACGAAAAACAAGAAAGTCCAAATCGTAACGCAAGCCAAATCCCGTGCCCAAAGCAATCTGTTTCGGGAAATTCTTCAACGTAAATTCACCATCCGGGCGGTTTTCATCTTTACGCATCAGCCATACATTGCCGGCATCCAAGAATACCGCTCCATGCAAGTCGGCAATCATACGGAAGCGATACTCGATATTGGCTTCTATGCGAATATCACCCACGTGGTTGATATAGGTATATTTCCTATCCGTCTCGGGAGGATAGCCGCCCGGACCTATACTGCGTGCAGAAAAGGCGCGCACACTGTTGGCACCGCCGATATAGAACTGTTCCGTATAAGGTGCGGTCGTAGCGTTGCCATACGACCATATCACCCCTCCGGCAATACGCGAGGCTATCATCTGGTTCTTGTCTATCCGGTAATGGTACCTGAATTCCGAGTTCAGCTTCAAGAACTGTGCAAAAGGTACCCCGAAAAGCTTCTTTCCTTCCTCACTGAACGGCTTGCCGAAAATACGGTAGACGGCAGAAGTCAGGTTACCGGCCGACGCAACGGTGGTCTGCCACCAGATGGGGTTACGCTTGCCGCGCACGGAAGCGTTGTCATAAGTATAGGTGTACTCCATGGCAGGAATGAACTGGTCGCGCAAACTAACGTAGAGTGCCGGATTCTCGGCACGCAACGTATCGAAAGCGGCAGTAGGATTGCGCAGTACATTGAATGTCAACCGGAAAGGAGTTATACTGTGCCTGGAAGTCGATTTGGGCTGGAAGTCATAAGTGACATTACCGCCAAAAGCCAACAGCTTATAATACTTGGCACGGTTCATCTGGTCGGCATATAAACGGAAAGTCGTTGTAGCCGGGAAGTCATACTCACGGTCGCCCATCCTGGGAAACACCACGCGCGGAAAGATAAGCGAAGTGGAGATACCCAGTTCATAACTGTTCATCAAGGAAGAACTTGCCTTGCCCGTCTGCCATTCGTACGAACCGTTCAACTTCACATTCCAGCTTTCACCGCCACCGAAGACATTGTTCTTCGTCACCGTAAAAGCGGCACCCGGTCCTGTCTGGTTATTGCTCTTCATGGTGACATTAAAATCCAACTCCGCATCGTAGGGTTTATCGAGCGCGGCAATGACCCTCACATCCAATGTATCAGACACAAACGCCGTATCACGCGGTATATACTGCATCTCCGCATAACGGAAAATACCGACGCTTGCCAGACGCTCCTGAATACGGGTCTGACGGTACAAACTATACAAACTCTGCATAGAACGCTGGCGGGCAATACCTGCGCTGTCTTGTATCTGACGTTTCCGCCGATAACCTTGATAGTTCAACCAACGGTAAAGCATGTTGGGACGTACCGGAGGTTTGTTGTAGTAATGTATGGTCAAGCCTTTGTAATCCATGCTGTCATTGGGTTCCTGCCCCTGCTTTCCAAGAAGATAGACGGATTTACGCCCCACACGGAACTGCTTCTCGGCTACCTTTGGCATACCGGGAACGGGAATCAAGCGCATCTGGACATGCCCATTGGGAACCATCATGGTATCGGCCTGATAGGTCAGGTAGTCGGGACGGAAATAATAACAGCCCACATTACGCAGCAGGGTACTGATACGGGTACGCTCCCCATCCAAATCAGCCACATTGAATTGTTCTCCCGAACTGATAAGGGAACGTCGGCGTCCCAGCTCCATAATGCGAGTGGTACGCTCGCTGAAACCACGATAATATACCGTATCTATAAAGTAGGGGTTACGCATGTTCACCGTATATTGCAACTTTGCCTTCAGCGAGTCCTTCGGGTCGATAAATGTCTTGTAGCTGACGCTTCCGTTGAAATAGCCATAATCGCGCAGCAAGTTAACCGCCGCCTTCTGGCGTATATCGGGATTCACCGTAGACATAAGCACCGGAGTGGCGGCAAATTTATTGAATATCCACTTTCCGAATCCCTTCTCATACTTCTGGAAACCATTGTAAATCCACAGTCCGAAAGGAAAGGGATAGCGGATAGTAGAGCTTCCCAGCAACGAATTGTTCGGTGCCGTAGCAAGGGCGGCTTCCACCTCTTCCATAGCAATCTCACCAACAGACGTTTCACTGCGGTTCAATACAATCATCGGCTTTTGGCCGGTATAGAGTATCTCCCCCTCGGGCAAGTGCTTCGTGGTGGAGCAACCTGCCAGAAATATCAATCCTGCAATATATAATATCAGTCGTTTCATATCACATTCCTACTTTTTCATATCGCTATTTTCAGCCTCCGGTTTTATCTTTTTCTTCCTGAAGATGAAGAGTTCACTCAATCGGTCCATCTTCCGGCGCAGCACAAGGCCGACACCCGTTTCGGTTATCTCACCGTCGAGTATGCTTTCGTAGTTTTTATTATGGAATACACGGACATATCGAGTACCCGACGCATCAAGACGGTATTCCAGCGATATATTGTCAATGAATGATTCCGCATCGTTCGTGGCATTGGCCCCGGTGGACACTTTTCCACCGATGACTATCTGTACGCGGTCGTTGAAGAAACGCTGGGAATAACGGAAACTGAAGTCTTTCTGCGTGTCACCCGTTTCAGCAGAGGTACGGTCTTCCACACCTACACTGATATTGGCCCCTTTTATACCTCCCGCCAAGGAGTTTATCTGGCTCTGAAGTACTGAGTTCAAGGCGGCTCCCATTGACAAACCTCCTCCTTTGGCACCACTGTTCAGGTAAATACCCGTGGCAAGCATGGCAATGGCCTGCTTGCTACGCTCTTCTGCACCCATTGCCTGCAGCTCATTCTCTACTGCGGCATCTTCGGGCGCCGAAATATCGAATATCAAATCGGGAGCGTCAAGCCTGTTCTTGATGGAAATGGAAACATCGAAGTTCACCATGCGCGAACCGTCCCCGTCACCATCGGCCACAGAAGCACGCATACGTTCCGTAGCCTTTAGGCTTAGCGTAGGATTCATAATATTCCCTCGCCAATCCACATAACTGCCGGGATTGAACTGAAACTCCTTCAAGGGGATGATAGGCAGCGAATATTTCATGACGCCACCCGAAAGGGTATAGCGTCCGGTAAGGCTCATATCCCCTTGGGGAGTATACTGCATATTCAAATCACCGCCACCTTCCAGTTCGATGTATTTGCTGCGGTCGGGACTCAAGTCAGCACGAAGACGGACAGCATCGTCAATATGGACGGACATATACATTTCCAATCCTCCCAAAGACATGGCAGGAACCTCATCCGCTTTTACCGACGTCGTATCGGTGAACGAGGTAAAGGTAACCAGCCCGCTGAGACGGTCTTCCACCGTTAAAGGGGAATCGGTCAACACGTAGGTTACGTTGGTATTGCCCAGCAAATTCATGTTTCCACGCATCGTGAGCCCGTCAAGCGGCCCCTTCACCGTGGCATGCAAGTCGACGAACACCTTTCCATACACCAGACTTTCGCGAGTACGCGGTGCATCCAGCAACGTATAGTTCTCTGCCAGCAGATTGAGGTTGGCAGTAGGACGCTCCATATTCCGGAAATCAACCTTACCGTCAATCGTAAACGGATTCTTGCTGGTGGTATAAATGGCAAACTTATCAAATATCAACTGATTGTCCTTTATCTGTACCGGACGGTTGTCGAACCAGTAACGTGCTCCCGCCTGGCGTGCATAGACAGACACACTGTCCAAAACAATATCACCATGCATCTGAGGCTTGTCCAGCGAACCGTAAATATAAAGCCCTCCATCAATATCTCCGGTAAAGGCCACCATTTGGTCAGGGATGAATGCATTGGCCATCTTCAATGGGAAATGCTCGAAACGAGTGGACACTTCCAGAGTATCCTTTCCGTTTTTCTGCGTCAAGATACCGTCGGCGATCATCACTTCTTCGTTATCATGTGTAAAATAGGTATTCAAATAGTGCGTATTCTTGTCGCCCGGCAACCAGGTAGCCCCCAAGCCGATATCTCCAACCGGTTGGCGTTCGTAGGTCAGTTTCTCTACATTGGCTTCGGCGGACACCTGCAGGGAAGTGGCAGTCTGTATATAATTTGCTTCGGCGGAGAACAATCCCGTAAGCCGGGGCATATAAGGAAGTACCTCCGTAAGTTCATCCAAGCGCAATCGGCTCAGTTCTACGTTTATATTCTGCAAGGAAAGGGTATCATTCTTGTCGGATTGCATACGGAAACACAGACCATCGTCGCTGTCCATATCAATATTGGCATAGACGCGCATATTCTTATGCAGATAAATCCAGTTACTATTGTCCGCAAAGTGGAATTTACGGAAAGCGATAATCGGCTCGGCAGGAATAAGGTTCAGCAGCACACCATTACCGCGACCGTGTCCTTCGGTCAACGGACGGGCATTAATACCGAATAGAACACCGGTCTGCCCTTTTCCATTCACATAATCCACAGTCAGTTCCGCATCTTCATTACGGACTTCACCCGTCAGTGTGCTACGGAACACAAACTGCGGGTTCTTGGGACCGTTTATGACACCACCTTGCAACTTCATGCGGGCAGTATCCTGCTTTACTGTAAAAAATATCGTATCGAGCTGCAAGGAGTCCATGCGCAATCCGTGAACAGCTGTACGTCCATTGATGCCGACTTGCGGAGTAAATCCGAAGCTCAGTTTGAAATCATTATAGGAAATACCCTTTGCAGCCAGGAAATAGCTGACGGGATTCTGGTTACCGGCTTCCAGATGCATGCCCGCTGAAGGAAGGACTTGGCGCAAAGCGGCATGGTCCAAACGCCGTTCATCAATCTGCTTTGTCAGGATAGAGACAAATTTATCCGACTGTTCCATCAACTTCTTCAACGTGCTGTGAGCGCGGAAACGCAGATTCAAGTCACCGGCATCAAGCCTCAACTTGAGAGAATCATGACGTGCCTCCGCTCCCAATGTAAAGGCAAACGGGTGTTTCAATGGTCGGGGCACCAAACCCAGCTTATGCAGATTCACCTCTTCCACATTTAAATCCAAAGCGCCATCCAGATAGCTGCGGTCAAGACGCATATCCGCATTTCCCTGCATCTTGAGAAGGACATTATCGCTGGCAAGACGGACGGTAGCAACGGATGACTTGAGTCCGGCATGCACATCTACACCGGAAATGTCCCAATGGCCATACTGTAGTTTTTCCAAGGAGGCATTCAAAGCGGCCACAGTTTTTCGTGATGCCACATCCACCCCTTGCCCCTTAGCGGACATCTTTGCCGTAAGAGTATAGATAGAGTCCTTGGGCAGGAAGTGATGCACCTGCAAGTTGTTGATGGCAAGGTCGGCATGGTAGGCTTCCGTAGCAAGATTATAGGCGGCGTCCAAATTCAAGGCGCCTTCCTTCTCCTTCAGTTTCAGGGCGGCAGTGCACTGCGCCCCCTCCATACCGAGACGTGCCGCAAGGTGCATACTGTCCGGCACAATGATGGAGCCATCGGGAGCAATGTCAGCTAGTCCGGTCAGGAAGTTCAAGTTCTGCGTATGCATTTCGAAGTCCATGCTTCCATTACGTTTCACACTGTCGGTCAAGCTCCAGAATTCTCCTCCCCCACTCAACGAAAAGGCTCCGGGCAGCTCAGCCGTAAAACGGGAAATCTGCATCTGCTTCAGGTTTCCTTCCGTACCGGCATGAATCACCAACGGACGGAACGGATAGGCTTCCTTGAAAGCTTCCGGCAAGCCACCGGCAAAAAGCAGTACATCCTGTTTGCCGATACGGGCATTGAAACGGGCTGTCAGACGGCCGGTGGTAGGTATATTTATCAGTTCCCAGTAAGTCTGTGCCGTAAGGTTCATCTCACTATGAGGTGTCAGCAACTTCAAAGAAGGGATACGGATAACGGTAGAATCGGCAAACAACCGCCCGGTCAGGGAAGTTACACTCAAACCGGAACGCTCATACATGGAAAATTCCCGGATAACGGCATTCATATCTCTGCCGTAGTACATCACAGAATCAATGCCCAGGCGAATGTCGCGAAGAGCAATGTGCGAGGGGTCGAAGCCTATCGCACTCCCCGGGCCACCGGTATCATAATTGACAGAAGTTCCAGTCAGCAGGAATTTTCTCCAGCCATAGAACTGGTGTTTCAGGTCGGCAGCAGCGTCCGCAATCTCAGCATCTCCTATATGGGCTTTCAGCCCCATGGAGTCCAATGGCATCTGTAAATCGACCGAGACGTTCTTCAACTTCAGAGTATGGAGTGTGACTTTCCAGTTTAACGCAGTGTCAGTAGTGTCCTTGGGAGTCTCAGTGGTATCTGCAAGCATCACCTGCACATGGGTATCGCTCAATTCTATATTATTGAGGATGGCATCTTCTTTTGTAAGGTCTATGCCATGGCTTTCGAAAAAGAAATGCCCCAGTACTCCTTTGATGCACATACCTTCCATTAAATTGGAGGAGTTGACAGCAACTTGTTTCAAGGTAATGTCATCCACCTCCACTTTCCCTTTGAGTAAAGGCCATGCCTGTACCCGTACGTTCAAACTTCCAAGATTCAGCAAGGTATCGGGATGCTGCACATCAACAGCACTGTCGGCAGGCTGTACCACCAATACACCGCGGACCAACAAATTCAAAGGAAAGCGAAGGTCAATCCGCTCCACGGATATGTCCATACCCGTAGCACCTGATGCAATTGCCGTAGCCTGCTTCCGTATCAAATTCTGTACGGGAGGCACATAAAGCAATATCATCAATATTATAAACAGTATAATAGGAGTAAGCAACACCCACAGTGCTGTTCTCAACCATTTTCTTCTCATCGGAACGTCAATCTTTCATCGTATTTAAAAGTCCTACAAAGTAAACAATTTCTTTCGACATTTGGTTCCCGACAGAGAAAAATCACGTATTCTTCTCTGTTCCCCCATTACGGAAAAGCTGTTGCCTGAGTAATGACATCCTCTATCAAAACGAGGGCGGCAAGGGCGTGTTCTTTCAACTCTCCGGTAAAAGGCACTCCATGAGAAGTTTCCAACAGTTTCAGCAATGCAACCAGTTCCGCTGCTCCAATTAAAGTAAAGAGGGGAATCATTTTGTGGGAGACAGCAGCCATCTCGTCCACATCCTCATTCTCCACAGCCTTCTGCAAACGCTCCGCATTGAGGCGGGTTTCAGCCACAAAACTTTCCAGAATGGACTTTGCCGCCTCGGGGTCATCGACCGAAAAAGCAGTGAGCGAAGAGAATTTATACCCCGGGCAAGCCGAAGTTTCCGAAACTTCCGTAACCTCCATCCCTTTGTCCTCCATATTCAATTCATGTAGCAATTCACTGACGGTAAACGGCTTATGCAGGCATCCGGCAAATCCATGCACCGTAAATTCCTCACGCTGCATGTCACTGCGGGCAGTGACAGCAATCACCGGAACAGACTGTGCCTGCGGTATGTTCGAAGCACGAAGCAGTTTCAGTAAATCAAAACCATTAATAGCAGGCATCTGCACATCAGTAAGCAGAACATCAAAGGTTGCAGTGCGCAAGGCATCCAGCAGTTCATCCAGTTGTAAACAAGAGACAGAATTTATACCACTCTGCTGAAGCATGGCGGCAGTAAGGGTAAGCTGAATACGGTCATCATCGATAAGGAGGACATTCTTCAGTGAAGAATGAGGAACGGGGAATGAAGAATTGCCATTCGGCGTGGCAGCACATCCCGATTCTTCATCCTTCATTCTCCGTCCTTCACTCCTTACGGGATAGATAGGAATATATATGGTGAAAGTGCTTCCCTTGCCTGGCACACTGTCTACATCAATCGTGCCTTCAAGCAACTGTACCAGCATACGGACAATGGAAAGTCCAAGTCCAAACCCCTCTTTACCCTGAGCACCCGGTAAGCGGGTAAACTCCTGGAAGATACGTTCCCGGTCGGCAGGTTCCATACCTTTACCGGTATCAGCAATGGCAACTACCAGTCGACGGTCCTCGTAACGGGCAGTCATGGTAACACTGCCTTGGTCCGTAAACTTCACGGCATTGGACAGCAAATTGTTGATAATCTGGCGCAGACGCAAGGGGTCGCAAATATAGGTACCGCCCAGCTCCGGGGCAATGTCGCAATGAAGCGCCAGTCCTTTGGCAGCCGTAAGTGGTTCAAAACTGACGTGTATCTCTTCAAGCAGGCGGGAAGGATGAAAGGTGACCCGGTTGATTTCGGCCTTGTTCAAATCAAGACGATGGAAGTCGAGCAAATCAACGACCAGCTTCAGCAGATGTTCCGATGAGGTTTTCATATTGTCCAGATAGAACCGCTGACGCTCATCCACCGTCAGACGGGAAAGCAAGTCGGCATAGCCCATAATAGAACCGAGCGGGGCTTTGAAATCATGGGTAATGGCAAGCATCAGTTTTTCACGGACAGCGAGTAAATCCTCGGCACGACGACGGGCCTCTTCCAACTCACGACGGTAACGGTTGCTTCGGGTTATGTCGCGGCCGATGATAATAAGAAAAAAAGCGGAAAGCAACACCGCACCTACGGCAATGCCACTGATAATCTTGGCCGAACGGCGTCGGACCGCTTGTTGATACTCGGCTTCCGTCCGTGCACGCAGCAGAGTTTCCGTCTCGTAATCTTTCAGCAAGCTGTCAATACGAGCGGTCAGCATATGGTCCAAGCGTTGCAGATAGCGTTTACGTCGTTGTATAACAGTGTTTACAGCTTTTTTCTGCTGGGCCACGGCACGCAGTTTCTCATGCAAAGAATCGGCCGGATTATAGGGTTCAATCACCGTATCCGTTGCAAATTCAAGGGAGGTCTTTACCTGGATAGCCGTATCTTTCTTTGGGGGGACAAACACTTCACCCAAACGACGGAAAAACCCCTTCTTCCGAGGGCGTGTCACGACGGTATCCCGATGTGTAATGATACGGTGCTGCACACGCTGCTGGGTCACTACCGAGTCCTGCTGGGCAATTATCTGCTCAATGTCACTGGTGGATACCATGCTGTCATTCGCCTCACTCAGCGTGCGCAGCATTTTTATCGTATTGGTATCCTTCTCGCGTATCAAGGCAAGCACGCTGTCTGTCCATTGTACATCGCGGTCATCAGTAAGAATAAGGTTCTCCATTTCCCGGTGTACGAAAAACAAGGAAAAAAACAATACCGCCAGCAACAAAGTGTAGCCTACGGCAATCTTTACTTTGGAGACATTATTCATACTATCAAATCCTTTCCCTGGTCTGTTTACGGAACCTCAACCACAGCATCACTCCCGCACTGGTCAGTCCGAACGGGAAAGCCATCCAGACTCCCGTCAGCCCCCAACCGAAAACGAAACCGCAAAGGTACCCTACGGGCAAAGATATAATAAAATAGGATATAAATGCAATAATCATCATCGGTTTCACATCCGAGATGCCGCGCAGGGCATTGGCAAAGTTAATCTGCAACCCATCGCCGAACTGGTAAATCAAGAACGGGAAGAAGAGAGCGGCAACCATGCCGGACACTTCCGCATTGTCCGTAAACCATCCCCCTACCTGACCGCGAAGCGCAAAGACGATACCCAGCAACACCACCTCCATACACAGGATGATGTGAAGGCCGGCATACGCCGAGCGGCGCACATTCTGCCCGTCTCCCTGCCCCTTGAAGTTGCTGACACGCACGGCAACCGCAGCGCCCATGCCATAATACATCATGAAGGTGAACTGAGAGATAGTAAGCATTATCTGATGCGATGCTAGGGCAAGTGTCCCCAGCCAGCCCACCATGACGACGCTCAGACTGAAGGAAGCGGTCTCCATACCCATCTGCATACCCACGGGCCAGCCCAGTGCATTGAGCTTCCTGAACATCGGCATCGACCACCCCAGCCGCATGAAGCCGAGCCTGTAACGGATAAACCGGCGGCCGCGAAGCACAATCGCCGCAAAGACCACCACCATCACAATGCGGGAGAACAAGGTGCTGATACCCGCACCAAGCAGTCCCATCTCCGGAAAGCCCAGCTTTCCATTGATAAGTATATAGTTTCCTACGATGTTAAGCGCATTCCCTCCGAG
>RRZT010181259.1_pt1 | contig 10685 bp, 11 predicted proteins | sample 2165551 | NCBI WGS metagenome assembly RRZT01 (sample SAMN10456910, study PRJNA506462) | wastewater metagenome | biome: wastewater; feature: sludge; material: wastewater sludge; isolation source: wastewater sludge with Escherichia coli K12::gfp cells carrying plasmid... | place: USA: Moscow, Idaho...
CCGCGAGGACAGCGGTTTCTACCGTGCTCATGATTTTATCTCTAATCTGTTGTTTTCAAAAAATTTATACCAGGTTTCGCTGGGGCCGGAGGCCCGGGTTCGAACCCGCTTCATGAGTGGAAGACTGCCTATGGCTCGTGTCCGCGCGTAGCGCCTGTAGCCCAAGTAAACCGCACCCGGTGGGTGACAGTCAAGGCTAAAATACGGTTAACTGTTGTGGAATCGAAAGCAAGCCATCGGGTGAACCGCCCCGCGCCTGACCGATCGCGCGATAGCACCGGCGACGGCAACATCACTTTTCGCGGGCCCGCCCGGGGGTCATTCCGCTCCATTGCTTGAATTTGTTCTTGAACGTTGATGGGCTGGCGTACCCCATGCGGAAAGCCACCTCGTCAATGGTTAGGGGTGTGGTTTGCAAATAACACAGCGCTACTTCAAGGCGCAATTCCGTGAGAAGGCTGCGATAAGAAGTACCGGCTTCTTGCAGATACCGCTTGAGTGTCCGTTCGGACAAATTCAGTTGCCTGCTTAAACTTCCAACAGAGGGGGGGTCAACCAACTGGTTGCGCAACAGCCCCCGGACACTGGAAACCAGATCTTCACCGGCGGCCTCGGAAGGCATGGCGCTTCTGCACTGCTCAACCAGCAGGCCCTTAAGTATTTCATCACCCGTGGGCAGGTTGACGAGCAGGCTGTCCAGCGGACCGGTCATCCGGAAAGCACCGGGTTCCTCCCGCCACTTCACCGCCGCCAATCCGGGCAAGTCACGGGCATCCTTTGCAGGAACAGCAAAAGGCACGGTAAAGACGGCCTTCAGGGACTGTCCGGCATGCAAATCCTGATACATCCGCGCCATGGACCCCAGAATGGCCAGATGGACGAAGCGCCAGCCTGGCTCGCCCGGACGGAGCGCCAGATCCATCATCACATTTAATTCCTCATCATTCACCATCACCCGGAACCGCAGCAGGTTGGTACGGGTTGCCATGAATTGCTCATCGAGCAGCAACCCTTCCAATGCGCTACGAGCGCTCTTCGCCGCATAACCCAGCAGGCCATGCTGGGTTATGCCAAGCTCCAGTCCGAACGCCAGAGCCGCCCGGTCCGGGGGTAATTTTTGCTCCAGGCCGGCAAGCAGTGTTTTCGCGGCAGACCATGGCACCAATCCGGTTAATACGGTAGGCATGGTCGGCGCTTGCAGCAGCTCAGCCGTCGCGACCCCTGATCGGGCCGCAAAACCGATTAACCCCGAAATATAATCAGAGGCGATGTACAGACCCATCGTCTTTCTCCACAAGGCTGCATGACCCAATCGAATATCATTCTGGCATATCCGGTGATTACGGCAAGACAAAGTCATCTCTATTCTCGGACTGGTGTAAATACCAACCCGAGATAGTGCCATGTCCCAAATTCATGTCCCGATTATTCCCCGCAAGATGAACTTCAACCTTGCCCGCAGAAGTACCCAGGACTGGTGTCGCGACAACTTGCTGCATACCGCCTATATGAATGGGATTTCCTTGGCGCTGCCCTTGGGCGAACACTTTTTTATCCGTTCCGTCCGCCAGTTCGAACAGGACGTCACCGACCCGCTGTTGAAGGATGAGATCAAAAATTTTATTGCTCAAGAGGCCATTCACTCCCGCCAGCACGAAATCTACAATCAATTGCTGGTCCGTGACGGTTATGACATCGCTCCGCTGGAGCAGCGTACCCGCGATGCACTCGAAGAGGGCTGGCAAGAGTCCACCCCGATGGAGCGCCTGGCCATTACCATCGCCCTGGAACACATCACTCATGTACTGGGAGACCAGATACTGTCCCATCCCGAACGCCTTCAGGAATGGGACAGCGAATACCGGGCGTTCTGGCTGTGGCATGCCGCCGAAGAGGTGGAACACAAAGCGGTTTGTTACGATCTGTACCGGAAGCTTGGCGGCACCTATCTGATGCGCACCCGAACGATGGTGACCATGACAGCGCGGATGCTGGAAATATTCTGGAAGAACCAGCATGACCTGCTGCAGCAAACCTGCCGCATGCGCGGGTTGGACATGTTCTCGGCCGGGACGATCAATCGCTCGAACCTGGAGTTCATTTATGGCGCCAAGGGTATTATGCGAGGCTTTGAGCGCGCCTATTTCGCCTGGTTCTCCCCCAATTATCACCCTTGGAAACATGATAACCGGAAGGCGCTTGACGACTGGAAAGAGCACAAGCTGCCTTTGAATCATTTAGGTGACATCAAGGCACCGGCGCTGGCTGGCGTGTGAGGCCATGGCGCGGATTATCGGACTGCCAGGGATTGCCAGATCGGTCAAGCCCTGCGGCGGAAGCCAGCCTGTATACCGGTCAGTATAGGCCAGGCGCGCTTCAGACGGCAGGCGATTACAGATGACCTGCCGGATCTCCTTGCCGAACCGCGTTTCTCCAGGCGGCCGTTTTACACGTTTCGCTGTCTTGCTGAAATCGATGGCGATCCGGCTGCCCACGCCGACATCCAGGTCACCGAACAAGCCCTGACTCCAACCGCGAGGTGAACTTCCATGCTTTTCTCCAGCGTCAGTCCATCCTGGCAAAAACGCCATGTCTCGGCCATGCTGACGGTCGTCGGGCGCGCTTTGGCCGCCGCCAGCCGGACGGATGCAGAGATACGTCGCGAAATCCGCGCCTTTCCTTCCGGGTTGGAAATAGAAATGAAGGTTCTGCCGGCAGGCCCCGGCTTCCGCCTGAAGGTGACGCCTGAAGGCGAACTGACCTTGATCAAGCCCTCGCCCTCCAAAGCGGATCTGGTCATTGGCTGGAAACACCTTTCGCACGCGTTTCTGGCTCTGACCTTTCAGGAAAGCACCGCCCGCTCCTTCGCCAATGACCGGCTTATTGCCGACGGCAGCGTCGATCATGCCGTACGGCTGGTGCGTTGCCTGAACCGTCTGGAATCGCTGATTCTGCCTCGCTTTCTGGCCAGACTGGCCGTCAAACGCTATCCGGATGATCTTGGCCTGAGGGAAAAATCCCTGGCCGCCACCCGGATCTGCGCTCTTTCTCTCACCAGTTTGCTGCCCTGGAAATAAGTCTTATGTCGATGCCTTATTATGAATTCTTCTGTCCGGTCAAAATTATTGCCGGACACATGGCGCTGGAGCATATTCCTTGCGAGCTTAACGCGCTGGGCGCCCACCGCCCCATGATTATTACCGACCGCGGTGTCCGCGGCGCCGGGTTGCTGGATCACCTGCAGGACGCCTTTGAACCCACTGAGATGCGGATCGCCGCCATCTTCGACGAAGTTCCGCAAGACAGCAGCCTGATCGCTACCCGCGCGGCGGTGGCCATGTACCGTCAGTTTGACTGTGACGCCATTATTGCCGTCGGCGGCGGCTCGGTGATCGATACCAGCAAAGGCGTAAACATTCTGGTCAGCGAAGGTGGCGACGACCTGCTGGCGTATTCCGGTGCCCACAACCTGAAAAAACCGCTCAAGCCCTTCCTGGTGGTCCCGACCACCTCCGGCACCGGCTCGGAAGTCACCCTGGCAGCCGTTATTTCCGACACCGAAAAGAACGTGAAGCTGCCGTTCCTGTCTTATTTTCTGATGCCCAATGCCGCCGTGCTCGACCCGCGCATGACCGTGACTCTGCCTCGGCATCTCACCGCCATGACCGCCATGGACGCCCTGACTCACGCTATTGAGGCTTGGACCAGTCTGGCCTCCAACCCGCTGAGTGACGCCTTTGCCGGCAGCGCCATCCGCAAGATTTCCAGTCATCTCTCCCGTGCTCTCGAAAATCCAAAAGATATCGAGGCCCGGTTGCAACTGGCGGAAGGTTCGACTCTGGCCGGCATTGCCTTTTCCAACGCCATGGTCGGGCTGGTGCATGCCATGGGCCATGCGCTCGGCGCGGTCTCGCACCTGCCACACGGCCTCTGCATGAACCTGTTCCTGCCCTACATCCTGGAATACAACCTGGAAGTCAACGCTGATCGGGTGGGTGAGCTGCTCCTGCCGTTGGCCGGTTCGGATGTCTACTACAACACGCCTCTTACGCAGCGCCCCCGCCGAGTCATTGACTGGATATCCCTGCTGCGTGATGAGTTGTATGACCGTTGCCAACTGCCCAGAACCTTGAAGGAAACGGGCAAGGTTAGTCAGGAGGACTTTGAAAGAATCGCCGAAATCGCCATCAATGACGGCTCAATTCTTTTCAATCCCAAGGAGGCCGATCGCGAGGACATTATCGGCATCCTGCAGCGTGCCTGGATGTAGATCCAGGCACGCCATCACATTAGGGACAAATCTTCCTCCTTCAGGAGCAATCACCATGAGAACGACAATTAAAGCACAACTTTTGTTGCTTCCCCTGATCTTAGCAACCAATGCAGCCATCGCCGAAAATGAAGATCTGAGCGCTCTGCGTTCCTCCGGCCCTGTCCATGAATGGCAACCGGCCAAGGACGATAAGGCCCACAACATCAAGGCCTGGCAAAAACGAGAGGAAAACAAAGCCATCCGCTCTTTCAAGCTGGACTATGTCGTGGATGTCGATCTTGAAACCATCGGGCTGGCCTACATGGATCTCGAAAATTGGTCGCGCTGGTGGTGGAAGGTCAAGGATATCCGGATGCTGAAAATGAACTCGCCGCACGATTTCATTTTTTATCTGGCTCATCACGCACCCGTGGCCAACCCGGACCGGGATGTCATTATCAGCGTTCATGTGGAGCCCTACAGCAAACGTAAGGGTTACGCCACCATGAGCATGAAAGCCATTCCGGAGTATTTGCCGAAATCCCCCGGGATGATCCGGATGGAGGCCGAAGACATGGTTGCCAAATTCACCCCGTTGGACAACTCACGTACCCGGATTGAGCTGGAAGGTTACATCGACCCCAGCGGCGGCATGCCGGGCTGGTCCATCAACTTTATCCAGCGGCAGGCTCCGTACTACACTGCCCTTGGGTTCCAGCGCTGGGTGGAGCAAAGCCAAGATTACTATCGAGGCTCCTACAAGGAGAAGAAAGCCTCCGGCAGTTATCCCACGCTGATGAGTCTGAATAACAAGCAAGGCTAAGGCATCCTGCAGCGGGCCTGGACAGAATCCGGGTTCGTGGCCGCCATCGGCGGCCGCATCAACCTGTTGAGCATTTCCGTGAAAAAGAAAACCATCCTACGGCTCTTGCTGCTGCCCCTGATGTTGTCCGCTAATACGGCCTTGGCAGTTGAAGACGCACCGACGCCCCTGCAATCCAGTGGCGACATTACCGGCTGGCAGTTGGCCAAAGAGGACAAAACCCACGATATCAAAGCTTGGCAAAAGCCCGAGAAGAACGCGGAAAATAAGACCGTCCGCTACTTCAAGCTGGATTACATCGTGGATGCCGATCTTGAAACCACCGGTTTGGCCTATATGGACATTGAGAACTGGGCGCGCTGGTGGTGGAAGGTCAAGGAGGTCCGGATGCTAAAGATGACGTCTCCGTATGACTTTATCTTTTATCTGACGCATCAGGCGCCGGTGGCCAACCCCGACCGCGATGCCATCATCAGTGTTCATGTGGAGCCTTACAACAAGCACAAGGGATACGCCACCATGACAATGAAGGCGCTTCCGGATTACTTGCCGGCCAAGCCCGGCCTGGTGCGGATGCAGGCTGAAGACATGACCGCCAAATTCACCCCGCGTGACAGCACCCATACACGGGTTGAACTGGAGGGGTACATCGACCCCAGCGGCAACATGCCGGACTGGTCGGTCACATTCCTCCAACGGCAGGCTCCGTACTCCACCGCTCTCGGCTTCCAGCGTTGGGCGAAAAGCCGGCAGGATTACTATCGCGGCCCCTACAAGGAAAAGAATGCCGCCAACAGTTATCCCACGCTGATGAGTCTGAATAACTGATGAGGGTAAGGCAATGCGCTCAGCCACGGGCTTTTCCGGAGACAAAAGAATAGCGACATGTCGTTGGCATGAACACCTCTATTCCCTCAACCGTTGGCGAAGTTCGGGCGCACTGTTGTTTGTCATCCTGGGCCTGTCGTCGGCCCATGCCGAGCAGGATGATCTTCAAGAATTACGATCCGCGCCCACCAACATCTGGCGCTTGGTTCGGGAAGACCGGGTACATGACATCCAGATGTTTATCAAGCATGAGGATGACAAGCCCTATCGGTCGTTCCGGGTAACGGCCGAACTGAACTGTGATGTACAGACCCTGTACCGGGTGCTGATGGATTTTCCGAGTTATCCCAAGTGGTATTGGCAGGTGAAATCTATCCGGCTGCTGGCGCGGCCCACTCCCAAGGATTACTTCATTTATATGGTGCATCGAGCGCCTTTCGACCTGCGGGACCGTGATGTCATCCTGCACGCCACCCTGAAGCCGGGCAATGATGAAAAGTCATTGCATGTCATCGGCATTGAAGCAGACCCGGACTTCATGGAAAAGCAGCCGCCGCTAATACGAATGCGGGCTGAGAATATGACCATCCGTTTCAGCCGTTCATCCCGGTACAAAACCCGGGTTGAAGCTGAGGGTTACATCGACCCCGGCTCTGACGCACCATCCTGGACGGTCAACCTGATCCAGCGCAGCGCACCGTACACCAACATGCTTGGGCTTGCGCGCATGGTGCAGATGCCGGAATACCGCGACGGGCCGGATTTTCCGGCCCGCCTCAGTCACCCCATCGACCGGGTTCGATAGGATCGATTCTTTTTTTCATCATCACAGGAGTATTTCATGAACGATATCCAGAACAAGGTCGCCGTAATTACCGGCGCCTCAGCCGGTATCGGTCGCGCCATTGCCCATGCGCTGGCCAGGGAGGGTTGCATCGTTGCGTTAGTCGCCCGCGGGCAGGACGAGTTGGACAAAACAGCGGCCGAGATCACCGCCAATGGCGGCAAAGCTTTCGCCTTTTCCGCAGATTTTCGCCAGACGGATGCTATCCGCCGGACTCTGACAACCATCGAAGAGCAAGCCGGCCCTATCGACATCCTGATCAACAATGTCGGCGCCGGCACCTTCAAGCCGCTGCACCTGACTTCCAACGAAGAGTGCGATATTGCCATCCAGCTGCCTTATGTCGCCGCCATGGTTGCCACTCATCATGTTGTTCGCGGCATGGTCGCGCGCCAATCCGGCCATATCGTCAACATGACCAGCCCGGCCGGCATCTTTCCGCTTCCGTTCATGGTGCCTTATACCGCCGCCCGCCACGCCATGCTTGGCATGTCGCATGCCTTGTACGAAGAGCTGTCCCACTATGGCATCGGTGTTTCCCTGATCTGCCCCGCGCAGGTCAACACCGGTTACTTCGCCAACAACGACGCGGACATGTCCTGGTACCCAAAGGTGTCGAACATTTTTCCTATTCTCCAGCCCGAAGAGGTGGCGGATGCCGTAGTAGACGCCATTCGGAACAACCGACGGGAGGTGATCCTGCCGCAGGTACTCAAGGTTTTTGCCGAGACTTTCCGCAAGACCCCCCGGATTTCCGTGCATTTGTTGTCAGCATTAGGCCTTTGGGGTCCCACCAAAAACTTATAACGGAGATTGGCCATGAAGCCATTGAATCGTATCACCCGCCGCAAGGCCTTGGGCGTGCTGGCTGCCCTGACCGCCGCCAGTCTGGGAGTCATTCCGCTCAGTCGCAATGCGCTGCACATGGCCAAATATCCTTCGATCCCCGCCAACCGGGCACAGCTTCCCCGGAACGGCAAAACGGTCTGCATTCTGGGTGCCGGTCTTGCCGGCTTGCAGGCGGCCGTGGAATTGACCAGTCGTGGCTATACCTGCACCCTGGTTGAACAAACAGGAACGCCGGGCGGCAAGCTGAAAAGCTGGCGCGACAAGCATTTCGGCCCGGACTCGCATCCGCTGAAGCAACGGCCCGGATTCAAGGGCATGCCACGCGAGCATGGCATGCACGGAGTCTGGAGCTTCTATGACAACCTGCGCGAGTTCATGGGGCGTTATGGGTGGACGCTGGAGGACACCCCGAAAGACTATTCCATGTACACCTTTATTGACCGCAGCGGGCAGTCCAACCATATCGGTGCACTCAGGCTGCCTTCTCCCTACAATCGCGTCGAGCAGGCCCTGCAATACCTGAAATTTAACGTGCTGGGCGAACATGACTTCGGTGAACTGCTCAAAATCATCATCCGGCTGATGTCTTTCGATTACCGCGACCCGGTCAAACGGCAGCATATGGACAGCATGACGGTGTCTCAATTTCTGGATCAACACGGTGTCTCCAAGGGCGTGGCCAGTTTTTTTGAAGGCATTCTGGATATTGCGTTCTATTCCACCCCGGCTGAAACCTCGGTACTGAGCCTGGCCTGTGTGTTTCAACTGATCAGCGGCGATGCCGGGGATGCAGAAGTCAATGCCTTTTCCTGTCCGCCGGGTGAAACCTTTCTGGAGCCGATGGCGGCCTATATCCGCGCCGGAGGGGGTGAAATTCACTACCGGACTGAAATCAACGATTTGGTGATTGAAAATAACAGTGTCAAGTCGGCCCGCAGCAGTACCGTCCCGCCCACGGCCACCCGTCGCTGTAACATCTGCGGCATGTTGATCCACGACGACCATGACCATGCCAACTGCCCGTTTTGCGGTGCACATGGCGAAAATTTACAGGCCATCGGAGAAACAGAAAGAACAGCGCGTGACTTCATTGCCGATCATTTCATTTGCGCCATGGATGTGCCGGGGGTTCAGAAGTTGGTGATGAACAGCCCGGCGCTGCAAAAGGAAGACTACTTCAGCAATGTGCTGAAATTGGGGACCACATCAGTGTATGTGGTGGATTTGTGGTACAACGACGACCAATTTTGGCCCCGGCGCCTGGAGTCGCTGCAGAAAGATTGCGCCCAGTTCTTCGCTACCGGCTTCGAGTATCTCGGCCAGACCATCAACTGGGCCAGACTGGTCAGTAACGGCCGTCATTTTCTGGATGTCTATCAGGACATTGACAACGTTTCCGTACTCGAGACGCATATTGCAGCGGCAGAAAAGGTTTCCCATTTGCCTGACAAGGCCATCGCCGATGCGGTTCACGCCGAACTGGCGACGATCTTCAAGGACATTCCGCCTTATCAGGATTTCTATATCAACAAGTGGTACAACTACACTGCGTATAAACCCGGCACCGAAGCCTTCCGGCCCACCGTAGAGTCGCCGATCCCCAATCTGTTGTTGATCGGGGACTGGGTTAACATTGACAGCCCTGCCGTTTTCATGGAGAAAACCAACATTGCCGCCAAGCAGGCCTGCAATGCCATTTTGAAACGGGACGGCGTGGCGGACGGACATCTGGAAATCATCAACTCGGGTGTACCGATGGGGATTGGCAACTTGCTGAGACACACGACTCTGACCTGAGCCCGCATACGCCAATCGCAAGGCAAACACCAACGCATCAGGCCTCGGCCATGAATACTCCAGACGCAATGGATTGCGAAGCATGAAGCTGAAACACATAACCCGGGCAGAGATCGAAAATCTCTGCCGCATTGCCGATCTGGCCAAGCACTACCCGACCAACCGATCAAAGCAGCCACCCATTCTGCCATCCATCCTTGAATGTCCGGATATGGTCACGCTTGATCGCGCCATGACCGCTGGCATGCCTCCGGCCCGAATTGCCTTGGTGCGACACATACAAAACCTCTCACCTGAGGCAATGACCGAGCTGGCGGTTCTGTGTTGGCTGGGCCGGGGGGATGCCACGCTCGACTTGCTCCGCCCGCATGCGGAACAGACCTACAGCAACACGCTACCCTACTACCTGGCCGACAAGCCGCTCCTCTGCGAATACCTGCGGGCTGGCTTCAACAAAATCAGCCACTCTTGAATATGAGGTATCACCAGCGCGACGACCGCAATTACGACAAGCCGGCATGAACAACTCCCGGTGTTCCCTCCGCCCCGTAAAGACATGACGACACATCGGACAACGAGCCGACTTACGCCATGGCCCTCACCCCCACTGCCGATCCGCCCCCTGCAGGCGGGCATCACTCTCCGAGAAGCAGTGACGATCGTCCGCTTCGCGGGCAATCTCGTTCAGCAACTCGTTCACCGTACGCTCCAAATCGTCATCGTCGGCATAAGGCATCTTCAATTCATATTCGCCGGGCGCTTGCTGCCGCCCCCCGTATTCCGCCAGGCAGTAACGCTCGATGTGTTCGATCGCTCGCTTCCTGCCGCGCACGAACTTGCTGTTGTTTCCAATGCGCAGGGTTAGCAGGATCGTGGCGACTTTCGGGGAAACGGCGGGGTCACGTTGCGCCGGTTTCCCGTACGGGCCAATCTCAACGCCGCGATGGCGCAGGTAACTGTAGAGCGTGCTCTTGGAAACGTGCAGCTTCTGGGCGATCGCGGCAACCGACAGTTTTCGCGCGCGGTACAGGGTCTCGGCGGCCAGGGCGATCGTTTCGGCCTGCGGCGACAGGCCTGGCGGTCGCCCCCCGACCCGGCCGCGCGCCCGCGCTGCCGACAGACCGGCTTGTGTGCGCTCGCTGATCACCTCGCGCTCAAACTCGGCCAGTGATGCGAACAGGTTAAACACAAACCGCCCCTGCGCATGGGTGGTGTCCACCGGGTCGTTCAGGCTGACCAGGCCGACCCCGAGTTTCATCAGACGATCCACCAGTTCAACCAAGTGCTTGAGC
>RRZT013048974.1_pt1 | contig 10684 bp, 12 predicted proteins | sample 2165551 | NCBI WGS metagenome assembly RRZT01 (sample SAMN10456910, study PRJNA506462) | wastewater metagenome | biome: wastewater; feature: sludge; material: wastewater sludge; isolation source: wastewater sludge with Escherichia coli K12::gfp cells carrying plasmid... | place: USA: Moscow, Idaho...
AAAATATTTATACAACATAAATATTAGTTCTATAGTTTCTATTCTTTACTATTTAATTATATACCTTATATTATTAATTAATCATTAATAATATATTAAATATTCTTAAATATAATTAATAAATAATTTAAAAAATTAAAATTGTTTTAGTATTTAATCAATATTTTCACATTAATATTATTAACCCCAATATTTATTATCCAAACTTCTATATCTAATTGCCTCTAGTAAATGTCTGTCCTCTATTAGCTCTGAGCCGTCTAAATCAGCTATTGTTCTAGATACTTTTAATATTTTATTATATGATCTTGCACTAAATTTATATTTTTCAAAGGCTATATTCATTATCTTTTCTGCAGTATCTGTAAGTATACAATATTTCTTAATATTTCTATTATTTAATTGAGAATTACTATATATCTTAGAACTTTTATATCTATCTAATTGTTTATCTCTAGCTTTATTAACTCTTTCTCTAATTACTTTTGATTTCTCTGGATTTGTTTTGGATTTTAATTCTTGATATTTAACTGGCTTTACTTCTATATGTATATCTATTCTGTCTAGCAGTGGATTACTTATTTTTCCTAAATATCTATCAATTGCATTCTGTGTACAAATGCAATTATGATTTGGATCACCTAAGTAACCACAAGGACATGGGTTCATACTTGCAATCAGCATGAACTTTGAGGGATAGGTTAAACTTGCATTTATCCTTGATATATTTACTACTTCATCTTCCATTGGTTGCCTTAATACTTCTAAAGTCTGTTTTTGAAATTCTGGAAGTTCATCTAAAAATAGAACTCCATTGTGAGCTAAAGTTACTTCTCCTGGTTTTGGAATTCTTCCTCCACCTATAATAGAAACTTCTGAAGATGTATGATGAGGAGATCTAAATGGCCTTTTTTTTGCAAGACCTTCTCCCTTTAATAATCCTGAGATACTATATATCTTTGTAACTTCTATTGATTCTTCAAAAGTTAATCTTGGAAGTATTGTTGGAAGTCTCTTTGCTGCCATAGTCTTACCTGCTCCTGGTGGCCCTATAATTAGAAGATTATGTGAGCCAGCCGCAGCTACTTCCAATGCTCTTTTTAAACTATCTTGACCTTTGATATCGCTAAAATCTATATCGAACTCTTCTAATTCTTCATCAGATTTAAATTCATTAATATAAGCTTCTATTTCAATCTCTTTATTTAAATAATCTACTACTTCTGTCAATACCTTACAAGGAATTATATTTATATCTTTTATAGAACTGGCTTCTTCCTTACTTTCATAAGGTACTATAATTTCCTTTATACCATTTGCTCTCATTGAAATTACCATTGGAAGTACACCATTAACTTTATTTAATCTTCCATCTAATGATAATTCTCCAATTAATCCAATCTCTCTTAAATCTTTTTCAGCTATAATATTTACAGATGACAATATACCTATGGCAATAGCTAAATCCAGCTGAGAACCTTCTTTCTTAAGGTCAGCTGGAACTAAATTTATTGTAATTCTATTTAATGGAAATTTATAATTACAATTTTTTATTGCAGATCTAACTCTTTCTTTCGATTCTTTAATAGATATATCTGCTAAGCCTACTATATTAAACATAGGCATACCTCTGGTTAAATCTGTTTCAACTTCTATAATATGTCCTTCTAAGCCTTGGAGTATACAAGTTTTAGTTTGAGAATACATAATACCTCCTTATATAGTAAATGAATTTTCTATATGTTGTATCTTGGAAGAATTTAAATAAATCTCTACTATATCATATCTAAGTTGTATATCGTCAAAATTATTTTCCTGTATATAAATCATAGATGTTTTAATTATTCTTTCTTGTTTATTATTATCTACAAATTCATAAGGAAAACCATATGAAATATTTGACCTTGTCTTTACTTCTACAAACACAAGTATATCCTCATATGTAAATATTAAATCTATCTCTCCATATTTTGAAGAATAATTTTGATCTACTAGTTTATATCCCTTATTTAACAAATAATCCTTTGCTAGTTTTTCTCCCATTTGCCCTTTTTCAATATTTGACATAACTTACCTCAACAATCTATTATAGTATCTTTTTAAGAAAGCTAAGTCTGTGAATTTTTGATGCACCTAGTTTTTTAATAGCTTCTCTATGCTCCTTTGTTCCATATCCTTTATTTTTTATTATATTGTAGCCAGGATATTCTTCTTCCCAATCTCTACATAGATTATCTCTAAAAACTTTTGCAATTATTGATGCACATGAAATGCCATAGGATTTCTCATCACCTTTTATAATACTCACTTGTTCAATTTGTAAATCTACATTTTCTGCGTCTATTAATAATAATTCTGGATTTACAGCCTCTCTATCTCTATTGTGTAAATCCAAAACTGCATTTTTCATTGCCAGTCTTGTTGCTTGTTTTATATTTATATCATCTATTATATCATTGTCAATTCTTCCTATACCTACTGCAATACATTCATTTAATATACTATGATATAATTCTTCTCTTTTTTTTGCAGATAGTTTTTTAGAATCTTTAACACCTTCTATATTTGATTCTTTTGGCATTATAATTGCACATGCTACTACATCTCCACATAGACAGCCTCTACCAACTTCATCTATACAAGCTATATGTTTATAACCCTTATTATAATAATCGTCTTCTAGTCGCATAATATAACCCCCATTAAGGTAATTCTAATGATATCTTACCAATAATACCTTTTCTAAACTCATCTAATAATATATTTGATACCTTTGTATAATCTATTTCATTTCCTCTTTGTATACAAGCTCTCTTAATTGCAATTTCATCCATTGTCGTAAGCGTATCATTTGATTGGTTTTCTATTCCATATCTATTTATTAATAGATTTTTATCTATGGCATTTAATTTTTCAATTAATTTAAATGCAAGGGTTTCTATATCTAAGATTTCATCTTTTATAGCACCAGTTAATGCAAGATTTAAACCAATTTCCTTATCTTCAAATTTTGGCCATAGTATTCCTGGCGTATCTAATAATTCAATATTACCCTTTAGTTTTATCCATTGATTTGATTTAGTAACTCCTGGTCTATTTCCAACCTTTGCTCCACTTCGTCCTGAAACTGTATTTATAAAGGTTGATTTTCCCACATTGGGTACTCCAACTATCATAGCTCTTATAGCTCTATTGCCTAGACCTCTTTCAGTTAATTTATCCATCTTATCTTTCAATAGTTTATTTGCTGCTGTCATCATTTTATTTATATCTTTATTTTTAGTGCTATCAAATAGTATTATTTCTATATTATCTTTTCTAAGATATTCTAACCATTTATTGTTTATGTTATCATCAGATAAATCTGATTTATTTAATATAACTAATCTTGGTTTATTTTTTAATATATCATCTATCTGTGGATTTCTACTACTTTTAGGTATTCTTGCATCTAATATTTCAAACACTATATCTACTAAATGTAAACTTTTTTCAAGACTTTCCCTTGTTTTTTTCATATGTCCTGGATACCAATTTATATTCATATTCTCACCACCTATTTTTAAATATAAAAATAGGACTTAATCTTTTAAGTCCTATTGCTATTAAAACATTTTCTTCTCTTTTACTTTAGCTGCTTTACCTTGTCTTTCTCTTAAGTAGAATAGTCTAGATCTCTTAACCTTACCTCTTCTAGTCACAACTAATTTTTCAATTCTCGGAGAATGTACTGGAAAAGTTCTTTCAACTCCAACGCCATAAGATAATCTTCTAGCTGTAAAAGTTTCTCTAACTCCACCGCCTTGTCTTTTGATTACTGTACCTTCAAAAACTTGGATTCTTTCACGAGTTCCTTCTTTTATTCTGTAATGAACTTGAACAGTATCACCCACATGAAATTCTGTTAGGTCTTGTTTTAATTGTTCATCTTCTAAGATTTTTATTATATCCACTGTTCAAACCTCCCTTCCCAAAGATGTTCATATCTCACTACACGACAGAGGACCATCTGTATTCACACGTTAGTTATTATATCATAATATTTTTATCAATACAACTATTTTATTTCATTTTTTATTTCTTCTAATAATTTTCTTTCAACTTGGCTTAGTTCAGTATTTTCCAATATATCTGGTCTTTTAAGCAATGTGTTTTTTAATGAACTTTTTAACTTCCATTCTTCAATTTTTTTATGATTACCAGATAATAATATCTCTGGAACTTTTAATCCATTATATTCTTGTGGTCTTGTATATTGAGAATGCTCTAGTAAATTATTATAATGGGATTCTTCCTTATAGGATTCTTCCTTATCCAACACTTCTGGTAACAATCTTATAACAGAATCTATTAAAACCATTGCAGGTATTTCACCACCAGTTAATACATAATCTCCTATGGAAACTTCCATATCTACATAGTTCTCAACTATTCTATTATCTATACCTTCATAGTGACCACATAATAATATTAAATGTTCTTCTTTAGATAGTTCATTGGCAAGTTCTTGATTGTATTTTTTCCCTTGTGGGGATAGATATATTATTTTAGAATTATCCTTTTTTCTTGATTTAATTGCCTCATATATTGGTTCTATAGTCATTAACATTCCTGGACCGCCACCAAAAGGATAATCATCAACTTTTCTATGTTTATTTTTAGAAAAATCTCTTATATCAATTGCTTCAATATTTACAATGTCATTTTCAATTGCCTTACCTAATATACTCCAGTTATTTAATATATTAAAAAACTCTGGAAAAATTGTTAAAATATCAATTTTCATTCTATCATACCTTCTATTGGATCTATCACTATCTTTTTCTCATCAATATCTATAGATTTAATAAATTGTTTTACTGCTGGTATTAGATGTTCTTTATTATTTTTATCTTTTACAACATAGATATCATTACTAGTATTGCTATTTACTTCTGTTAGTATACCAATATAATTATTATCCATATCATAAACTTCACAGTCTATTAAATCAAATATAAAATATTTTCCCTTAGGAAGTTTTACTAAATCTGCTCTATCTATATAAATATATTCGTTTTTATATTTTAATACATCATTAATATTATCTATATCTTTTAATTTAATTATAGGAAACCCTTTTACATATTTAACATTTGTAATATTATGTAGAATTTTATCTTCACCTATATAGATAGCATCTAATTTATTAAATCTCTTCATATCATCTGTTAGCGGATTTACTTTTAATTCTCCTCTTATACCATGAGTATTTATAATTAATCCAACTCTAATATATTTTAATTCCATTTTATCACCATTAAATTTAATAAGGGATTAGATAGACTAATCCCTTTTCTTATTGAATAATTTCAATTACAACTCTTTTGTTTTCTTTTATTGCAGCTGCTTTTACTACTGTTCTTATAGCCTTAGCAATTCTACCTTGCTTACCTATTATCTTACCCATATCTTCATCTGCTACTTTTAATTCTATAATAACAGATTGTGAGCCTTCGATTTCATTTACATCTACTGCATCTGGGTTGTCTACAAGTGATTTTGCTATTAATTCGACTAATTCTTTCATTTTAGCACCTCCTAGAAACTAATTGATAGTTTCTTAAGCTTCTTCAGTTTCTTTTTCTTCAGATACTTCAACTTCAGAATTTGAATAAACATTAAATTCTTTAAATAATCTATTTACTGTATCTGTTGGTTGTGCACCATGACCTAACCATTCTCTTGCTTTTTCGTCATCTATTTTAAAAGTCTTTGGTTCTGTTAATGGATTATAATAACCAATTTCCTCTATGAATCTACCATTTCTTGGTGATCTTGAATCTGCAACTACTACTCTATAGAAAGGAGTTTTCTTTGCTCCCATTCTTTTTAATCTAATTTTTACTGCCATTTTATTTACCCCCTGAATATTTTTATTATTTATTTAGAAAAAGGGAAATCCCATCTTCCCTTTCTTCTTCATTGATTTTTCCATACCTGTAAATCGCTTCATCATCTTTTTAGTTTCTTTGAATTGTTTTAGAAGCTTATTTACATCGGTAACATTGGTTCCACTACCTTCTGCAATTCTCTTTCTTCTACTACTATTTATAATACTTGGGTCAACTCTTTCTTCCATAGTCATAGACAATATAATTGCTTCTATCTTTCCAATATCTTTATCATCTACGGAAATACCTTTTAACGCTTTTGAGTTCATTCCCGGCATCATACCTAATAATTCATCTAATGGACCTAAGTTTCTCATTTGATCAATTTGATCTAAGAAATCATCTAATGTAAATTGTTGAGTTCTTAATTTTTTCTCTAATTCTAATGCCTTCTTTTCATCTATAGCAGTTTGTGCTTTTTCTATTAAGCTTAAAACATCTCCCATACCTAAGATTCTTGAAGCCATTCTGTCTGGATGGAATGGTTCTAATTGATCTAATTTTTCACCCATACCTACAAATTTTATAGGTTTGTCAGTTACTGATCTTATTGATAATGCAGCTCCACCTCTTGCATCACCGTCTAGTTTAGTTAATACAACTCCAGATATTTCTAATTTTTCATTAAAAGTATCTGCTACATTAACTGCATCCTGTCCTGTCATAGCATCTAATACTAGTAGTATCTCATCTGGATTTACAGCAGCATTTATATTTTGTAATTCTTCCATTAAATCTTCATCTATATGAAGTCTACCTGCTGTATCTATGATCACAACATCATTGCCATTTTTCTTTGCATGTTCAATTGCTGCCTTTGATATATCTACAGGATTATGTTTATCTCCCATAGTAAATACAGGAACATCAACTTGTTCTCCAACTACTTGTAATTGCTTTATAGCAGCTGGTCTATAGATATCACAAGCAACTAATAATGGCTTTTTATTTTGTTTCTTTAAATTTAAAGCTAACTTTCCTGATGTAGTTGTCTTACCTGCTCCTTGAAGTCCAGACATTAAGATTATTGTTGGCGGGCTTGAAGCAAATTTTATCTTAGCTTCACTTTCACCCATTAAAGCAGTTAATTCTTCATTAACTATCTTTACAACCTGTTGTCCTGGAGTTAAACTCTCCATTACCTCAGAGCCAATTGCACGCTCTTTAACAGTTTTTATAAAATCTTTTACAACTTTAAAGTTTACATCTGCCTCCAATAATGCCAGTCTTACTTCTCTCATAGCTGCATCTACATCTTTTTCTGAAAGCTTTCCTTTACCTGTTAATTTTCCTAAAGCATTTTGCAACTTTTCAGATAAACTTTCAAATACCATTAAGTAACAACCTCCTGGCTATTATTTAGCATATCAGCTATCATTTTTTTTATTTCTATACTCTTATTTTTTATATCTTTATCTTCTGTCAAATTTTCTATATCCATGATATTATTCTTTATTTCTTCAATAATTTCTCTATTCTTATATGCTTTTTCAACTAATCGCAATTTAATTTCAAATTTTTCAAGATTAATTTCTGCCCGTTTTAAAGTATCATAGACTGCTTGTCTTGTAATATTTAAATTCTCACCAATTTCCGATAAAGATAAGTCGTAAATATAATATAATTCTACTGCAGAATATTGTTTATCACTTAAAAGTTTTCCATAGTAATCAAATAATATACCTACTCTAACTAATTTATCCATTGAATCACCAACCTTCTAGTGTAAAGGTTTTCACTTGACAGTAGTTATTTTATTATAAAATGCCACTCTTGTCAATGATTAATTCAATATATTTTATTTAAATATTGCCTCTACAAAATCTTTTGAGTCAAATTCTTGTAAATCGTCAATACCTTCACCAACTCCTACAAGTTTTACAGGTATTCCTAATTCTGATTGTAATGCTATAACCACTCCACCTTTTGCTGTTCCATCTAATTTTGTAAGTGCTATTCCTGAAATATTAACTACTTCTTTAAATGTCTTCGCTTGTAATATAGCATTTTGTCCAGTAGTTGCATCTAAAACCAACAATACCTCTAATGTTGCATCACTGTATTCGTTTTCAACTACTCTAAATATTTTATTTAACTCATTCATTAAATTCTTTTTATTATGAAGTCTACCAGCTGTATCACATATTAGTACATCAATTTTTCTTGATTTAGCTGCTTGGATTCCATCATAGATAACCGCCGCTGGGTCTGCACCTTCTGAATGGGATATTACATCTACATTTGCTCTATTTCCCCATTCTTCCAATTGTTCTATTGCCGCTGCTCTAAATGTATCTCCCGCTGCAACTAAGACTGATTTTCCACTTTGCTTTAGATTATTTGATAGTTTTCCTATTGTTGTTGTCTTTCCTACACCATTTACTCCCACAACTAATATAATTGCTGGTGACGGTTCTATATTTAATTTATTGTCTTCTATATTAGCTATCATTGTATTTTCAATTTCTTCTTTTAGCATATCTCTTACAACTTCTGGTTCTGTAACTCTATTTTCTTTTACCTTATCTCTAAGATTATCTATTATTTCCATCGTTGTATTTATTCCAATATCAGCTGTTACTAATATTTCTTCTAAATCATCAAATAATTCTTCATCAACTTTATGATATGCACTAAATACTGAATTGATTTTAGAAGTCATATCTTGTCTAGTCTTATCTAATCCATCAAGTAATTTTTGGAAGAATCCTTTCTTTACAGGTTTCTCTTCAATCTTTTCCTCAATGACTTCTTTATCTCCGCCAATATTATCAACGGTTTCTTCTTTACTATCTTCTACTTTTTCACTTGCTTCTTCAGTTTTCTCTACTACTTCCTCAATTAACTCTTCTGTTTTTTCACTTAATTCTTCTTTAGCATCTTTAATTTCTTCTACTATATTTTCACTTAATTCTTCTTTCTTATCTATTACTCCTTCTCTTAAATCTTCAGTTTTTTCTACTATATCACTCTTTATATCTTCAATTTCTTCTTTAATTTCTTCTACTACTTCTTCCTTTTTATCTACTACTTCTTCTTTAAACTCTTCTAAATCATCTTTTTTATCTTCTATAAATTCTGAAGTTTTTTCTTTTAATTCTTCAACTTCCTCGGCTATATCCTCTTTAATCTCTACAATTTCTTCAATTACTTCTTCTTTTTCTCCAGTAATCCATTCTTTAAATTTTTTAAACAATTTAACTCCCCCTATTCATTTTCATCTTGTATATCTGATAATTCTATTGATATAGTCTTACTTGAACCTTCTTCTTCCATTGTTACACCATAGATCATATCTGCAATTTCCATTGTTCTCTTTCTATGAGTTATCATTATAAACTGTGTTTCATTGGAGAATTTTGTCAAATAATTTGTATATCTATCAATATTAGACTCATCTAACGCTGCATCTATCTCATCTAATATGCAGAATGGTGCAGGTTTTATCTCAAGTATACTAAATAATAATGCAACTGCCGTTAATGACCTTTCTCCACCTGATAACAATGATAAACTTTGGAATTTTTTCCCCGGTGGTTGAGCTTTTATTTCAATACCAGAATTTAATATATCCTTTTCATCCTCTATTAATAATTCTGCCTTACCACCATTAAATAGTATTTGAAATACTTCATTAAAATTCTTTTTAATAGTTTCAAAACTCTCTAAGAATTTAACTTTCATATTTGCTTCCATATCTTTTATGATTTTCAGCAAATCATTTTTTGCCTTATTTAAATCTTCAACTTGTTTAGTCATAAAATCAAATCGCTCTTTTACTTCTTCATATTCTTCTATAGAACCAAGGTTTACAACACCTAATCGATCTATTTCTTTCTTTATTCCATTTATCATTCTATTCAATTTATCATAGGATATATCAGAATGTTTCTCCTCCATATTATCTCTATAATCAATATAGAATTTATTTTTAAATTCTTCTAAGTAGTTTTCATAATATACATTATTTCTTGTTATATTTTGCTGTATGGAGCTATTTCCTTGATTTATTTCCTCCATTATCTTATAACTTTCTATTTCTTCATCCTTATATTTCTTTAGTTCTATATTAATATCATCTCTTTTATTTTGTGCTATTAGTTTTTCTTCTTGTAGTATTTTATTTTGTGAAACTATTGCATCTATACTTTTTGTAAGTTTTTCAATTTTTCCCTGTAACTCAATTGATTCCTCACTATTTTCTATAATAGTCTTCTTATCAAAATCAATATCATTTTCTAAACTCTTATTTTCTTCTATTATTTTTATTGTCTTCTCTTCATTGTATTTTAATTCTTCTTCTAAGCTACTGTACTGAATTTTTAATTGAGTTAATTCATCTGATAGTTTATCCTTATCCATCCTACTATATTTAAGATTTTCTGTTAAATTTTCTATCTTATCTTTAAATCCTTTATTTTCTTTTTCCATAGTCTCTATTTCTAAACTCAATTGACTTTTCACATCTTCTAATTCTATATTATCCTTATTTAAAATATCATAGCTCTCTTTTAATTTAATATTTCTTTCAGACAATCTATTTATTTCATTATTTTTATTTTCAATTTCATTATTATATTTAAATAATTTAAAATTATTTTCTTTTATTTTTTCTTCAATTTCTAAAATATCTGTTTTAGATTTATTGTACTCCTCTAATTTTATCTTTAAATAATCTGTTATTTTTTCATTTGAAGCCAGTAGTTTTTCTCTTTCTTCCTCTAATTCTTTTAAGGTATTTTTTCTTGATA
>RRZT010379248.1_pt1 | contig 10683 bp, 7 predicted proteins | sample 2165551 | NCBI WGS metagenome assembly RRZT01 (sample SAMN10456910, study PRJNA506462) | wastewater metagenome | biome: wastewater; feature: sludge; material: wastewater sludge; isolation source: wastewater sludge with Escherichia coli K12::gfp cells carrying plasmid... | place: USA: Moscow, Idaho ...
AAGAAATAAAAACTATAATATCTAGAAAAAGGATGAATGAAAATAATGCATCAAAAAAAAGTAAAAGTTAAATAATATTAATAAAACATATACACATATTTATAAATATGTGTATAAATATAAGGTAAAGAGCATATGGATACAATAGTGTAGAAAGTTTAAAACTAAACATTCTTTTTTATTCGCTGTATTTTGATAAGCTTTTATTAAATACTAGCCTACAAAGAATTTTTATTTTATAATAAAGATATTTATACTTATAAATATACACATATTTATATACATAAATATATAATAGGACCTAATTTATGGCAAAAGTCATTACTGTTATTAATCAAAAAGGAGGGGTAGGTAAGACTACTACAGCCCATGCTATAGGAGCTTGGTTACAAATTATTAAATGTAAAAAGGTTCTATTTATTGATTTAGATCAACAAGGTAATCTTACGTATGCCACTAACGCTAGCCATAGCAAATATAATAGTTTGAGGATTTTATTAGAAGGTAATCTAGTCCAAGGTAGGGTACAACATACCGAAAGTGATTTTTACGTAATACCTTCTGATCCTATGTTAGCTAATATTGATATACTTTTGACGGAAACAGGCAAAGAGTATCGATTAAAAGAAGCTTTAGAAAAGACATCAGGCTATGAGTATATAGTAATTGATACTCCACCCAGTATGAACGTTATTATGATCAATGCTTTGACAGCGAGTAACTATGCTGTCATACCTGCTCAAGCCGATATTTTTAGTTTACAAGGTATTACACAATTAGGGAATAGTTTGGATGTGGTAAAACGCTATACCAATAAAGAATTGGAAGTACTAGGCATTATTTTAACTCGACACAATCCTAGAACTATTTTAAGTCGTGATTTATACAAAGTGATTGAGCAGACAGCGAAAAAATTAAAAACAAAAGTATTTTCTCAAACTATTCGTGAAAGTGTGATTGTGAAAGAAGCTCAAGCTACACAAAGAGATATATTCTCTTACGACATGAATAGCAATGTTTCCCAAGACTACAACGAGCTTATGCAACAAATTTGGAAGGAAATTAAGTAATGGCTACTAAAAAGAATTTTACCCAGACCAGTCCCGCACTAGCTTATATTGATATCTCTGAAGATCACGATGAAGTATTAGATGATAAAAACAGCTTAGCTGAAAAAAAAGATTTCTTTGATGCTCGTTTAACCAATCAAAATGTTTTAAAGGCAGCTATTATTCCTATAAAAGATACAGAAACTAAAAGCAAACGCATACAAGTATTGTTACAACCTTCTGTTTATGATGCTGTCAAACAGATAGCGACTAAACATAATACGAGTGTTAATGACACAATTAATAGTCTTTTGAAAGCTAGCACTATAGGTGTTTTAGATTCATAGCTGACGAAAGGATAAATAATGGTTGTTAAAGAGAAAAAAAAAGAGTTTACAAGTGAAGATTTAGGTAAAGCTTTATTACGAAATTTGGTTAATACACCAACCGATAACTTAAATGATATAAAAAATTTGCATAAGTCTATTCGATATTCTACAGATAGAAAAATTTTTAACGAATATGTAGAAATTCAACGATATCTGACCTCCTTTATTTTAGACTATCAAACAGAGGTTAGACGACTAGGAATTTTGTACTTAGAGATTTATCGATATTGGCAAAATTTAGTCGATGCTGAACATGCTTATGAAGCTCTTAATTGTCAGCCTAGAATCATGACCAGACAAGCCTATGAGAAATTGTTAAACGAAAATAGAAAAGAACTTGAACAAGGTGGTTTTTCACTGTTAGAAATTTTTCAGTATGAGCTGAAGAATTATATCAATGATTATAAAAATAGGATAGAAACACCTTATGATGAGATTTTTAACATACTAAAAGATCAACCAGTAGATTTTGATATGCGTTCAAGCTATTCACATAGCTTTTATGCAAGCGATAACAAATTTATGTTTCTTGACTCTTGGTTTAATAGCTATGATTCTGTTAATGATTTTGCTAATGAAAAAATAGCAAAATTTATTGTGAGAGATTATGAAGTACTTATTAAGGCTATGCTTAAAAAATATAGTGAATTAAAAGGTCTAAAATACTTAGGAAATTTGCCAAAATCGAGATATAACGATAAGAATTTAATAAATTTTGTTAAGGCTATGAAACTAAATATTTTAGGAGCAAGGCAGACTTATGAAAATCCTTTATTAAAACTGGAAAGTGGTGATTACTTATGGTATGGCGTTGCTGTAATTGAGAATTTAACGATTTTTACTGAAGAAAAAATAACTAATAATTTCTATAAATATGATATTGATAGCAAATTATTTGCTTATTTGTCTGAAAATTTTATCAATAATTATGAGATTATCCATAGTATCGTAGAGATAAAGGATCAATTGAAATATTCGTTAAAAAGAATTAATGGGTTTATATATGCTTTTTATAAATTTTCAGATATCACGGGGGTTAGTGAACTTAAGGAATTAAATATATCGAAAGGACATAATACATTAAAATCGTTAAACAAATTATTTGATGTAGAGTCAACTATTAAACGATATAACTTATTATCAAATGAAAAACCTGCCGAGGAACTAAGAAGAATAGTTAAAGAAATTTTTACAACGAATTTCACAGAAAAAGACCTTTTTATCAATGAACAAGAAAGAAAGGAAGCTAATAAAATCATAGTGAATAGCCATTCAAAGTCTGAAGCTGTACGTTTATTAGGCAATTATTTGACTGGGTTGCAACCATGACAAAGAAAAATAAATTAACGGAAGAAACTGAGAAAAGGGCTGCTCCTCTTATCGATTTTGTAAGGGATGTTATCGACATAAATGATAGCCAAGGTAGGGTTTATCAAGAGAAAATATTTGAGATACATGAAGAGAACCATTTTCATTTGATTCAGCGCACTAAAGGTACGGAAGCAGTTATTAAGTCTGGTACTAGTTTATCTAATAATGCAGTGAAACAGATTGGAAGCACAGATGCTTATCTAGATTTCACTGATATTAGATTAATTATTGATAATTTCCTAACAGAGTCCGAAAATCTTAAATTCTCAACTTTACTTAGTAAATTGTTTACCTTGATATTGATTAGTATTTCCCAAAGCTCGGATTTAAATGATAACGAGGATAGTTCAATCGATTTGGATTTAAAGTATATTGCGGAGAAAATCGGTAAAAATATTGAAAAAGCAAATAAGAAGTCTGAGTTTAAGAAAGATCTCATCAATAGTTTAGAATTGTTAAGAAAAATGACTATAAGGATTTATTCTGAAAAGCTAAAAGGCAAAGAAATATCAGATGAAATAACTACAGCAAATATTTTACGAAGCTATACAATTCGTAGTAAAGGAGAGCATAAGGATATTATTACAATTAATTTAACTGAAGAGTTTTTAATTTATATTAGATTGGGTTATTGGATGCCTTTTGGTAAAAGTTTATTAAGAATTGTAGATAGTGGAAGTTATCAATTTCATAATGAGCTAAATAATTATACGAGCATTCCTAACAATTTTATACCCAGAAAAAAAACAACTGCATCTGATGTACAAGCAAAAATTTTTAGTATCCACACTGCGATTAAATGGTGTAAATCTATACCTACTATAGAAGATGTAAGGGCTTCGGATAGACAGTATGAAAGAAGAATTATTCAAAGACTAGAGTCTATCTTTGAAGAAAAAGACGGTCTTATAAAAAAATGGGAGTGGTGTAAAGCTAAAGGTAAAACTTTAACTGAAACTGAGCGTAATCGCCTGAGTGATTATGAAATTATAACCCAGCTATACGTACATGTTATTGAACTTAAAAATGAAAGTGAGTATTTAGCAAATATTTTACCTGCTACTGGGCGCATTATTGAGAGTGATGAAAGGAGAGCCAGGATAAAAATTAGAAGATTAAATAAAGCCAAAAATATTCAACCGCAGTATATCGACAAATAAAATTAAAAAGATTCTTTGGTGTCAGTATAGATTTTTTATCTGACAAATTCATTTTGAAATCCCACATTAAAATTTTGATATGGCTTAAGTTAAAGAACCGCAGATGATAATTAATTTACCTGATGATGGAAATTTGGAAACTGAATATGCTTCTGTTGATATTTCAGAAAATATTCTTCGAGAACAAATGCCTAAAATCCTTGATATTTTGCTACTTGACAGAACAATGTCGAAGCCTTCAAGAAAGCGTAATATCATTTGGGCAAATGACAATTACTTAATTCATGGTAAAAATTATACTGCAGCTAGTCAGATAAAACCTTTACTTATTACAGGTTACATGAGACATATTATAAAACCACGTGCCTTAAAAACGTCTGATATACAGAAAAAACGTACCAAGTCTAAGGCTGAAGTATTTACCCCTACATGGATTGTCAAAAAGCAAAATGATATATTAGATCAAGCCTATGAGGATGATGATTTGCCAACTTATGTCAGCCGTAAATGGCTAGAGATTACCTGTGGTGAAGCGCCTTATATGACTACTCGTTATGACATGGAAACAGGTGAATTAATACCATTAAGTCAAAGACAAGGTTTTGTGGATAGAAAACTCGCTAAAATCAATGCACAAGTTGATGATAAAGCAGAGTGGCAATACCTGGTTGAAAAAGCCTATCAGTCTAGTTATGGGTTTGAATGGAATGGCGATTCATTGCTATTGGCTCGTGAAAATCTACTTTTTACCTATCGAGATTATTACTTAGCTAAATGGCAACAAGAACCGTCTATTTACTTATTTGAAGTAATTGCCAAAATTATCAGTTATAACGTGTTTCAGATGGATGGACTAAAATACATTATTCCTTTATCAGAAAAACATGAAAAAATAGTTACACAGCAACTATCAATGTTTGAGCAAGAAGTAGAAGAACAATGGCTTATTCGAACAGGTAAGCGTGTAAGAATTATGAATTGGGATACCAATAAGATGGAATATTTTGATAAAGATTTAAAAAAATGAAGGATAAAGAGGTATGGCTAATAAGACGGTTATTACAACAACAAAGCAAATTTACCCACAGATTTATGCCTATGTAACACCTAACTATAAGCCTAATGAAGGTTGGGTGAAAATTGGCTATACCGACCGTCAAGATGTGAAAACTCGTATCAATGAACAAACGAAAACTGTTGGTATTGGATACGAATTGCTATGGTCAGCTCCTGCGAAATTTAGCAAAGCTAAAGATATTGATGATTGGTTTAAAGATAAAGAGTTTCATACTTATTTACGGCAATTTAAACAAGTTGAACAGCGATTACCTTATGAGTGGTTTTATTATAATGGTACGCCTGAAAAAGCTCGTCAACATTTTAATGATTTTTTGAATCATGAACGTAGCCAGGTCAAAAAAGAGCTTACTTATCAACTCAGACAAGAGCAACAAGATGCCATTGAACAAACAGTGTCTTATGCCAAGTCAATGCCAGAAGGAGAGTTTCTGTGGAACGCCAAGCCTCGTTTCGGTAAAACTTTGACTACTTACGAGTTGGCTCGCCAATTAGATGCTCACAAAGTTTTAATTGTGACTAATCGCCCTGCCATTGCCAATTCATGGTTTGATGATTTTGAAAAATTTATTGCTTGGCAAACGGATTACGCTTTTGTTTCGACTAGCGATTCTTTGAAAAACCGACCAGCTTTAACTCGTCAACAGTATGTTGACCAAATGGCAAACGGAAAAAAGCATTTAATTGCTTTTATATCTCTACAAGATTTGAAGGGTTCATTATACTTTGGCGGTGGTTATGATAAATTGAATTGGGTAAAAGAAACTGACTGGGATTTGCTTGTTATCGATGAAGCTCATGAGGGTGTTGATACGCATAAAACTGATGTGGCTTTCGATTTAATTAAACGTCAATTCACCTTACATTTGTCAGGCACACCATTTAAAGCTTTGGCTGATGGTAAGTTTAGTACTGAAGAAATCTATAATTGGACCTACGCAGATGAACAAACCGCTAAAGCTGACTGGCACAAGGCTGATGAAGAAAATCCTTACGAAAAACTGCCCCAGCTAAATCTATTCTCCTATCAAATGAGCCCAATGATTACCGATGAGGTCAATAAAGGGGCAAATATTGAGGGGGAGAATCATGATTATGCGTTTGATTTGAACGAATTTTTCTTAACTAATGATAGCGGTAAGTTAGTACATGAAGCGGATGTCAAAAAATGGCTCAATACGCTAACGGAAAATCATAAATATCCCTTCTCTACCAAAGAGTTAAGAGATGAGTTAAAGCATACTTTTTGGCTGCTAAATCGAGTCGCTAGTGCCAAAGCCTTGCAAAAACTACTAAAGAATCATCCTGTTTTTGAAAATTATGAGATTATCTTAGCCGCAGGAGATGGACGGGATGAAGATGATGAGCAAATTATTAGCCAACGAGCATTAGATAAGGTTAAAGAAGCCATTAAAAATCATGATAAGACAATTACCTTATCAGTTGGACAATTAACCACAGGCATCACTATTCCTGAGTGGACAGCCGTTTTGATGCTTTCCAATCTAAAATCGCCTAGTTTATATATGCAAGCGGCGTTTCGTGCACAAAACCCTTGGCAATATGAAATTGATGGCGAAATACATCAAAAACAAAACGCCTATGTGTTTGATTTTGCTCCTGAGCGGACGCTGACCATTTATGAGGAATTTGCCAATAACCTGTCTAAGGGTACCAGTGGCGGCAGTGGCACAAGTGATGATCGTAAAACCAATATTCAACAGCTTCTTAACTTTTTTCCTGTAATTGCTGAAGACAGCGATGGGCAAATGGTCGAACTTGATGTTGAGCAAGTATTAACCTTACCTAAAGTCTTTAAAGCTCAAGAAGTGGTACGCCGTGGCTTTATGTCAAACTTCTTATTTCAAAACGTCTCAGGGATTTTTGCTTCAGAAAAAGCCCGTAGAATTTTAGAGCAGCTCAATCCTGTTGATGTGGGTAAAACCGTACCGCGCAAAACTGAAGAACCAATTGATACCAAAGGCGTTTATGTTAATGATCAGGGTAAAGCAAGCATTGATACTGATATTGTGATTGCCACCACCGAAGCCAAGTTTGGTGATAAAGTCTATGGCACAATGCAAGCTGTCGCTGAACAAGCTGCCCAAAGCATTGATACTACGACTTTAGCTAACTCTAATGACGACTTAGCCAAGACAATTTCAGCAAGCTTACAGCAGTCTATGCAAGCGGCAACGCAAGGACTCGCCAAACAACAAGGCTTAACCAGTAAATTTGCAGAGCAGGTTGTCACTCAATCTACTCAGGCTATCACCCGTGAAATCGAAACAGTACAAAAACATAGCGAGATCAAGCAAAAGGTTGCTGAAATTGAGTATCAAAAAACTATCGCTGAAGCTCAGTCAGAACCCCCAGAAGTTGCCCAAGCCAAGATTGAAGAAGCCAAAGTAGAATATGAAGCCAAACAACAGAAAATTGCCGAAGAATTTAAGCAGCAGGTTGTAGAAACCGTAACGACTAAATCACAGGAGCTAGCACAACAAGCAACCCAGACGATTCTCGAAAAAGCAGAAGAGAAAAAGAAAAATAACGTGGAAGATGATGTACGGGGGCGGTTGCGAGGTTTTGCTCGAACAATCCCTTCATTTTTAATGGCGTATGGTATGCCTGATACGACGCTTGCCAATTTCGATATGACAATCAAGGATGAGGTGTTTAAGGAAGTCACAGGCATTACCCTAGATGATTTTCGCACGTTACGAGACGAGTTTAATTTCTTTGATGAAACCGTGTTTAATCAGTCAGTGCAGGAGTTTCTGATTAAACGCCGTGAGCTAGCTAATTACTTTGACGATAGCCAAGAAGAGGATATTTTTGATTATATCCCGCCACAGGAGACTAATCAGATTTTTACCCCAAAATGGGTGGTCAGGATGATGATTGATAAACTGGAAGCGGAAGACCCTAAGATTTTCAGTCAATCTGATAAAACTTTTGCTGATTTATATGTCAAATCAGGGCTGTATCTGACTGAGATTGTCAAACGGCTGTATGCGGGATTGGCTGATGAAATACCCGACCCTGATACACGTTTAAAGCATATTCTGGAGCGTCAGGTGTATGGTTTTGCCCCATCAGAGATTATTTTGAATATTGCCCGCAATTTTGTGTTCGGGTTTAATGAGAAGGCAACGAGTATTGACCAATCGCATATTGTGCTATTGGATACGATTCCGTATGCCAAGGGAGAAACTGAGATAAGTTTTGAGGCAAAATGTGATGAATTATTTAAAGGGGAAAAATCATGAAATTTGATGTTATAACGGGTAATCCGCCTTATCAAGAGAAGGCAAAGGGCGAAAGTACTAAAGATACCCCAGTCTATAACTATTTTTATGAATTAGCAGAAAAAATTAGCCCTATTTACTGTTTGATTTCACCTGCTCGTTTTCTATTTAATGCAGGAAGCACAGATAAAGAATGGAATCAAAAAATGCTTGATGACCCCCACATCAAGGTAAAATACTATGAGCAAAATTCAGCAAAGGTTTTTCCGAATACTGATATTAAAGGTGGAGTTACTATACTTTACCGTAATGAGAATAAAGATTTCGGGGCGATTGGTATCTTTACAACTTTTGATGAGTTGAACACGATTAATCAAAAGGTTTCAGAAATAACAGAAAATACATTGGATACAATTGTCTCAAATCGTGGTCAATATCGCTACTCCAATAAAATTTATGAAGATTATCCAGTAGAAATGCAAAAAATTTCTGACCGAAGAATTGCATCAAATGCTTTTCAAAATTTACCAAATTTATTTACTGATGAAAAACCAAATGATGGCGAAGAATATATTCAAATTTTTGGACGTTTTGATAATGAAAGAAGCTATAAATGGTTCAAAAGAGCTTATCTAAGCGAGCCTAATAACTTCCCTAGGTACAAGGTAATTTTACCCAAAGCCAATGGTTCTGGAGCAATTGGTGAGGTTCTAAGCACTCCCCTAATCGGGGAGCCCCTAATCGGGGAGCCCCTAATCGGGTTCACCGAAACATTTATTAGCATTGGCTCTTTTGATAATGAATTGGAAGCTCAAAATGCCATGAAATATATCAAATCAAAGTTTGCTAGGACAATGTTAGGGGTTTTAAAAATCACCCAAGATAATACTAAAGAGAAATGGCGAAAAGTTCCCCTTCAAAATTTTACCGCTGAATCTGACATTGACTGGTCAAAATCTATTCCTGAAATTGACCAACAACTCTACAAAAAATATGGACTCGACCAAAGCGAAATCGACTTTATCGAAACCAAGGTTAAAGCGATGGAATAAATTTTCAAATAGCCAAAATCAAATAGCTTTCTTACACTACTACTAGAAAAGCTATTTTAGTTTATTAAAGAGATTAGTTTAATTTTTTTGATAAGTAACTATTAAATACATTAAGGTGTCCGCTCATTTGACGCTTTACATTTTCTGACTCATGAATTTTAGCCACTCTGAAGACGTAACTTAAATAATTACGTTTACCGATATAGGTGTAACGAGTATGAAGCTTACGCATATACATCGTATTGGCGGAAAGCTTTTTATCTGCTCGTAAATTTTTGAAGTGCTTGGCTCGCATTCGTATCGCCTTTCGCATTTTATAATGATACTTTGATATTCCCATTTCTCGTAAAGCGACTTTTGAGCCGTCAAACGTCAAACCTAAATACTGAAGTTTAGCTGGATTATTGAACGAAATACCCCCCTCATCTTTAGCTACTCTACCATTTATAAAATTAACTCTTTGAGTCTTCTTTGGATGAATATCCAGTTTCAACAAGGCAATTTGCTTTTCGATAAAACTTCTAATTTCAATTTCAGTTTCGATAGTGCCGATACATAATATATCATCGCAATACCGATAGTAGTTCCCATTGATTTCTCGCATAAATTGATGAACTGCTCTATCAAAATCCATCATATAAATATTTGACAAAATTCCACTAAGTGGCGAACCTTGGGGAATACCTACACCCGTTTTATTGACATTAATCAGATTATTTTTTTTTACTTTTTCTCGGAATTCGTTACTCTCACATAGACGAGTTAATGGCTTACCGTTTTTTTTAGGTCGTCTATTATGCAATGAAATAGCTAAAACCTTATAAAGGAAGATTTTATCAACGCTTGCATACTGGGTAAGTGATTTATACACTTTAAAATGGTCAAGCGGTAAGCGTTGGACTTCTAACAACTCACACCAGTTTTCTTTCAAAATCTCATGATTTAAATTATCAAAGAATTTTTTGATATCAAAACATAGCACAATACAAGTCTTTCGTTCATGAATTTCATCAAATACAGTTTTACAAAAATGAATATTACATTGGGATGTTTTTATGTTTTCAGAGATTTTATAGACTTTACGAAAAGCTAGCACATGCCCTTGTAGTTCATATTGTAGGAGAAATTGTTCATAGGGAGCAGTAAGCAGATGAGAATAGTAGGCATAGATATTGCCATCAAGGTGGCTAGGAAAATTTATATCTCGTATTTTAGCCTTATAATGTAAAACATTTTTGCCTTGTCTAGTAAAGTGGTTAAATGAGAGGTAAACCGATGAATAACGTGAAGTAAATGGTAAAAATTGAAAATTTCTTAATAATCTACTTGCTTTACGA
>RRZT011366572.1_pt1 | contig 10683 bp, 11 predicted proteins | sample 2165551 | NCBI WGS metagenome assembly RRZT01 (sample SAMN10456910, study PRJNA506462) | wastewater metagenome | biome: wastewater; feature: sludge; material: wastewater sludge; isolation source: wastewater sludge with Escherichia coli K12::gfp cells carrying plasmid... | place: USA: Moscow, Idaho...
AAAATATTCATTTAATAAGTCAACAACAACAAAGCCCAGCTCAGTCGGTTGAAATTTCTTTTCTATTTTTATAACATACCCTCGACCTAAAATAGTTTCAATAATCGGAGAATATGTACTAGGTCGACCAATTCCTTTTTCCTCCAGAACCTTCACTAATGATGCTTCCGTATAGCGTGGTGGTGGCTCCGTAAAATGTTGTTTGGGTAAAACCTTATGTAATATCAATGCTTGATTTATTTCAAGTTCCGGCAAAGTAACATCCTTATCATCATCTTTGTTATCTTTTCCTTCGACATACACCGCCATAAACCCAGGGAATTTCATAATTGAACCATTGGCTTTAAGTTCATATTGATCGGCCTTAATGGCTACTGCCACTGTATCATAAACAGCCGGCATCATTTGACTAGCTAAAAATCTTTCCCAGATAAGCTTATATAACTTATATTGATCTTTTGACAAATATTTTTCTAAGTTTTCTGGCACTAATACAATTTCTGTCGGTCTAATTGCCTCATGGGCATCTTGCGCTTTTTTATTGCTATAATTAGGCGGAGTTGCTGGCAAATAGCTATCGCCGAATTTTTCAACAATATAAGTAGCAGCTTCTTGTTGTGCTATTTCAGAAATTCTAGTTGAATCAGTACGCATATAGGTTATTAAACCGACCGGACCTTTACGCCCCAATTCTACGCCTTCGTATAATTGTTGTGCAACCATCATCGTTTTACGCGATGTAAATCCTAATTTACGCGAAGCATCTTGTTGTAGCGTGCTCGTAATAAATGGTGCTACCGGTTTACGCTGACGTTCTCTTTTTTTAACATCTGCAACAATAAAGCTTGCTTGTTCTAATTCATTTTTTATCTTTTCCGCCGTAGCTTCATCATTTATTTCAATTTTTTCACCACGACAAGAGGTTAACACTGCCTCAAAATTGGAACCTTTATTATGTTCTTTTAATTTAACCGGAATACTCCAATATTCTTTACTGATAAAACGCTCTATTTCTTTTTCCCGATCACAAATCATTTTGACCGTAACCGATTGAACTCGACCCGCGCTTAAGCCCTTACGAACTTTTTTCCATAACAGCGGACTAAGTTTATAACCAACAATACGATCCAACATTCTTCTGGCTTGTTGGGCATCAACCCGATCATGATTGATTTTATTCGGTTTTTTCACCGCACCTTGGATAGCATTTTTCGTTATTTCATTGAAAACAATGCGGCAATTTTCGTTATTATCAATATTTAAAATATGAGCTAAATGCCAAGCAATGGCCTCACCTTCACGGTCAGGGTCAGAGGCTAGAAAAACTTTATCAGCATTTTTCGCTGCTGTTTTAAGTTTTTTTATAATATCACCCTTACCTCTAATATTAATATACTTAGGGGCAAAATTATTTTCCACATCTATCCCAAACTGACTTTTCGGCAAATCTCTTAAATGTCCCATTGATGCTAAAACTGTATAGTTTTTCCCTAAAAACTTTTCAATAGTTTTAGCTTTAGCCGGTGATTCCACCACCACTAATGTTTTACTCAAAATACTACCTCCTTAGCGATTTTGATGTAGCTTTGATAGCTCGTCTTAATCACTAATCCCCTTAATTCTAATTGTAATAATATAAAACTTACTGCGCTTATATCAAACTGACTTTCCAGCACTAACTCATCGATACTACTACCGACTTCAGCAGAAAGCAATTGTAAAATTGCGTTCTCTTCTGGTGTCACAGTTAATTGTTCGGTTGCCTTAATTCTTTTTGCCCAAGGATATTCTTCTAAAATATCTTGGCTTGACTGAACTAATTTTGCCCCTTGCTTAATTAAAGCATTGCAACCTCTACTTTGCTCGGCAAAAATACTTCCGGGCACAGCAAAAATGTCCCGACCTTCACTTAACGCCAATTCCGCTGTTATCAGTGCACCACTCTTTTCTGCCGCTTCAACAACCACTATTCCATTCACCAAGCCACTAATAATTCTGTTGCGACAAGGAAAATACGCCGGGTTAGGTTTTGTTCCGGGATAATACTCTGAAATAATCATCCCATTATCTTTTATTTTATCAAATATTTTTTTATTTTCCGGTGGATAAACAACATCAATCCCACAGCCCAATACCGCAACTGTTGCACCTTGTTCTAACGCTCCAAGATGAGCTGCTGTATCTATGCCTCTAGCTGCACCACTAACAACCAACCCCGTTGCTGCTGTTATCTCGCCTGCTAACATCTTCGCTACATTTTTTCCGTAACTTGTAGCTTTACGAGAACCGACAATCGCAATACTATTAGAAAAATCTATCATTTCACCATAATAATAAAACAGCACCGGTGGGTTAAAGATATGACGTAGCTTATCAGGATAAACTTCATCATAAATGCTACAAACATTGATATTCTTCTTGGTCAATTCTTTCGCCCAAAAATCGGGGTTATTATTTACCCCTCTCATTTTAAGAAGTTTATCACAAATACCTTTATTGAGGCAACCACTTAATATGATATCTTTTTCACTTGCTTCCCAAACTGCTTGACTCGAACCAAAATATTTTATCAATTTTTGTATTTGTTGATACCCTAAACCGGAGACTTTGGTTAAAGAAATTAAAAACATGTTTTCCAAAATAACTCACCACCATTTATTATTATGGTTTTGCTTTATATTGAAATTTATACCCCAAATATAAGACTATATTTGGGGTATAAATTTCGATATATCATCTTTATACTTTTCAATTGTAGTTTTATCCTGACAATCATTTAACAAAGTTGCTATTGATTTACCTTGTAAACAAAACTTTTCATTTAATTCTGCAATCGGTATTAACACAAATTTACGTTCTGTGAGAAAAGGATGTGGAATTTTTAAATTTTCTTCATTAACTGTTTCATTCTTATAAGTTAAAATATCAATATCAATCAAGCGCGGTCCCCAATGAACAAGCCTTTTCCGTCCCATTTCTTCTTCAATTTCCAAACATTTTTGCAATAAAATCATCGGTGATAATGTGGTGTCAATACTTACAACAATATTTAAAAATTGCGGTTGGTTTTTAAAACCAACCGGTTCTGTTTCATACAGCGATGATACTTGTAATATTTTGACAACCTTGTTCAACAACTGCAAGGCTGTCAAAATATTTTCCTGACGATTTCCAATATTAGTCCCTAAGCCCAACAGAATCATTAAGAACGTCTCCGTAAAACCTCAATTTGTACATAATCCAACCCTCCGGCAATCGGCACAGCCGGTTTACGAACCTTTACGGAAACACCAATAATTTGATCAAACTCTAATAAAATACTGTCACCAACATTTGCCGCTAACGCTTCCATCAAACAAAATCTTTTATTTTCCACAATATCTTTAATTAAATTGTAAATTTCCACATAATTTACAGCATCACTTAAATCATCACTTAACGCCGCTTTATCAAAATCAACTTCCATTTGTACATCTAGATAATAGCGTTGCCCTAATTCTCTTTCATGCTCAAAAGCACCATGAAATCCGTAAAACATTAAGTTTTTTAATAAAATATTATTTTTCATATAATTCACTCTCCATAATTATATCTGTCATTTTTATTGCTCTTGTTACCGCCTTAACATCATGTACTCTTAAAATTTGCACCCCCTTAGTTTTACCTAAAACAGCCGTGGCAATTGTGCCTTCAACTCTTTCATCCACTTCTACCCCTAAGGTCTCGCCAATAAATCTTTTTCGGGATGTTCCCAGTAAAATCGGACATCCCAAAGCTTGTAATCTTTCTAACTTTGCCATTACATATAGATTTTGTTTTGTATCTTTACCAAAACCTATTCCTGGATCAATAATAATATTTTCTTGTTTTATTCCAGCTTTTAACCCAATATCAATACTTTGCTGTAAAAATGCTAGCATTTCTTCAATAACATCATTTTCATAAAAATTATTTTCTTTGTTATGCATAACAACAACCGGGACATTATAGTTAGCAATTACCTCTGCCATTTTGTGATCATATTGTAACCCCCACACATCATTAATAATATGTGCTCCCAGCTTAAGCGCAGCTTCCGCCACCTCAGCTTTATAGGTGTCTATTGATATTGGCACCGGACATTTTGGTAATATATATTCTAATATTGGCAATAAACGCTCTAATTCCTGCTTTGCCGTAATTTTTTTTCCACCATTATATGGTCTAGTAGACTCTGCCCCAATATCAATAATATCAGCACCGTCGGCAATCATTTGATTTAAATGTTGCAAGGCTTTGTCAGCATTATTGAACTTACCACCATCAGAAAATGAATCTGGCGTTAAATTTAATATCCCCATTATCAGCGTTTTTTTATTATCAATTACTAAACTTTTATCGCTCCAGTGATAATCACGCACAGTAGTTTCTTTATAATCTTGAATTACTAATTCAATCTGTTCCGCGATTTTTTTCGCACCCCATGGTTGAATTTTTAATTGTGCCAACGCAACTTTGTATTGTTTCATTGTTGCAAAGACCAATAAATCTGTATATTCGATACTAAGGTCAATAGTTCCTCTAGCTACTGCAACTTCTGCTCCTTTTGCTAAAAAGGTTTGCTTAATAACATTAGCTACTTTGGTTTTGACTTTAGGTATTTTAACTACTTTAAATAACCCTTTTGCTTTCATTATTTCAACACCAACCTTGTCACAGTTGATATTAAATAATTCTTGTTCTACACTTTTAATATCTTCTAATTTTATAATATACGGAATTGTATTCATTACAGTCTCCTCTTGCTACTTAAGTTATATTTATTGTATCATAAGTTATACTTAAGATAAAATTCAAATGACAGTAGGAGGTATTTATGAAAAAAAGACGTTCTCTTGATAGTTTTAACTTACCAATTACTGATATTAAAGCAGGCTTTTATTCTGATATCTATTTTTCGCGCACTAAAGAAATATTAGCCAAAGAACATTATAATCCCACCGTAGTAATGCAGGTTTTTCAAAGAAATGATGCGACATTGTGCGGGATAGATGAAGCTATTGCCATTATAAAAAATTGTGCTGATAACAGCCATCAACTAAAAATTAAAGCTTTGCATGATGGTGATGATATTGCCCCTTGGGAAACTGTTATGCTAATAGAAGGAAAACTAGCTGACTTCGTCCATCTGGAGACAGTCTATCTGGGAGTTTTAGCTCGTCAAACTAAAGTTGCCACTAATGTTAAGAACTCCCTTCAAGCGGCTAAGGGCAAACCAGTAATATTCTTTCCTTCACGCTTTGACCATTACAGTGTACAGCAAAGCGATGGCTATGCCGCTCATATTGGCGGGGTTGATAGTGTCTCCACTCCTGCCAACGCTTTTTATTGGCAGGGTAACGTTGTTGGCACAATCCCCCATGCCTTAATTGCCGCTTATCATGGCGATACCCTTAGAGCAACTTTAGCTTTTGCTGAAAACATTGATTCTGCCGTTAAAGTTGTGGCTTTAGTTGACTTTCACAACGACTGTGTTAACACCGCTTTAGAAATCGCTACAGCACTTAAAGATAAACTATTTGCGGTCAGACTTGATACTTCTGATAAGGTTGTCGATAAATCCTTATGGACTGAACTTGGAACTTTCGTTCCGACTGGTGTTAATCCATTCTTAGTCCAAAAAGTTCGCTCCGCACTTGATAAGGCTGGGTTTAACCATGTTAAAATAATGGTTTCCGGTGGCTTCAACGCCGAAAAGATCAAACAATTTGAAGCCGATAAAGTTGCTGTAGATATTTATGCTATTGGTAGCAGTATTTTTAAAAACAATATTGACTACACTGCTGACATTGTAATGGTTGATAATAAACCTAGCGCTAAATTCGGTCGAAAGTACAATGAAAATCCTAGATTAAGCGAGGTATAATATGTTATTTACTGGAGATATATTATTAGTTATCAGTATAATTCTTATATTATTCTATTCTTATGAAGACAATTTATTTCATAAATAGTAATAGGTCAAAATGTTGTCTAACATTTTGACCTATTTTTTTGCAAAAAAATAAGGAGGAAATCCTCCTTTAAATATTATAATATTCGACTTGCTCCAATATAGCATCTACCCCAGTAACCATAGGCTAAAGAATCAACTCTTACCCCACTGCTGGAAGTAGCGCTGATAAATTCATTATTGCCAATGTATATACCGGAATGTGATACTCCATAGCCATCAGTTGAGAAAAACACTAAATCTCCCGGTTGTAAGGAAGATACATGTCTACCAACTTCATATTGAGCATCAGCTGTACGAGGCAAATAGACACCATAATTAGCAAAAACATATCTTACAAATCCCGAACAATCAAATCCACCTGGACTAGTGCCACCATAAACATATGGTGTTCCAATATATTGGTAAGCATTTTGAATAATGCCTCTCACCATTGAGGTTGAACCAGAACGGCTAACCGGCATTTCACTACCTAACATCGCACGATAAGTGGCCTGTCCGACAATACCGTCACAATCAAGGCCTCTATCGGCTTGAAACGCTCTTACCGCTGCAGCCGTAGCTGAGCCGTAATCACCATCTGCAACAACACTATACCCTAAGTCATTTAACCTATTTTGGATTTTCAGGATGTCTTCGCCTTGGTCTCCTGTTCTAAATGCTGCATTTGCAACTGAAAAATAGCTAACAAAAACTAGTGCTAGGACAAAAATACGTAAGATCTTTGACACCAGGTCACTCCTCTCTCTTTTCGCCTACGAGGTTAGCTGACGGATTAGGGTAGAGCACCCTATTAACAAATGTTAAATTCACCCCGAATATGGTTCCCCCGCTCTTGAGTTAGATTCGGCTTTTTCTAATCTCATCCACTATTTTATATTCGTTCTCATAACGAAAAATCCTCTATAATTTTGCTATTTTTCTACATATTCATCATTTTTATTTTTAAAAATTGGCGCATTTGGTCGTAAAAAATATAAAGGTCGCTGTTTTACCTCTTCAAAAATTCTGCCAATATATTCTCCGATAATCCCCAACCCAATCAACTGTAATCCACCAAACAGTAAAATACTGGCCGAAATCGTTGCCCAGCCCGGAACAGCATCAGCAGTAAATAATTTTATATAAATAACATGAAGCATCACAATAATGCTGATCACTCCGGAAATTATCCCGGCATAAAAAGCAAAGCGCAGTGGTAGTTTAGAATAGGCCGTTATCCCATCTAAAGCAAAGTTAAGCATTTTTTTAAGCGAAAACTTAGAAGTTCCGGCAAAACGTTTCGGTGCCACAAACTCTATTTGAGTTTGGCGATAACCAATATCACCAATCATCCCTCTAATGAATCTAGCCCTCTCATGAAACTTCTTAAAACTATCAACCACACAACGATCCAACAGACGAAAATCTGATCCCCCTGGTTGTATTTTTACTTTAGACATCGCATTAATTAATTTGTAAAACCAGTTAGAAGTTTTATTTTTAAACCACGAAACACCTTCGGTTCCGACTCTAATAGTTTGCACAACTTCATAGCCATCTTCCCATTTTTTTATTAAAGTCGGTATAAGTTCTGGGGGATGCTGCATATCGCAATCAAGCGAAATTACCACAGTCCCATCAGCATTATCCAGTCCACATGTTAAAGCAATTTGGTGCCCATAATTTCTAGATAAATATAACGGTCGAACTCTATCATCTTTTTTGGTCAGAGCTTCCAAAATAAAAGCACTTTTATCCTTCGAGCCATCATCAATAAAAATAAACTCAAACTCATATTCTAAATTAACTACCGCTTTACAAAGTTCCTCATAAAAATGTTCAATATTATCTTCTTCATTATATACCGGTGCGACAATTGATATTTTTTTCATATACTCACCTCCATCATACAAAAACTCAACAACTTAAAGCTGTTGAGTTTTGTAGTTTTAATTATTATTAAATCTTGATAAAAATTCTTTAGTACGATGATTTTTAGGATTATTAAAGAGAATTTCCGGTTTATCATCTTCAGCAATAACACCATTATCCATAAAAACAACTCTAGTTGCTACATCCCTCGCAAATGCCATTTCATGAGTAACAATAATCATGGTCAAACCTTCTTTTGCCAATTCACGCATAACCTCTAAAACTTCACCCACCATTTGCGGATCAAGTGCTGAAGTTGGTTCATCAAATAATAAAATTTGCGGTTCAATCGCCAAAGCTCTGGCAATAGCCACTCTTTGTCTTTGTCCCCCGGATAATTGATGTGGTTTAGCATTACTATATTGAGCCATCCCAACCTTATTTAAATAGTATAATGCATTTTTTCGCACTATTTCTTTGTCTTGTTTTAAGACTTCAATAGGGCCCACCATACAATTTTCCAAAACAGTCATATTATTAAATAAATTGAACTGTTGGAAAACCATCCCAACTTTTGTGCGATACAGCGGAATAGATTGATTACTATGATTAATATTAACACCTTTAAAAATTATATCACCAGAAGTAGGCGTTTCTAACATATTGATGCACCGTAATAAAGTTGATTTTCCCGAACCAGAAGCACCAATTATACAAATAACATCACCTTTATAAGTGTTAAAATCAATATCTTTTAAAATTTCTCTTTCCCCAAAAAACTTAACTAAATGTTTTATTTCCAAAATTGGATTTATGTTTTTTTCCATATTAGTTACTGCCTTTCTTACTTGTAAAAGGTCCGCACGGGTCTGCCATTGGATCATATTCTACCAAGGCATAATTATCTGGACCATCCATTTTCTTTTCAATCCATTTTAAAATGCACGAAACAGAAAAAGTCATAATAAAATAAATGACACAAGTGATAAAGAAAACTTCAAAATATTTATAATAAACTCCGGCAGCTGATTTTGAAACAAAATAAAGTTCAGTAACAGAGATAACATTCAACACCGAAGTATCTTTAATATTAATAATTAAATTGTTACCAATTTGTGGCATTATATTTCTTAACGCTTGCGGTAAAATAACATGTTTCATCGTTTGATAATGATTCATTCCAATAGCCTTGGCAGCTTCTGTTTGTCCTATATCAATCGAACTAATGCCTCCACGAACAGTTTCTGCCATATAAGCACCGGTATTAACTGACACCACTAAAAATCCGGCAAACATCGCCGACATATCAATTTCAAACAAATACATTGAACCATAATAAACTAACATTGCTTGAACAATCATTGGCGTTCCACGGAAAATTTCTACATACGAAGTTAATAATGTTTGAAGGCCCTTATTTAAAGCTTTTTTTACCGGATTAGCTTTGGGATTTACCTTAATAGTTTGAATAGCGCCAACAATCAAGCCTATAATGCAACCAATAAACGTTCCCACTACTGCCAACATTAGCGTTGCTATTGCACCTTCAACTAATAACCCGCCGTATTCTTTTAATAAAAATAACACCCAATCAAAAAAACTGCTTGGCATATTTGTTGTCATAAAATTTCCACCTTGATATTCTAAATATTACTTAAAATAGGACGGCATCTGCCGTCCTATTTTACCAAACTACTTGGATAAAGGCTGATTTTTAATTGCCTCTTCCATTAATTTATCACGATCAGCTTCAGAAATTGCTGTTAACTTAGCATTAATTTGGTCTAATAAAGTTGTATTATTTTTCGCTACCGCTACACCCATTTCAACATCTTCATTAGAAACTTTAAAACCATTACCATCTTTAAATTCAACTGCCACTAATCCCGGATTAGAATGTACAGCAGCTAATGCCGTTGGTCGATCCAATATCAACGCTTCTACTTTACCGGAGTCCAATGCCACAATCATACTTGGAACATTATCAATCGCCGGTTTCGCTTGCACTGACGGAATTTGCGGAATTAAGTCATACCAAATAGTGTTTAATTGTGAAGTAACAACTGCGCCTGCTAAATCATTAATTCCTTTAGCATTAGCAAACTTGCTATCTTTTTTCGTTAAAACAACAATTGATGCATTATAATATGGCGCTGAAAAAGCTACACTTTCTTTTCTCTTTTCAGTTATGCTCATCCCAGCAATAACTGCATCAATTTTCCCAGCATTAACTGCCGGTGTTAAGCCGTCCCATTCAATTTTATGAATTTCTAGTTTTGCACCCATTGCTTCTGCAATTTGTTTTGCAATCATTACATCATAACCATTAGCATACTCTTGAGTACCTTTAATTTGCACCGCACCATTATCAGCATTAGTTTGAGTCCAATTAAATGGCGCATACCCACATTCCATCCCTACTCTAAACACCTTTTCGTTAGATGCCTTATTAGTTGATGAGCAGCCCGCTACTACTGCTAATCCTAGAACTAGCATACAGCATAATAATAACTTGAAAAATTTAGTCATTTCAAATCCCCTTTTCATTTTTCCTTAAAATTATGTTTTCACGTATAAATACCTGTTGTTAATTGTATCAATTCAAAACAGGCATTGTCAAGCTAGCAAAATCCTCTAAAATAGCATTTTCCGTACTATTTATTAGCGTATTTTTAGGCATGCTAATAATAACCAAATTTACGCTAATTGACAGCATTTTTTTATTGTGCCATAATTTTTTTAAACTAAGAAAAGTAGGTGATTATGATAGATTTAAAAGATTGTATAATAACCAGGCATTCTGTACGAAAGTATGCTGAAAAAAAATTATCAAAAGA
>RRZT011263880.1_pt1 | contig 10682 bp, 13 predicted proteins | sample 2165551 | NCBI WGS metagenome assembly RRZT01 (sample SAMN10456910, study PRJNA506462) | wastewater metagenome | biome: wastewater; feature: sludge; material: wastewater sludge; isolation source: wastewater sludge with Escherichia coli K12::gfp cells carrying plasmid... | place: USA: Moscow, Idaho...
ACGAGTTGCCGCTCAGTGGAGGCAGTGGCGAGGCACCGTTCTGGATTGCGGCGGGAATTCTGGGTGCCGCGGCCGCTATTGGCGAGGTGTTAATCGTTCGCGGGAATCGGCGCCGATATGAGTAGGTCCGTAGGTGAAAACTCTTCTGACAACGAGGAACACGAGGGAGCGAAGGCACATGGTTGCGCCGCAGCCCAGCCCGTACGACGGCGCAGCAACCTGCCGAACCTGATCGTTGCACTAGTTGCGATCGCGGGGCTTGTGGCCGCGCTCTATCCGACGGCTGCGCAATGGTTCTCTGCTTACGCCCAGAGCCAGCAGCTCGTTGAATACGTCGAGAATAGCAACCGGATTGGCGACGAGGAGAATCAGCGTTTGTTGGGGCGGGCACGCGAATACAACGCGCAGATCCCACAAATCCTCGTCAATGATCCCTATTCGCCGATCGATGCCGACAATCAGGTATCGGGTGCGTGGGAGACATACATGTCCCAGCTCGAAACCGGGAGCGGTGTTATCGCGCGCATCCGTATCCCGGCGGTCAGTATTGATCTCCCGATTTTTCATGGCGCTGACGACGACGCCCTGCGGCGCGGTGTCGGCCACATTTTCGGCAGTTCACTGCCGGTGGGCGGAGAGGGCACCCACAGTGTCATGACCGCCCATACGGCCCTCACCGAGGCGCGCATGTTCGATGATCTTGTCGATGTGAGAGTGGGTGACGAGTTCGTCATCACCGCTGCCGGGGAGGATCTAGCCTACCGGGTCGAGGAGATCACGGTGGTGGAACCTTCCGACGTTGCTTCGCTGCAACTGGTGCCGGGCGAAGACTACGTCACGCTCATCACCTGCACACCCCGTACGGTGAACTCCCATCGGCTGTTGGTGCGTGGTTCTCGCGTGGAACTCTCAGATGAGTTTGTGAAGGGAGCGCTTCGGGTTGGTGTCCCAGCAGGATTCCCGTGGTGGGCGGTGTGGTTTGCGGGAGGATCGGTGTTGATTGGCGGCGGAAGCTATCTGTTGGGGCGTCCAGATCTCTGGCCTCGTACTCGGCGGCATTTGCCGTTGCCTTCAGAATCCTGAGTAGCGGGGATCCTTTGCTCGCAGCCCATATCACCGCAGCCACTGCGAGAAGGTTCGAGAGAGGAAGGGGCGCGTGAGTTCTGTAGGTGAATGACGTATTTTGACCAGTTTGTTGAAAGTACTTTCAGAATTGGAAAGTACTTGCTAGAGTTGAGGTACGGCAAGCGAACGAACAGTCTTCGCCCGCACCGGGGCTACCAAAACCTCGAACATGAAAGGTTTGGATGCCGGTGCCACTTCAACGCACAAGGAGAATACCGATGAGTACACCAACACCGGAGGAGGCCCGGGCACTCCTCGACCAGGCCGCACGTGCAGACTCGACCGCCAAGAGTGGCGCCAGTTGGCCGCAGATCGCGATACTTCTTGGAATGGGTGGCGCGTCCTCGCTCGCGCTCCCAGCGTTGATCTATATTCCTGAGGAACTGCGAATCCTTCCGATGCTTCTCTTGATGGTGTGGATCGGTGCGCTCTTGGTTTTCTCATTTATCTTTGGTCGTTCGGTCAAGCACGGCTTCGGCAAGCGATGGATGATGACGATGGGACTCTGGGGGATCATCTGGATTGGCGGAATCTCTGGCGCCTCGTGGGTGTTTCCCGGTGAGCTCTGGTTCGTTGCGGTTGCAAGTGCCGGACTAACCATCGTCTCCCTTGGTGGTGCATGGTTGGAGGCACGGCGATGACTATCGAACATCCGCGCCACCAAATCGTTGACGCCCTTACGCATCCGATCCGTTTCTCCCTGGTGGCTGCCCTCAACGCAGTAGAGAACGCCGAGTTCGGCTCTATTCGTGACCAATTGCAGGTGAGTGACTCGGTGCTCAGCCGTCAGGCCTCCCAACTTGAAAACCTCGGCATTGTCGCGATCAAGAAAGGCTACGTGGGCAAGCGCCCGCGAACCTGGCTCAGCCTTACGCCTGAAGGGCGAAAGCAGTGGGCCACCCACGTCGCGGCACTTGAGGCCATCGCTCGCGGCTGAGCCTTTTACCTTCGCGGCCAATCCGTCCCGCATCTGCTGCTGAGCCTTTTACCTTCGCGGCTAGTCCGCTCAACGCACTTTCTCTCATTCAAGGAGACAACTATGTCCAATTCAGTTCCCGTCCTCGAATTCCACGAGGTTACCAAGACCTATCGCAGCCGACGCGGCGCAGTGGATGCGCTCAACGGCATGTCGTTTCGCTTGAATGCAGGTGCGATTCACGTTCTGCTCGGACCCAACGGCGCCGGAAAAACCACATCCCTGGAAATGGCAGTAGGTTTGCGTCGCCCCGATTCCGGGAGCGTTCGTACCCTCGGACTCGACCCGCTCGCTAGTGGCACTGAGCTCCAGCGGCGCGTGTCTCTCCAACCCCAGGAAGTGACCGTCTTTGAATACCTCAGGGTAGGGGAAATCCTCGACATGTGGGCTTCCCTTTACGACAACCCTCATCCTCGCGAGGACATCCTCGCCTCTCTTGACCTCGCCAACCTCACAGACCGCCAGATCACGAAGCTGTCGGGCGGGCAGAAACAGCGGCTCAACGTGGCACTAGCCATGGTGAGTAAACCGGATCTTCTGATCCTTGACGAGCCTTCGACTGGCCTTGACCCCCGCGCCCGGGAAACCCTCTGGGATACCTTGAAAACTTGGCGAGATCAGGGGACAACCATCGTTCTGTCCACGCATTCCATGGAAGAAGCCCACGCGCTTGCTGACGCCGTCATGATCATCGCTGGTGGCACCTGCATCGACCAAGGCACCCCCGCCGAACTGCTGGAACGCCACGCCGAAGCCCCCGCCGTTACCTTCCGAGCAATCCGTCCGATCTCCGGCGAGATTCGGGCTGAACTGGACAGGCTTGGGCAGTCGTCGATAAACGACGGCGGTGCGGGGACAATCCGCACACACAACACGGACCGGGCGTTGACAATCCTGGCGGGCACTGGCGCCGTCGTCGACCTTCGAGTAGATCATCCAACCCTAGCCGACGCCTATCGGGCCGCGACCGGAACCGAACTGGCCAACACAACGATCGGAGCACAATCATGAGCACCTCAACCGCAAGAGCCGTGTCCCCACGTGTCGCAGCAGCGGGCCCAGCCCGAACCCTGAACCGGGGCGGGGAAGTGAGGCAATTGCTCCGGATCCATTGGCTGGAGATGTCACGCAACCGTTCCACCTTCATCTTCGTGCTCATCTTCCCCTTCATGATGCTCAGCATGTTCCTCGCGATCAACTACCTCGTGGCGTCGGGGATGGATCAGGGGCCGGACTTCTCGATCGTCGTGGTGCCGATGGGGTTGTGCCTGGCCATCACGGGAACGTGTACCACTCTCACCGCGGGACCGATCGCGGACTACCGCAGCAAGGGTACTCTCAGGGCATTGAGCACCACCCCCATCTCGCGTTCCTCGTTCCTGCTGACTCACATGGCAGTGCGGCTCATCCTCAGCTTCCTGCTCTCCGGCGCACTGATCCTCCTGGGTATGGTGCTGGGCATCGTGAGTGTTGAGAGCGTCTGGCGAGTGCTGGTTGCATCGATTCCCGCAACGGTTCTTTTCCTGGGGATCGGATACCTCGTCGGAGGATCGATGAAAAATGGACAGGCGGCGACGAACGTTGCCTCAGCGGTGCAACTCGTCACCCTGTTTACCAGCGGAGTTGCTGTTCCCTTTGCCGCACTGCCGGAGGACGCATTCCGGGTTATCAATCTGTTGCCCACAGCCTACTTTGGTGACCTGCTCTTCTGGACCACAGGCTCGCCACTACAGCGTTACGACACCTGGCTGGACTTCCTCGTGGTGAGCGTATGCGCACTCATCGTGGTTCCCCTCGCGATTCGCTTCTTCAAGTGGGATACGCGCGAGAAGTGACGAGATGCCTACGGATCCGGGGTCGGATCTGTAGGCATAATCCCGGGAAATCAGGGCACGGTACCGGTGCTTGGCTCCTCTGACGTGCCGATTCTGTCCGAAAGTACACTATCCAGTTACAGAGGGCGTGGCATTTCATTGGAGTATCCCCGTAATCCAGGAGTGAGGAACAGCCATGCAGGAGTCCGATGGAACCAAAGTCGCCCCGGCGATTGCAGCAGACAACGTGACGAAATCCTACAAAGTTGGTGATGACTGGGTGGAGATCCTGCACGGTGTCAGTCTTGATGCGGGGTCGGGGGAGATGGTCGCCATCATGGGTGCCTCGGGATCGGGCAAATCAACGTTAATGTATTGCCTCGCTGGGCTCGAGGAACCAACGTCGGGGTCCGTGACCATTGGCACCACGCCATTGGGCGGGCGAACCCGGGCGCAACTGGCGGAGATGAGGCGGAGTGATGTGGGATTCGTCTTCCAGTCGTACAATCTCATTCCCACACTCACCGCTTACCAGAATGTGGCGCTTCCCTACACGCTCGGGCGCCAGAGTGAACCGAAAGAGTTCATCGACAAGATCTTTGCCAGCCTTGGGCTGTCGGAAAGGGCGACGGCGGTGCCGCCATCGATGTCCGGTGGAGAGCAGCAGCGTGTGGCCCTCGCGAGAGTTCTTGTCCAGCAGCCAAAGGTGATCTTCGCGGACGAGCCAACCGGTGCCCTCGACACGAAGACGGGCGAGCTGGTTCTTGAGGAATTAACACACATCGCCCATACTCCCGGACATTGCGTCTTGGTAGTTACCCACGATCCCAAGGTCGCTGCTGCCAGCGACCGCGTGTTGTTTATGCGCGATGGCCTTCTGGTGGACGAACTTGTGGGCGGCTCGGTGGACGAGGTTGCTGCCGCGCTTGCTGCCTTGGGGCGAGGTGAAGCGCTGTGAAGCAGGTACACCTCGCAGAGATCAAAGCCTCCTGGCGCGCATGGCTGAGTGTCTCCATCGTATTTCTCGCCATCAACACGGTCCTTTGCATCACGGCATTGACCGTCTGGACCGGGCAGATGGCGGTCAACAATGGCGTTCTCAACTGGGTCGACGCGGGTTACTACACCATCTCGCAAATGATCATCGGACTCTTCATTCTGTTGGTGGCGATGCCCATCATCGGTTCCATGACGGGTTTGGTTGTCGATTCCCGCCGCGGCGCCTTGGCACGTTTGGCGCTTGCAGGTGCCACACCGAGGCAGGTTCGATCGACGATCAACAGTCAGCTCGTTGTGGTCTCCTTGGCAACGGCTGTGATCGGTGCACTCATCTCCATCGTGGCGACCATTCCCTGGATTACTTTCACCTCTTCCACTTACTCTGATGAAGAATCATTTGTTCTGCTTGACTTGGTGATCTCGCCGATTCCTCTGCTTATGGCGGCCGGATTCACCACCATCGTGTCAATCATCGCGGGTTCCAGGAAGGCGAAGGCCGCGAGCCTCATCCCTCCTGTTGAGGCGCTACGCCTGTCCCAAGCTCCCTCGCGAAAGCCGCGCGTCAAGTGGTCGGGTTGGATCAAGATTTTTCTGATTGCCCTGATGGTAATTGCTTCCTGGGTTTCAGTGCCTTTCCAGGTGGAGAATTTCTACAAGGAAACCGTCTCCAACTTGTTCATCCTCAGCTGGGCCCAGATTTTCATCTGGGGTGGTTTACTCTCGACGATTGCTCCGGTCCTTGTCACCCCGCTGACGAGAGTATGGACCAGGCTCATCCCGTCTAAATCTCCCGCGTGGATTCTTGCGCGCTCCACTGTGAGCGCACGCGCCGACCGCCTCTACAAGTCCGTTGTGCCCGTCATGTTCACCTTCACCATCGGCGTAGGCGCCATCGCTATCGGCGACACCGGGATGCGGACCCTCACCATATATACGGGCGACGCCGGCATCGCAGACTCGATGACCCTACAGCACTACGCGTACCTCTTCGGCTTCCCTGTTGTTATCGCGTTCTGTGGCGGAGTGGCATCACTCATCATGATGGGTAAACAGCGCGACGCGGAGCTCGCGCTGGTCGCTATCGTCGGTGCCACACCCAAACAACGCCTTGCCGCTCCAGCCTTCGAAGCGCTGATCATCACCGTCACGTCGCTCCTTCTCTCGCTCTTCGCGATCCTTCCGTCGCTCGGATTCATGGCCTACGCCTTCCTCTCCGCTGGCCTGCCCTGGACGTTGGACATCCCGTGGGGGATTGCGTCGGCAGTCTTCTTCGGAGGATTGATCCTCACCGGCATGGCCACCGTCCTTCCGACGATACCGGCCTCGCGTTTGCCGGAACCACGAGTCATTGCGCGCTTGGTGGCCGACTGATGGTGGTTTTGACGAGTGGCGTTGGGGCTCGCCGTCGTCTCGATCCCAAACGTGTGTCGTTTTCGGCAGATGGGGAGAGCTTCGGCGATCTGCTCTGAGCTTGGTCCCAATGTGCTTGGTCCCAATGGGCTTGGTCCCAAACGTGTGTCGTTTTCGGAAACACGTAACGCATTTTCCGTGGGAAAAACCGTTGCACGTATCGGAAAATGCCACTCCTTTGCGGTAGAACGCGGTCTAGGAAGTCGAGGTCAAGGCGAGGAAGTGGTCAACGGCTTGCTCGGCTCGCCTTCTCTTCTCCGATGTTGTGAGTGGTGGAGCCCCGAGGAGTGCTTGAATCTGCGCATCCTGGATGGTGAGTCCGTAAAGCAGCCGGAAGGCGTCGCGGATATCGGGAGCATGGAGGATTCCGAGTTCGTGTAGACGAGCGAGGTACTGCTCGACAGCGGAGCCTGTGCGTCCGCGGCCCGCGGCGAGTAGTTCATGGGCGAGTGCTTGCGATTCCATTGCCGCGCGATTGAGTGCAACGGACTCGCGACTTGTCAGGAGATCGAGCAAGCCCTCCGCGCACTTCAGCAAGGCGCCCCGCGCCTGTTCAATCGTGTACGCGCTGTCAATATTCTCCGGAGAGGGGACTGACAGAGCGCGATTCGCATTGGCTGCAATCAATGCAGACGCGAGCCCCGGCTTGTCGCCGAACCACGAGTACAGGGTCTCTTTCGATGCACCGGCTCGTTTGGCGATCCTCGACATCGTTGCATGCGCGTAACCTTGCTCCGCGATTTCGTCCATCGCTGCCCGCAGGATTTGTTCTCGCCGCATGGCGCGTTCGGCGACAGGTAGCCTGCCGGTTCGTCTTGATCCCTGTTGAGGTTGGGGTGGTGTGGTCACGATCTATACCGTACCATGAAGTACGGTTATTATCCGTACCAATAAGTTCGGATAAGTTTAGATAGGGAGAGCGTGCGATGATTCGGATACAGGTGGCAAGGGCGGCGGCGATTGCGGCTGTCCTGTGGTTCGGGGCGGTTTTCGGGTTCTTTTTCGCGTGGGTGTGCTCCACCATGTGGGGGCTTGATGCGATTGATCCAAGAACCGCGATCGCGGCGATGAATGGCATGAATGAGTCGGTGCGGAACCCCGTATTCTTTACAGCTTTCTTTCTCGCCCCGGTCGTTGGTGCAGCCGCTGCGGTGTTGAGTTGGGTCACAGGCAAAAGAACGTCCGCCTTCCTACTGGGATTCGCGGTTGTTCTGTATGTGTTCGGAGTGATCGTGTTTACGCGGGTGCTCAACGTGCCACTCAATGAAGGTCTTGCCGCCGGTGGTGTGCCTGAGACCTTCGATGAAGCACGAAATGTGTGGGATACCTATTCCGGTAGATGGCAGATCTACAACCTGATTCGAGCCGTAGTCAGTGGCGTTTGCCTGCTGATTGCGGCAGTATCGCTCTTCCCTCTTGGAGGTCCCTCGCGATCGCTAGCGGGCTCGGTTTCTTAGGCTTGACCATCGCTGATTTGTGGTCGTGAAGGGCTTGAGTCTCCGATAGGTTGGACTCATGTCTGATTCTCGTGTTCCAGAGGTGCAGTCACCTGCTTTTGAGTCAGTTGTGCTCCCATCGGCCGAATTTCGGTCGGAGGCTGGTCCCGACACCCTCGATAGTAAGGGCGGGGCTACTGAGCAACCAGGTACTACCGTTGCCTTCCTCGGTGCAGGGACCATGGGAACCGCATTGCTTGCTGGTTCGCTTCAGGGAGGGTTGGCTCCGGATACTGTGTGGGTGGCGGCGAGGCGGGCCGAACGTGTAAACGAACTCGCCAAGGAATTCGGAGTGCGTGCCACCATCAGCAATGTTGAGGCAGTGAGCCACTGCGAGGTTGTTGTGCTGGCTGTACCTCCGGATGCGGTTCCCGAGGTATTGGACGAGGTGCGAGATTCGCTACGACCAGAGGTTGTGATCGTCTCTATTGCTGATCGAGTGTCGCTGGCTGACCTTCAGGAGCACATTCCTTCTCACGCGGTGGCGGTCCGCGTGATGCCCAGCCTCATGTGCGAGGTCAGGGCGGGTATCTCCCTTGTGACGTTCGATGATCGCTGTACGCCAGCCCAGCGGTTGGCCGTGTCCGAACTGCTTGCCCGCTCTAGTCAGGTGATTGAGACCAGCGAGGAGGACCAACCGGTGTTGGCGGTCCTCAGCAGCCGTGGTCCGGGATATTTCGCCTATGTCACTGCCGCAATGATCAATGCTTTGACTCAGCAGGGGATATCCGCGAACACGGCACAAGAAGTCGCGGTGGCTGCGATGGATGGCACCGCACGGTGGCTGTCCGAACCCGGACGGGCACCCTCGGATCTGCAGCGGAAGGTTTGCACGCCTGGGGGAGCGGGGGCCAAGCGAATCGCCGAGCTTGATCGGCTTGGTGTTGCCGAGGCGATTACTGCGGCCCTCACCAAGAATGTCTATGAGTAGCAAGAGACGGAAATTTGGTTGCATATAGAGCGCAACCAGGCCCAAAAATCGGCCACCCCGAGCTCTATATGCAACCAAATTCTGCGTAATACTTACGCCACCGTCCATCGGTCATAGATAGAAGCTTGTTTTGGGTATCCGGCGCGTACTACGGCTTCCACCGTCCATCGATCGTGGACAGAAGACTTCGCATGCAGATTCACTGCCTCTGTAACAATTGACCCTGGTGAACTGGAAGAGTAAATCAGCATGGCATGTTGGATGAACGATCCACCTGCAGGGACGCAGCCGGGTCAAGTCCTTTTGAGTGGTGTAACGGTTCGGTTTTCTTCTTGGGTTGATGGTTAGTTGTCGAGTTGGGTGTAGACCCGGTCTCGGAGTTGGTTGATGGTGGTGGTCAGGGTCTGGTAGGGGTCGGTGGCCGGGTTGGGGTAGATCAGGCGGGCAGCGTTGTTGATGGCAATTCGCTCGTCAATGCTCGCACAGGCCAGCATGGTCTGGAGCTGGCCAAGGACGTCGTTGACATCAGATAGAAGCTGGTCGAGCGTGGTGTTACTGGTCATGGGTGTGGTCCTCTAATGCGGGGTATGGGTGGTTGGGGCTAGGGCTCTCGTGGTGGGTATGTCGGGCGCGTTCGAGAACGTCGAGAGACAGGTAGCGTCGTCCTTCGGCCCATTCATCGGATTGCTCGGCTAACACGCCTCCGACCAGACGAATGATTGCCTCACGGTTGGGAAAGATACCAACCACGTCGGTACGGCGCCGGATCTCCCGGTTCAAGCGCTCGTTGGGATTGTTGGACCAGATCTGTTGCCACACGTCTTTGGGGAAAGTGGTGAAGGCGAGCACGTCTGCTCGGGCCCTATCGAGGTGGTCATGAACAGAGGGAAGGCTGGTCTCGACATAGTCGAGGAGGCGATCATACTGGGCATGAACAGCCTGAGCGTCGGGCTGGTCGTAGACCGAGTGCAGCATTGCCTTGACTGCTGACCACAGGTTTTTCGGGCACACGCTCATCAGGTTGGCCGCGTAATGGGTACGGCACCGCTGCCAGGTGGTCCCGGGCAGGTTAGCAGCGATCGCTTCGATCAGGCCGGCATGAGCATCGGAGGTCACTAGGGCTACCCCGGACAGGCCCCGGGCCACCAGATCAGCGAAGAAGGTGTTCCACGCGGTGTAGGTTTCACTGGTAGCGACCTGCATTCCCAAGACTTCACGATGCCCGTCATTGTTGACACCGGTGGCTACCAACACCACGGCGTTGATGACTCGTCCTCCTTCTCGGACTTTCATGGTCAAGGCGTCAGCGGCCATGAATGTGAACGGGCCAGCATCACTCAGGGGACGGGTACGGAACTCGCGGATGTGGGTGTCCAGCTCGGCGGCCATGCGTGAGACCTGGGACTTGGACAGGGAATCAATCCCGAGGGTTTTGACGAGCTTGTCCATGCGTCGGGTCGAGACCCCGGCAAGGTAGGCGTCAGCGACCACGGTGATCATCGCTGCCTCAGAGCGTTTACGACGCTCTAAGAGCCATTGAGGGAAATAGGAACCAGTACGCAGTTTAGGGATCTGCACATCGATAGTGCCGACCCTGGTATCCAGAGCACGGCTCCGGTAGCCGTTACGCGAGTTCACTCGCTCGGGCGAGGGCGTGTTGTACTGGGCCCCGCACACATTGTCCGCGTCAGCAGACAACAAAGCGTTGATCATTTTCTGGAGCAGATCACGCATCAAATCAGGCGAGGCCTGACCAAGAGCTTCCGTCAACACGTGTGCAGGGTCGATAATATGAGGAGCGGTCATCGGTGCGATGTCCCTTTCGAGTGAGAGGTAGAAGAATCCTCGAACAGGACCCCCGATGACCGCCCCACCACATTCAAGGCCGGCCAATCACCCGGGATCGTTACACCACTCTACGGGACGCCACT
>RRZT010791954.1_pt1 | contig 10679 bp, 12 predicted proteins | sample 2165551 | NCBI WGS metagenome assembly RRZT01 (sample SAMN10456910, study PRJNA506462) | wastewater metagenome | biome: wastewater; feature: sludge; material: wastewater sludge; isolation source: wastewater sludge with Escherichia coli K12::gfp cells carrying plasmid... | place: USA: Moscow, Idaho...
ACAAGTTGATACAATAAAAAAGTTTTCTAAACCATTCGTTTTAGAATCTTGTGTAAACGTTTCAACTTGTTCCGGGAAAAATGTAAATTTACCTCGTGTAATGGCATCAGCTTTTTCATAACTGATTCCGATTACGTAAAAATTTTCTTCCGTTTTATTACCTCTAATTGCCATTTCTTCAAATACTGATACAAAAGTAGTTTCAAAACTCTTTGAAAAATAACTTTAAAAAGAAAAAATAACGCTAAAAATTAAAGTTTGCTTTTTTAGAATAATTATAAATTAAAGGTTTATATTTGTATGTAAACCATTATAAAGAGCGAAGTTGACAATTATCACGTTTTTTATATGACAAACCTCATCATTCGAAATGGATTTAAAAAATACCCATAAAAGTAAAATTAACGAGTATAAATTGTCAACAGACGTATTTATCGCTCAAATAGACAACTTTACAGCTTCTACAGATACGATTCTGAAAGGAATTGACAAGCGCTATATACAATTCTATTTTTGTACAAAAGGTTCGTTGACATTTAATTTTAATAATGGTATTTATAAAATCAATTTGAACGAAGGAAAAAGTTTTTTGTTTTATTATCCGACATTAGACATTCCATTATCGCTAAATATAAATGTAGAAAGTAAGGTTTATATTGTGGTTTTGTCTATTCAGAAATTACATCAATTGTTTGCAGAATATCAAATTCAGAATAATTTGATTTCGAGCATGACACAAGAGAAATTTTATATTGAACGTGAAATTGGACCAGCGATAAAATTAGTTTTGAATCAAATTGAACAAATGAAACTTTCTCCACAATTTCAAAATTTATTTTTGATTGGAAAAATGTACGAATTGTTCACGCTTTATTTTTCTGAAATTGAAAATCAAACTGAGCATTGTCCTTTCTTGAATGATGAAAATGAAGGAAAACGAATCAAAGAAATCAAAGATTATTTATTAGCTGATTTTAAAAATCCTCCAACTATCAAACAACTTTGCGAAAAATTTACGATCTCGGAATATCATCTGAAAGAAGGTTTCAAAGAACTTTATGGAACAACTGTTTATGGTTATTTGTTGGATAAAAAACTAGAATATGCGTTGCATAAACTAGAAGAAAATCAACAAATGGTAAAGGATATTTCGTTTGAAATTGGCTACGAAAATCCATCTCATTTTATCTCAGCATTTAAGAAAAAATACGGCTTAACGCCTAAACAATACATCAAACAATTTCAGTAAAAGTTTAACGATTTCTAATCTAAATATTCCGGTTTAACTACTTATAAATACTTACTTTTGTCAAATATTTATAAATAATTATGCAAAAATTTTTACTTCTTTTATTTCCTTTTGCCGCTTTTGCGCAGCAACCCGACTATTATGAAGGGATTGATTTTAAACAAAATGGAAAAACGATAAAGGAAGAATTACACGATTTAATCAATGCTACGCATCATGCAGTTAGCTATACGCCTGGAGTTTGGAATATTTTAGATAAATCTGACTTAGATTTAGATTCGAAAGGTCGCGTTTTATTGATTTATGGTTTTACTGATAATTCTACTGTTTATGCTGAACAGCGTACACGTGATGTAAATAACAAAAACAATACTGGCGGAAATGCAAATGGAAAATGGGAACGCGAACATGTTTTTCCAAAATCATTAGCAAATCCTGTTTTAACGACTAATAATCCAGGAACAGGTACAGATGCGCACAATTTACGTGCAGTTGATAGACAATTAAATTCGACAAGAAGTAACAATACTTATCGTGAAAAATGGGCACAAGATGTGACAGGGCAAGCCAAATTAATCAATGGCGGTTTTTATCCAGGTGATGAATGGACAGGAGATGTGGCACGAATTATTATGTATATGTATGTACATTATGGGTTGGAAACTGATCCGCAATTGGTTGCGTACAACAACACAACAACAACCAATAATGATGGAATGCCAGATATGTTTCTGAAATGGAATGTGCAAGATAAAGTATCTGAATTTGAGAAAGTCCGAAACGAAATTATTGCCGAAACGCAAGGAAGTCGAAATCCATTTATTGATAATCCGTATTTAGCAACATTAATTTGGGGCGGAGATAAAGCCGAAAATACTTGGGCTGAATTATCTGCGAACGATTACAATTATCAACAAACGCTTGTAGAAGTTTTTCCAAATCCAACAACAGATAAGGTAAAAATTAATGCGAAGAATTTTGATTATGTCAATTTATATGATTTTAATGGTCGTTTACTTGGGATTGAATTAGGTTCGGAAGTTAATTTGAAAAATTATCCAGCTGGAATGTATATTTTATCTATTCACCTAAAAGATGGAAAAATCATCACGAAAAAAGTGATTAAGAAATAAATAAACAAAAAATTCCAACTCTAAGGGTTGGAATTTTTTGTTTATTTATTTTAACAACCTTCGTTATACATCACGTCAAAAGAAGCTACTTTATCATTTACCAATTTGAATTGTAATATTGAACCTGCATCTTGATCTTCTACATTAAAATAACGAAAAGCCTTTGTTCTTTTATCCGTTTTATCATCATAACCATCATAAATAGAGATATTCAAGTTTTTGTATTTCGACAATAATTCATCTAATGAAGAACCAACTTTAATTCCAGACAATGTTTTAAGGCTCGAATCTGTCGATTTCACGCTATAAACAGTCAAATTATTAGAACCGTTTCCATCTCCGTTCGATGTTAAGCCAACTTTATAGGTTACGCCTTTCGAAACAATTGTCAAATCGTCTTCTGGATAACCGTATTCATTTAATTTCAATTTGAATTTTTGTCCAGTTAATTTCTCTAATTCAGACAATTTCATTCCAAGTTTTACATCATTTATACGAGTTGTAGAAACTTGCGCTTGCAAAGCTATTCCAGCTACAAAAGCAGCTATAAAAAACATTTTTTTCATTTTTATGTATTTAGGTTTTAATCATTATTCTAAAGTGTACATTCTTCTGGATTATAAGAACTCAATCCTATTGTTGTTACAATTTCATTTTTCAAAGAAAAAGTCAATATTACACCATTTTCTCTATCGTCAATTCTAAATTCTCTGTAATTATTATTCGATTTATCCAACAACACATTGTATTTCGACGAATAAGCTTTCCATAAATCCTCCAACGTACTGCCAATACCAATTCCAGATAAGGTTTTAATGTTTTTACTTGTTGTCGAAATAGAACTTAAATAGGTGTCATTTTCTGTTTTGCTCAAATAACCACTTCTTATTTCGATTGTGTAATCAATTCCTTTTAAAGTTATTTTCGTTTCTCCTTCATCAACAATTGCAGCAGGTTTTTTACCTAACAATTTTAATACTTCGGACGGACGCATTCCAATTTTCAACTCATTCATTCGTGTTGTAGAAATCTGACCAAATCCAACTATTGAAAGTAAGAAAAATCCTACTAAAGCTATTTTAGTTTTCATAAATATTGTTATTTAAAAAACCCGATTCATTTGACAAAACCATTTTTACGACTTTATTATTTTTTAAATAAAAATCTAATGTACATCCATTATCAAGATCATTTATTGCAAAAGCTCTGACCGATTTTGTTTCGTCATCTTCAAAAATATCTTGCACCGAAATATCATATTTTTTGTACGCTTTCCATAAATCATCCAACGAACTTCCAATTTTTATTCCTGATAAAGTCGAAAGTTGAGCGCTAACAGACGAAACCATATAGACTTCGAATTGTTTCGTTTTCAAATTTCTATAATACGAAATATGATATTTAATTCCATTCAACTCAATGTCCTGTTCAGGCATTTCAGGATTATTTACATCATAAAGAGCTAATTTATTTGGCGTTAAAGCTGCAACTTGTTTTTGTGTCATTTCGTACGAAATATCTCCAAATTTGGAAGTCGTTACTTTTTGAGCAAACATTATCGAAGTAAATAGCAAAAAGCATCCTAAAATTGAAAAAAAACGACTAAGCATAAGCATTAATTTGAGCAATATGTTTTACAATTTTCCCATTATCCAACACCCAAAGCGCATCATAAACTCCAGCTCCATCGCTATATGTCCCAAACAAATAATATTGATTTAACTCTTTATTGTAAGTAAGTTTTGTAGCGGATAAATTCGCGTTATACAAATTGGTAAAATATTCTTTTGGAATGATAATATCTTTTCCTTTGAATGATATTTTAAACGATTTGAATTCTGTTTGAGGAATCATTCCGTCCGAACCAAGAAAATCTTTTTCATCAATCGCATAAACAAAATCACCTTCCTTGAAAATTTTATGCTTTTTTGAATTAAATGCTTGCGTTTCGAGCTGAATAATATAATCAGCAACTGAAAATTCTATTTTAGAATCATTTGCCGAAGTTGGAGAAATCATTTCAAAATCTTCTAATTTTTTGATTCGATCATGGTAAACATAACCAGCTTTTTCAAGTTGATATTCGACCAAATACCATTTCGAATTTTCTTCATCAGAATCAATTGGATAGATAGAATTTGAATTGACTTTAGCAACTATTTTAGACGAAGTACTTTTTTCATCTCTCACATTTGCAAAACCATCTTTATCTTGGACAATCCCAAATTGAGCTTGCGCAAAATAGCTTAAAAAAGTAGTAAGAATGAATAAACTTTTTTTCATTTTTATGATTCGATTTTCTTGAAGTAAAGCTAACAAAATCTAAACCAAAAATTTTCACGAATTATAGTGATTTTACAAAATCGATATTTCTTTTTAAACCATCAAATTTTGTACGTTTTACGGGCGATTTCTTAAAAATTTCTCGAAAAACAACTTCCGTTATTTCTTCCCAATCTTTCTTCGAGAATTGATTAATTTTGTCATGACCAACAAAACGAGTTTCTTTCATGGGCAACGAAAAACGATTCCACGGACAAACTTCTTGGCAAACATCACAACCAAAAATCCAATCGTCAAATTTCCCTTTCATTTCGGTCGGAATTTGATCTTTCAATTCAATTGTAAAATACGAAATACATTGACTTCCATTCACTGTTTTATTGGGTAAAATCGCCTCAGTTGGGCAAGCATCAATGCAACGCGTACACTTTCCACAATGATCAGTTTCAATTGGAGAATCATAAGCTAGATCCAAATCAATAATTAATTCGGACAAAAAGAAAAACGAACCTTTTTGTTTAGACAACGTCAACGAATTTTTTCCAACCCAACCAATTCCAGCTTTTTTCGCCCATGCATGTTCCAGAATTGGTGCTGAATCGGTAAAAGCTCGTCCACTCACTTCCCCTATTTCCTCTTGAATAAAATCTAATAATTCGCGTACTTTTTCCTTCACGACAAAATGATAATCTTCGCCTTGCGCATACATTGCAACTTTGTAAGAATTAGGATTTCGATCTAAATTTTGATAATAATTATACGCCAAAGAAATCACAGATTTTGCTCCTTCAACCAAAATTCGAGGATCCAATCGCATATCGAAATGATTTTCCATATACTGCATTTCGCCATGAAAATCATTCTTCAGCCAAGCTTCTAAATGCGGCGCTTCTTCTTCCAAAAAATCAGCTTTGGCTATACCGCAAGAAATAAATCCCAACGCTTCAGCTTTTTCTTTGATGCATTGGGACCATTTTATTTTGATATGTTCTTCTGTTTGAAGGAGCATTTTTTTAATTCGTAATTATGAATTTATAATTATTAAATCGACGAGATTAAATTTTGTCATTCTGAATGAAACGTTAGTGAAATGAAGAATCTTAGATTCCTCCTAACATCGGAATGATATTGTCATGTTGAACTCGTTTCAACATCACATCTTATTTAATTTTTCCTAAATTGAGATTAACGATTTTCAGGTAAAATATCTTTAAATTCTTTCTTTAAATTCTCAAATTCTGTTAGATTAACTTTTTTCAACACAATTTGCGTAGATGCAGGATATTTAGATAAATATTTATTTGGTCGAATAGGTCTTGGAGTAAAATTACCGCCACAATTCGGGCAAACATTTTCCAAAATATTATCAACGCAATCTTTGCAAAAAGTACATTCAAATGTACAAATCATCGCTTCTGTTGAATTTGGCAATAAATTCTTTCCACAATTTTCGCAATTAGGTCTTAATTCTAACATAAAATATTTTTAATGATAAATACTATTCTCTTTTTAGATTCCTCCTAACGTCGGAATGACAACGAACTTAGAACTTAGAACTTAGAACTTAGAACTTAGAACTTAGAACAAAATTACAAATCAAACAAATCGGTTTGAGGTGAATTTTCGCCACGATATTTTACCCCAATATGTTTGAAAGCTTTTTCTGTTGCAACACGTCCACGCGCAGTACGCATCAAATAACCTTCTTGAATCAAATATGGTTCGTAAACTTCTTCTAATGTTCCACCATTTTCTCCAACTGCTGTTGCTAAAGTTGTAATTCCGACTGGTCCACCTTTAAATTTCTCTATGATCGTTGATAAAATTCTGTTATCCATTTCATCTAAACCATTATCATCAACTTTTAAAGCTTTTAAAGAAAATTCGGCAATTGATAAATCAATTTTTCCATTTCCTTTTATTTGAGCAAAATCTCGTGTTCTTCTCAATAATGCATTTGCAATACGAGGAGTTCCACGACTACGACCTGCAATTTCTATCGCCGCTCTTTCGTCAATTGGTGTGTCTAAAATACGAGAAGATCGCTCAACAATCGTACTTAATAATTCGACATTATAATATTCGAAACGGAAATTAATTCCAAAACGAGCACGAAGCGGTGCAGTTAATAAACCAGAACGCGTTGTTGCACCAATTAATGTAAAAGGATTCAAACCAATTTGAACCGAACGTGCATTTGGTCCAGATTCGATCATAATATCAATCTTAAAATCTTCCATTGCCGAATACAAATATTCTTCGATAACAGGAGACATACGATGAATTTCATCAATAAAAAGCACATCATTTTCTTCCAAATTCGTTAACAAACCAGCTAAATCACTTGGTTTATCGAGAACTGGTCCAGAAGTAATTTTGATTCCAACGCCTAATTCATTCGCAATAATATTTGCCAATGTAGTTTTTCCCAAACCTGGAGGTCCATGCAACAAAACGTGATCTAACGCTTCGCCACGAAGTTTAGACGCTTTTACGAAAACTTCTAGATTCTCGAGAATATGTGCTTGTCCAGCAAAATCATCAAAACTTTGCGGACGAACAGTATTTTCGTGATTTAGATCGTCGTCTGGATAAAATTCTTTATCAGGATTTAATAAATCTGACATAAAATGATGATATAAATTATAATGATGATATTACGAAGGACAAATTAAATTATCCTCCGTACTTTTACACCTACAAAGAACGCAATATTTTTTAGATAAAAAGAATTATGAGCAAAGGAATATTATTAGTGAATTTAGGTTCGCCCGATTCTACCAATGTTGAAGACGTAAGAACTTATTTACGCGAATTTTTAATGGATAAGAAAGTTTTAGATTCTCCTTGGATTATTCGTAAAACTATTGTTGAATTATTTATTTTACCAAAAAGACCCGAAAAATCTGCTGAAGCTTACCGAAAAATTTGGACAAAAGAAGGTTCTCCTTTGATTGTTTACTCTAAAATTTTGAGAGATATGGTACAAAAACAAATGGATATTCCAGTTGTTTTGGCAATGCGTTACAAAAATCCTTCGATAGAAGCTGGTTTACAAGAGCTTTATGACAAAGGAGTTCGCGACATTTTGGTTGTTCCTTTATACCCTCAATACACGATGTCTTCTACAGAAACTGTTGCAGATAAAGTGCTTGAAATCCAGAAAAAAAGCTACAAAGACACGAAAATTAATTTCTTGAAAGCTTTTTACAATCATCCAGATTATATCAAAGTTTTAGGAGATTCTATCAAAGAAAATTTACCTGAAGAATACGATAAAATATTATTCACTTATCATGGAATTCCAGAACGTCATGATAATAAAGCGCTTCGTGCTGCGAAAATTAGTAAATTACCAATTGAAACTTATCGTAATCAATGTTTTGAAACAACAAGGTTATTAACTGAATATCTGCAATTACCAGAAGATAAATACACAACATCTTTCCAATCTCGTTTGGGACGTGATCCTTGGATAAAACCATATACAGATTATGTATTGGAAGAGTTTCCTGAGCAAGGCGTGAAAAATTTAGTTGTTTGTTCACCTGCCTTTGTTGCAGATTGTTTGGAGACTTTGGAAGAAATTTCGATGGAAGGACAAGAAGAATTCTTAAAAGCTGGTGGAGAACAATTTACATACATCCCATGTTTGAATGATCGTCAAGAATGGGTGGATACATTAGTGAAATGGTTGAAAGGTTGGCAAAATAATTAAGAAAGGTTTTTAGCCTTACAAAATAAATTAGATATCTTTGTTTGGAATTTTTCAATTTTAAACAAAGATATTTTTTTAAAATGAGACTAATTTTCTCAATTATTTTTTTAGTCCTATCACTTTTTAGTTCGGCTCAATTTTTAGATACCAGTGGAAATCTAATTATTGATGGTCGAAAATATCTGAAATCTAAAGTGGATACTACAGGACGAAAATCGGGTTGGGAAATTTATGGTGCAAATACTTTAACCGTTAATCAGAATACCTTTTCCAATTGGATGGCAGGAGGTGAAAATTCGGTTTCACTAAATGCAAAAACTGATTACGAATTCAATTTCCGAAAAAAGAAACACTTTTGGGACAATCGTTTTATTTTTGAATATGGTTTTTTAGATAATAAAACCAATGGAACACGTAAAACTGCTGACAATCTAAATATCACAACTTCTTATGGATATTTGATTAAAGAAAAATGGTATCTAACCTCATCACTTAATATTCGTTCACAGTTTTCTGCGGGTTTCAATTATGGAACAACTCCAAAAACAAAACTATCAAATTTGTTTGCGCCTGCATATGTAACAATTGGGGTCGGTGCGAATTATACGCCAAATTCTAATTTTTCTGTCAGTTTTCAACCTTTAACATCAAGAACAACAATTGTTGCAGACAAAGATTTGCAAAAGAAAGGAACCTATGGTTTGCGGAATGATGGCGATACATTTCTTTTCGAAGTTGGTGCATATTTAGGTGGACGTTATAAGGTAAAACTTTTTGATAATGTCACTTACGATAATAATATTGGAATTTTCTCCAATTATTCGAACAAATTTTATAACCTCGATATTGTATATGCTGGATTATTAGACATGAAAATTAATAATTTTATGTCCACGCAATTAACTATCAATTTGATTTATGATGAAGATCAAGTTGCGCAAACACAGTTTAAACAAGCTCTTGGGATTGGCTTAACGTATAAAATAGACAGTACTAAGAAAAAAGATAAGAAGAAACGTCGAAAGAAGGAAATTCTCCCATATTTCGATACATCTGGCATTTCTCCAGTCAAATTACCTAGAATAAAACTGGAGAAGCAAAACTATGATCAAGTTTTTGATAAAAATACAATTGACGAAAAATCAACGTATATTAAATCAGAATCCATATTTTTGGAATAAAATAACTATTAAATCAACCAATCTATATGAAAAAAATTTTATTTACATTAGCAATTTTAGGAAGTGCTACAACTTTTGCGCAAACAGTAAAAGATGGTAAAGTAGCTACTGATAGCAAGCGTTATTTAAAAGATCAGAAATTTGATGGTCGTCAACCTGGCTGGTTTGTTTCAGGAAATAATTCACTTTTATTTTCTCAAAGTGCATTCAGTAATTGGGTTGCGGGAGGTGTAAATTCATTTGCGCTGAACGGAAGTTTAGATTACGAATTTAACTTGACAAAAGAAAAGCATATCTGGGATAATCGTGTCGTTTTGGGCTATGGAATCCAGACTAACAAAGGTGAAAGTTCTCGCAAAACAAATGATGTTATCGACTTAACTTCTTCTTATGGTTACAGCATCGGAAATAATTGGTATTTAGCTGCCTCTATGAATTTTCGTACGCAATTTACAGATGGTTTTGATTATTCAACAGATCCAAAAACGAAGATCTCAGGCTTAATGGCTCCAGGTTATTTAAGCTTAGGTTTGGGTGTGGATTACAAACCTAACGAAAATTTCCAAGTTAATATTCATCCATTTACACCAAGAATGACATTTGTTTTGGACAAAGATTTACAGAAAAAAGGAAACTTTGGACTTAAAAATGATGGCGATAAAACATTATTCGAATTTGGTGCATATTTAGGTGCGCGATACAAATTACAAATTATGGAAGGAATTTCTTATGATAACCGTGTTGGAATTTACGCTGATTATCTGAAAAATTTCGGAAATATGGACGTTGCTTATCAAGGAATTTTGGATATGAAAGTGAACAAGTTTGTTTCGGCACAAGTAAGTTTAAATTTACTGTATGATGAAGATCAAATCAAGAAAACACAGATTAAACAAACACTTGGAATCGGATTTAATTACAAATTTGATAACACGCCACCAAAAGTAGAAGAAGCGCCAGCAACTGCATTTATGCAAGAAGCGCCAATTTTCGAAGAAAAAGAAGAAACTGTAGAAGTGGCAACTAACATTCTGAAAAAGGAACCAATTCTTAATGAAACAAAATTAGTCGCTCAATAATATTTTCAACCTGCTTTTAATAAGCAGGTTTTTTAT
>RRZT011145983.1_pt1 | contig 10679 bp, 4 predicted proteins | sample 2165551 | NCBI WGS metagenome assembly RRZT01 (sample SAMN10456910, study PRJNA506462) | wastewater metagenome | biome: wastewater; feature: sludge; material: wastewater sludge; isolation source: wastewater sludge with Escherichia coli K12::gfp cells carrying plasmid... | place: USA: Moscow, Idaho ...
GCGATCAAATGCGTCGGCGTTGGCCAGTCTCCCAGTCGGCGGCCACCCCGTAGTCTCTACGTGCTTCACAAACACGCCCTGAACCTTTTCCGCCAAGCGCCGATAGCGCGCCCGCGCTTGGCTGATCACTTCATGCATCAAGCCATGTGGGTCAAGGAAGTCGCCCGCCGCTTGCTCAAACTCGCGCTGCAAGCGATCTGCCTCGCGTAGGCTGCCCAGGTAGAAGTCGATGAGCTCCGCTTGCGAGCGGGAGTGATCCGGTAGCTGGCGCTCAAAATCGTCGCAGGCCTCAACCAGGCTCAAGCCAGACCGCACCAACTCCCACTGGGCCTGGCTTTCGCCCTTGCCGAGCCATACCGAGCTCTTATGGCGAGTGAGCACACGGCGCGTGGCATCGGTGTCGCCGCTGACAATGCCCTTGATCGCGGTGCGTAGGAAGGTCCGCTCTTCGAAGGGGAACGTGTCGCGCTCGCCCAGGTCTTCAATCGCACCGCACAGATCGGTCAGGTTGAGTTCCGCCTCGGTGGTCTCGGCGCGCTCGATGTATATCGCGCGTGACTTCGGGTCGCTGCGCAGACGGTCGCACACATCCTCGACGATGGGTTTGGCTTCCATCGGTGCGTGCGGCACACCCTTCAGTGTGTCTGGCAGTGCCACTGGCAAATCGAACACGAATTCACTGAACAGCACATAGCGCCACAGTTCATCCGCCAGGGCAGACCAGGTCTTGCCGCGGGTCTTCACGCTCAAGCCCAAGGTAGCGCGGAGGAAATCCCGCGCCTCTTGCACCCAACCTTCCTGCCCCTTGAGCGCTTCGGCTTGGCTGGTACTCGGGGCCAGCAATGCGGCCAGAATCTCGCGGCCGGACTCCACCCGCAGAGTGGCTCGCAACTGGGGCCAACTCACACCGCCGCCAATGGCATCGATCACTGCAAAGGTCGGCCCAGAGGGAGAAGTCGCAAACACCTGCCGGATCTCGGTCGCGTGATCCGGCCTGGCGCGCAGACACAGGCTCAGATACTCGTCGCCATCATCTTGCGGGAACACTGAACCGCATTCTGCGTACAGGGCGAATGGATCAGCTTGCTTCTGCTCGTCGGTTTCCGGGCGCTTGGTCGGCACATAGATCAAGACTCCTTCCAGCGACGCCTTGGGCTGGCCCACATCGCGCAGTGCCAACAAAGCAGCTTCGCGACTCTCGATGCTGCTCTCGGACGCATCCACCACCCGCACCTTGTCAGCCGCCAGATCGAAACACTGCTCGCGGTAGCGCTCGTCAGCGTCGTACACCACCAAGCAGCCAGTTTGCTTCAAACGCGGCCGCAGCACGCTTTCTCGGATGAATTCGGCAATACTCAAAGCGTCCCCCTCAGAAATCCAGATGCTTACCGCAGTGACCAATGATGATCTTCTTCTCAGCGGCGACCCACTCAAAATGAATGCGCAGGGTTTCAGCCAAGCTGTCTTTGACACCATGCTTCAGGTGCTTCTCCATCACGAAATCCCGCCCTCGATAGGAGAAAGTGCGGCGGCGCTTACCTTCAACACTCAGGGCGCTACCCTCATTGTTCGAGTAGGCGTTTTGCCCAAAAGCAGTTTTGGCATGTTGCTCTCCTTTCCCATCAGCAAGCTGCTGCCAGTAGTCGGTTGCCAGTTTCTTCAACAATTCAAAGGCCTTTTCGCCTTGCCGAAAACCGCCGCGGTCAGACTCCTTGATAGAACTCCTTGAAGACTCCAGAAAAACAATCCGATCCGCATACAAAGCAGCAATCAAATCAACAACCTGCTGCAAACTCGGGCTGCCATCGAGAACCGCTACAACATTTTCACGCAGGGGGGCAATGACCTCAGCGAGGTTGGTCGATTCGCCATCATTCGATTGAATACCGCTCAACGCGTGCTTGAGGCTGGCAACATCCGCCGCAAGGCTCCTGGCTTCATCATCCTTTGCTTGGTAGTCGGATTGAAGACTGGAAAGCTCCTCATCCTTGGCCTTCAACTCACGGTCTGCCTCTTCCAGTAAAGCGATGTACTCATCCAGTTGCTGGGAGTGCTCATCTGTCTTGGATTGCTGGATCGTCCGTATCAGTTGAGCACGAAGCGCTGCTTGTGCAACTTTTTCCGGCGAAATGTGCTTCCACGACAAAGGAAGGTTGGTTCGATGCGTGATAGCTGCCAACACTTCGGATTCAACAGGCCGACCATCTGCAAGAAACTCAGAAATATCCTCCGGGTCCAGCCGTACATTTTCATAAAAGTGCCCACGCTCTCCTTGGCGACCTGGAAAAACGATCTTTATTGCGCCACCAAATGCTATGAAGCGGCGACTAACCCTATCTTCAATGGCAAAGGTATCTTCAGTCGGCGGAATGCAGACCACATCAGCCAGACCGACCAAGATGGAGCGCAACCGCTCCGGATCTACGGGGTAGCCTGAGTCAGGTTTTGCACTCAAGATCGCAATCGGATAGGTTCTTTCAGCACGCTCAACTTCATGCAAAAAGGCTGGGGCACTTTCTTGCGTTAACTGCTTGACCTTCAAACCAGGTGTGTGGCCAAGAGGATTGCACGACCGGATAAGTTGCTCGACCAGCTTCGGGCGTGTCACCTGAATTGGAGCGGTAACGCGCGCGCTCACCTCATCCGTTTTCAGTAGCAAGGAGCACTCAACGGGTTCATCGACAGCCTTCTGGTACAGACCAACTTCAGTCGTCCAGCGCCGACCGGAAGTCTGGTCGTCAGGATGACTGAGCCGTGCCGAGAACCAAAACGGATAGGCTCTGCCATTGTCAGCAAGCAATGTCGCACGGGACGTTAGCGTACTACCGTCCCTGAGCCTCAATTCTCGAATGCCTACTGCAAGCCGCTGTGCATCAACAGCACTTTTTGCACGGCGGCCAACCCATCTGGCCACGAATTGAATGATTTGATCCGGGCCATGTTCGGGCTCGAACAGAAAACTGTTGACATAGACCAGCATGTCTCACTCCTCTTTTTTCTTTCTGCCGCGCGTCTTCTTCGGCGCTGCTTCGGGCTCGATGTACAAATCTTCCAGGCCGTGCGCGATGGCGAGCGATTTGTCGGTCTTGCACTTCTCGCGCACGCGCTCCGGCCAGTAGTTCATGGCCAGGTGCGCCCAGTCGTAGTCGCCTTTTTCCAGCTTGGCCCAGGTATCCTTGAGCACCTTCTGCCAGGGCTTATGGCGGAACAGCGACCACAGCGGCGCGGCGCTGATCTGCACGCCGTCGTCGTGGTTGGGCTTGTAGGTGGGCGCGAGCTTGAGCAAAGTGTCGCGCAGCTCGATCAGCTCCAGCTCGAAGGCTTGCAGGGCTTCGAACTGCTTCTCATCGTCACGCGTGCGGGCCGCAGCCTTGTTGCGCAGCGCCGTCACGTCAGCGCCGACTTGTTTGAGCTTGGGCTCGACGAAGTCATTGATCGCCGTGTAGAGCGTCTGGCTGGTAAGACTAGGGTAATAGACCCACAGGGTGTAGCTGCCAGACGTGGTGGACAGCGGCCAGTAGATAGGCGCTTTGCGGCTGCTTTTTGTATATCGCTTGAGATGGTCTGCAAAGAATCCATTAGAGCGACGAAAATATTCGCGCAGAGACTTTGCGCCTATTTGCGCAGACGCACCCTCCTCAACCGAATCGGCTCGATCCGTCCAAATCACACGAAGCGCATACTGCACTCGCTCGACAACGTCACCAGAATGCCCTTCGTCTTCGACGAGCACTCCTGACCAAGCAATGGACAGTGGATAACCTTCCGGTAATTCATACTCGTTGGCCGGTAGCCCTCGCTCATTCTGCAGCATGCCAGGCGGACAGACTGGTAGCGGTGCGAATGGATCAGGCAGCGATTCAGGCTGTCGTTGCGCCGTTGCAAAGCGAATATCCCAACGCCCAAATGCACAGCCCACCAAGTAAGAAATATGTGCTTCTTCAGTAGCGTAGGGCGATGTATCTAAAACAAAGTCAGAATCCTCGACTGAGGATTCCTCGTCATCAGCGTCGGCGATTGCTCCGTGCTGGTGAACAATCGCTTCCTTCAAGTCGCGCTCGACGGCCTCCGCCTGTATTGGCGAAAAACCGTAGGCATCGGCCACCAAGCGCTCTCCTTCTTCGCCAATGAGGCTGTGTCGATCAAACGCCAGGGCAGCTCCTCCACCCGAGTAATCGCGAATTTTTGCAGGCAAAACGAACTCGTGGAACGGTTCGAAGTTTTGATAGGCCTGACGCCGCTTCTCAACTTCCCGTGTAATCAAGGCCCCGAAGTGCTCTTTGGCTTCGTCCGTCAGTTGAGGCCACGGTAGCATCTTGAGGTTCTCAACCAAGAAGTTAGGGCGCTGCCAGAATTCCGCGTAAAACCGCATGAATGCTGACGACAAGCGTGATGCGGACAAGCCAAGGGCCTCTGCTTCGCGCCCCGGCTCAGGGAATGCCATGTAACGACTGACAGAGGGAATGCAGCTGCTGGGAATAACGTAGGGATAGAAACGAACAGCGCGGCGCGTCCAACTGAAACCTGGCCGGTAATAAAAACCAACGTTCTGGGGGCGCGAGCGCAACTTTCCTTTAGCGTCAGTAAAGTTGCGCAACTCAGCGCCTTTTCCATGCCAGTTGATTTTGAGAGTAATTGGCGAATACCACGGCTGTGATGCACCAGCTTTGACATGAAATGCCCAGCGCGGCGTGCCTTCGTTGCGCCTACGAAAATAAGCTTGAACAATGGGATCGTCAAAACTGCAGAACGCTTCATCATTCGTCGGGTAGTAACAGAACTGCGTATCCTTCGGCTCAACCTCCCATACGGCTCGGACAAATCGCGGATCATCACCAGTTGCAAGCCCTTGGCGAACGTTTCCAACGTTCGGTTCGAAGCGCTCTTCGCAATCAAACTGTTTGATCGTCTTAGCATCCACCCAATAGACAAAGGGCGAATCTGGCAACAGATCAAAGGTCTTCTTTTCCGCCTGAAATATTCTGGCGTCAGCATTACCTTTGCGATGGTTGGACACGCATGCGTTCAACGTCAGATGCCGATCTTCGTCAGCAATAGCTCGAATGACATTGGTCGTCGGATGCGCGGCGCCACGTTGAAGTACATAGGCCGCTGCCTCCACCATGGCATCGTCCATTACGCCCTGGCCAAGATCCGCAATGACCTCGACACCTGAAAGACCCAGGACAACCTTTTTTCGCCACTCGGTGACACTCGTCAAGAAGAAGCAGGTGCGCGAGGTGATTGCTCCTAGCCGGCCCCCACGTCGCAGCAAACTCAACCCTCGATCAACAAATATGCCGAGTAAGTCGTTACGCGAATCGGGATAGGCCGCCGTCAAATGATCTTTGACCCCAAGGGAAACGGCTCCAAACGGCGGATTCATCACCACCACATCAAACACCTCGCGCGTGAGGTCGATCAGGCGCAAGCCCTCCAGCGCATCGCGGGCGAACAGGCGCCCCTGGTAGCTGGACTGGGCGGCACGGGTGAAGTCGTTCAGCGCTTGACGCAGGCGGGCTTCGGCCTTGGCCCATTGCTCCATGTCGGCGTCTTTGAATAGGCTGCCATGCTCACCAAACACCTGCTTGATGAGTTGCGGCAGCTCGCGTTCGGCCTGTAACAGCACGCCCAGCTCGGGCACGCCTTTGAGCAGTTGCAAGGTTTGCTCGAACAGCTCGGCGTCCAGGTGGTCCAGTGTGGCGGCAAATTGCTGGCGCAGCTCGCGTTCTGCCGGCGGCGCGGTGGCGGCGATGACGTGGCCGCGCCCCACGGGTGGTCGATCTTTGGCCTTGACGCCGGCCTCATGCCAGGCCCGCTGCGCCCGCAACCACAGCGCCAGGGAGGCGATTTGCGCGGCACGCGGGTCGATGTCCACGCCGTAGATGTTGTGCTCGATGATCAGGCGCGGAATGTCGCGCTCCAACGCAGCCTGGTCGGCGTAGCTGTGGCACAGGGGAGGCAGGCCGGTGGCGCTGGGTGTTGGGTTTTTTACTTCAGTATTGATAGCTGTTAGCGCTTTCTGGGTAAGCACTAGAGGCTTATTTGGCTTGAAATCTGCAAGCACTTGCAGCGCCCCGGGGCCGTGCTGTTGCTCCCAGCCCCAGGCTTCGAGGTAGATCTCGGCGAACAGGTCGAAGGCATACAGGCCAAAGTGCATGGAGCCGCAGGCTGGGTCGAGCAGCTTCAGTGTGCGCGGGTCACGCAGCTTGTGATGGCGAATGATGGTGGGTTTGTGCTGTGCCACTTCGCCTTTGAGGCGAGCCAGTATTTCCGCGCAGGTCGCGACAAACCAACGTTCTCTGTACACGCTGCCGTCTCCTCCATGACGGTCTGCACGGCAGATGAGAAAAATGCCGTCCCATAGCTCTTGGGTGCTCAACGCATTTAGGCGCTGCTGCTGAAGGGCTTGTTCAAGCCGTTGGAAATAGTCGCTCCAACTGTCGTCATGGAACCGATCATAGGTATTGACGCAGTGAGCAAACTCGATCATGGCCTGAATGCCGTCCTCGCTGGTGTCGAAGGCTGGCAGGTCATCCCACCGTCCAGCCACTACCAGTGCAGCAACAGAGCTGGGTTGAAGCTCATCGGCGTCAAACCCGCGCAGGAACACGTCTTCTGGCGTGCAAAGCAGATACTGGCTGCGAGCACGCAAGGCGGTTCTGCCTTGCGTGGCTTCGTACCACAGGCGGCCAAGGGTGTTGTCCACCAGAAACTCGACCACATAGCGCGGCGTAAAGAACTGGTTGCGCACCGCCAGTTCGCGGCTGTTGCGCGGTGCCTGGCTGGCGTCGCGCATGGCCTTGCGCTCTTCCTTGGAGTTGAAGTACTGGTAGATCCAGCCGATGGTTTCGTCCTCGCCCCACAGCGGGGCGATGTCGTCATCGTTGATGAGTTGCAGCACTTGCAGCAGCGCCGCTTCGCGGGGGAACAGACGCCCTTGCGGTGAGTAGCGGTCGAACAGGCCTGGCAGGTCTTGGGCGAGCTCATCGAACACGCTGAACAGGTACACGCGGTAGGCATCGCCGGTTTCGCCCAGGCCGGTGCCGGCCAGGCGCGCATAGAGCTGAAAGCCCTTGGCCTGGAAGCCATTGCCCACCGATTCGACCAACAGGCCGCGTGCTTCGGCCATGCGCAGCGCGGCCAGGCGGTTGAGCACTGTGAAGGCCTGCTCGCGCACGATGCGATCCAGACCCTGCATGGCGTTCATGTCGCCACTGGCGGTGTAGTGCGCCAGGGTGTCGCGCAGGATACGAGCGGTTTCGCGCTGGGCATCGTTGATATGGCGCAGGCTGGCCAGCTCGGCCACGGTGCCCGAGTTCGGGTCCAGCCCAAAGTCGTTTTGCAGCTGGCGGGTGAATTCTTCTTCCAGCACACGGCGCGCGTCGTTGACGAAGCGCTGCAGGCGGTTGCGGGTGGTTTGATCGAAAGCCATGAATTAACGGGCTCCTGTATCGTAGGCAGCCAGATCAATATCGAGCGACCAGATCAATACCCGCGACATGGCGTGCCGATCGCGTGTTTGCTCCCATTCCTTGATGATGGAATGGTCGCTCAGACTGATGCCTTCGTTCGTTTTGGCTGGTGATTTGTTACGCTGGGCTGCGGTGGGAAAATCATTCAGCCAAGCGGCAAAGACCGCACTGTCGGGAAAATACGTAGTGCGATAGGGAGCTTCTCCGCCGATCGCCGCTTGTACATTGGTAACCAGAGTGCGTGCAAATTGGTAGCGCAAGGCGCCATTGGCCAGGCGAGATATGTGGTTGCCAGCTTCCCAGATAGCAGCCATGGGCAGCAGAAAGTGGTCACCGTTTAATACACGATCCTGGAAAGCATCCAGAATTTCTCCACGCTCTTGATTGCGGCCAGGCACATCCAGCACGTTCAAGTAAACCGTAGTATCCAGCAATACGATGTCACTCATTGCTGGCCCCCGAACGCATCTTGGCCAACCAATCCAGTGCACGTTGTTTGCGCGCTTCGCCCGTTGGGTGATGCTTGACGAAGCGCTCCAGGGTGCCGGAGGTCATCAGATGGCCCAAGCTACCTTGGGCGATCAGCTCCGGGTAGTCCGGGACATCGGCTAAGCGCACTAGGCGGCTGGCGCCATCTTCCGGGTGGCGGTAACAGAAAACCACTTCGGGCACGGCGCTATCGGGCAGCGCATCGAGCATCGCGGGGTTGTGGGTGGAGAGCAGCACACGCAGGTTACGCTGACTGGCGATGTCTTGAATCTGCTGGAGCAAATGGTGAGCACGACTGGGATGCACGCCATTATCGATTTCCTCGATGACCACCAAGCTACCTTCTGGCGCTGACAGCATGGCGGCTGCGATAGCCAGAACACGCAAGGTGCCATCGGAGAGCAAGGATGCGTCGCGTTCATCCATCCTGCCGCCAAATGTCTCGGTAAGCTGAACCATGACGCCACCGCGAGGCTCTTCCAGGAACGACAGCCCAGCGATGTCCTGTTCAGGCAAGCTCTGAATGAAATTCAGGATGGCCGCACGGTTGCTGGAAAAAGGCTCGTCGCCCGCCTTTTCATCAGGCCCCCAGCAGTTGAACAGCACTGCCGATACGTTGCGACCACTGCCTTGCAGTTCTTTGTCTGACGGAAACGCATAGTCGCGCATTTGCGCCGGCAACGGATCGAGAAAGAGAACAGCAGAAAGCCACTGCTCCAAATCTTTCGTCACAGGCGGGATGCGATCCCGAGAAACTTTATGCTTCGCGTCAAAAGTGGCTGGACTGGTGAGCTGAGTGAAGATTGCTGTTTGATCCGTACAAGCCACATGCGGTTTATTGCCGCCATTAGCAAAGTTGTTATAGGCCACACCGGCATCCGTACCTTGTCCACTGGAGGGCTGATCCAGTGTGTAAAGCGGCACTTTTGCGCCGTCGTGGGTCAGGCTCTCAGCAGTGATGTGCAACCCATCAGCGCGGCGACTTAGACGCATGCTGAGATGATTCCACTCAGTCGCGTTGGTGTGTACACCGAGTCCAAAGGACTCACCACGTTGATAGGCCAGATCCTCCAGCTTGCCGCGCACCACTTGATCACCACTTTGCACAGCAAATCGGATAGCCGATAGCTTTTGCCCTTGCGCCAACCAGGACAGCAAGCGCATGCCTTCGATTACATTACTTTTACCTGACGCGTTAGCCCCAATCAGCACAGTCAGCGCAGACAGGGGCAACGTTGCTTGCCTGTAACTTTTGAAGTCTTCCAGAGTAATGGCGGTCAGCATGATTACTCTCCTTTAATTTCGATAGACACCTCGATCTCGGAGTAGAGGCCAAGCTGTACCTTGATTTCATTGAGCTGTTGGATCAACGCGTCGATGTCTGCGGCAGAGGTCATCTTCACTGGCACCGCGATTGACTTGCTGAGTTTGGCCGGACCTTTCTCGCCAGTTTTGGCCCTCTCTTCCTCCATGCGCTGGCGCAGGCGTTCCTGGCCTTGACGCTGGATCGACCGCTTCAGATCGTCGAGAGTGCTGTTGATGTCGTAGTCGCGCGCCAACAGTTTTTTGAATCCGGCCAGATCCTGCGGCGCTGCGAGCGTGAGCCCGTCCAGCCGGTTCACGGCGTTGCCACGCTCCTCCTGGGTGAGCTCTTCCCACTCGGGGATGCGCTGCAGATCTTCGACACCTTCCTTCAAACGGAGCTTCTGCTGATCGGAGAGCGTGATGACCGCATCGCGCACGCGGCCCTTCAGATGGGTGAGCTGCGAATTGAAGTCGGCGGTGTGTTTGTAGAAGTCTTCCTTGCCCAGGCGCTCTGACAGGGTTCCCAGGTCTTCGGCGAGTTCGCGGCGCAGCTCCCCTGGCACGCCGGTGTCCGGCAAGGCTTCGATGTCGCGGCGATGGGCTTGCAAGTCACGCAGGGTGGCGTCGAGCCCGTTGTCGAGGGCCCGCTTCACTTCGAGGGCCCACTTAAGGTTGTCGTAAATGGCGGAGGTTTCGGCACCCAAGCGCTGAGGGGCGTCTGAGGCATCGGTGAACAGGACATCGGCAATGTCCTGGTTCAAGGTACGGATGCGGTCACTGCCAGCCAGCCCAAGGCCGCTGAGCTTTTCGGCCAAGGAGCCGTAGTCGTGCTGGAAGCGCGGGAAGTGCTTCGCCGCCGCCTTGCTGATCTCCTGCTCCAGCGGGATCACCATGTCACCGACCAGCTCGGTGAGCCTTTCAGCGGCACGTCCGAGCGTTTCGATGGACGGGCGCTCATCGCGCAGCGCGACGCCGATCTGCTTGAAGGAGTTGTTGGTCTTGAGCGCGTCGATCGCCTGTTGCCCAGCAGCTGTGACCTCACGACCCGAGACCTTGAGCTTGATTTCGCCGGCCATCAGCATGGCGGCCACGATGTAGCGCGTGGTATCGGGTGACCAGCCAAACGGATCGTTGCTGAAATCGTCGAGCAGGCGCTTGCCATCGACGGTACCGCGCTTGTCGATGTAGTCGCGGATGCTGATCATCGCCTTGTGGTCAGTCTTGAACGAGGCGCGACCGGCCACGGTTTGCACCAGTCCGAGCGGGTCCAGCGCACTGCTGATGGCGGCGGGATTGGCTACCTTGAGGAATTTCTCGGCGGTGTCGGTTCCCGCACGTACCGGCGCTTCTACGTACCGGTCGAACACTTGGTCGGCCACGTCAGAGAGCAGCTTCTTGGCGGCCTCCAGC
>RRZT012978561.1_pt1 | contig 10679 bp, 7 predicted proteins | sample 2165551 | NCBI WGS metagenome assembly RRZT01 (sample SAMN10456910, study PRJNA506462) | wastewater metagenome | biome: wastewater; feature: sludge; material: wastewater sludge; isolation source: wastewater sludge with Escherichia coli K12::gfp cells carrying plasmid... | place: USA: Moscow, Idaho ...
ACAGGGACCAGAAAAACAGGGACCAGGAAGGCGCGGGCCAGGAGAACGGCGACCAGACAGATCCCGGACCAGAACCCGCCACCGCCAGGCCCTAGGCCGGTGCGGGCGCGCGCGACGATGAATAGCACCCGGATGGCGGATCCGCGCGAATCCGCCCGAGGCCGGCGCTAGCCCACCTCGCCCAGCATCGGGATCAGCGTTGGCGCCCTGTCCCGGCTGTCCTCGGTGTCGCAAGCGACCATGTCTATCGCGTGGTGAACGTCGACAGGTGCCGCGTTGCCCGCCGTCGGATAGGGGACCAGCCGCCCCTCGGTCACAGTCGGTCCTGTGGAAATGGGCCGCTCTTCCTGTCCGGCGTCGAAAATGCCGTGCTGGGTTTTGTCCCAGTAGAAGGGTTTCACCACCACCTCATAGATCGCCTTCCAGGCGGCAAGACAGCCCAGCGGGAAATACAGATGCAGCGTCGGCACCCAGGGCAACAGGTGGCGATGCGCCCGCCCGCGCACGGCCCACATGCCGATGGCGATGCTGAGCAGTTCGGACAGGATGAAAACCCCGAACAGGGCCGTGATGGCATGACCGCCAAGCTTTTCGGACAAAAGCTCGCGCATCGGATGCGGCAGGCCAAGGCTGAGCAACCAGAAACTCCATAGCACCGGCGCCAGCAGATATTGCGAGACCGAGGCGAAAAGCTGCACCTGAAGGGCCAGAAAACGCCGGCTGCCCAGATCGCGCCACAATCCGACCGGGTCGCGCATATGCACCCCCCAGGTCATGGCAAACCCCTTGAGCCAACGCGACCTTTGCTTGACCCAGGGCACAAGACGGCAATTGGCCTCTTCGTGGGTGACGGTGTCGAGCATTTCGGTGCGATAGCCACGCCGGGTCAGACGCACGCCAAGATCGGCATCCTCGGTCACGTTCCACGCGTCCCAGGCGCCGATCTCTTCCAGCCGGTCGCGGCGAAAGAACAGCGTCGTCCCCCCCAACGGCACGACCAGATCCAGCGCGGCCGCACCCGCAAGCGTGCCGCGAAACCACGCGGCATATTCGATGGTAAAGGCGCGGGCGAGCCAGTTGGTGCGCGGGTTGTAATAATCCAGCACCCCTTGCAGGCAGGCGACGTCGGGCGCGGCGAAATGAAAGCCGCGCGCGACCTTGTGCAGCTGATCGGGCTCGGGCCGGTCCTCGGCATCCCAGATGCCGATGATCGTGCCACGACAGAAGTTCAGCGCATAGTTCAGGGCACGGGGCTTGGTGCGGATCGGGCCGTCCGGGACCTTGACCACCCGCATCCAGCGGGGCAGGGCCGCGTCCTCGAGCGCCTGACAGGTGATCTTGTCCGTTTCCTCGACCACCAGCAGGATATCCATCAATTCGCGCGGGTAATCCAGCCGCGACAGCCGGCCGATCAGCTTGTCGGCGATATCCGCCTCGGAAAAGAGCGGCACCATGACCGAAATCACCGGCAGCGGCGCGGTCATTTCGGGCGGGGTGGCGCGCCCCTGCCCGATGGCGCGGTCTTGCGCCGAACGCCGCGCGGTCTGACGCAGGATCGCCCAGAAGGACAAGGCCTTGAGACCGCTCGACGCGATCAGGGCCAGCAGCGCCCAGGCCGTCACCACCGCGATCACCGCGATCGGCGCCAGGATCAGTCCCAAAAGGGTGGCCACGATCAGGATCGTGGCGATGCGGCCGGTGCGGCGTTCATTGCGCGTCCGGCAGCTTTCCTTGGCCGGGACGCGGGTTTCGGCCTGCCGGATCAGGGTCGTCCGGCGCTGGGCCAGTATCGCCTCGCGTGCGGCGGTTTCCGAACAAAGCAGCATGCGCACCGCGCCGAACCGCTTTGGCAGGGTGTCGCGGAAGGCGGCGAAATCCTCGGGGCGGGCGGTGGCGATAAAGGTCACGCCCCCGATCCGCCGCCAGGGCACGATACCGGCCGACAGGCAGAGATTCGCCCCGATCTGATCGACCAGACGCGGATCGGGCGGCAGCGCCGCCAGATCGACGATACTGGACCGCCATTGCCGCGACAGCGCGCGGGTCAGCGCCTCTTCCTGGACCCAGCCATTGGCCAGCAGGATTTCCCCCAGCCGGACGGCCTGGCGCTGGCGCATGACCAGCGCCTTCATCAGGTTGTGGGGATCGACCGCGCCATCCTCGATCAGGATCTGGCCGAGGGGGCGGATGTCGCGCGGCGAAACCAGTTGCGCGGGCGCGCTGGCCGGGAAGGGGACGGATCCCCCCACCGCCTTGGGAACGGCTGGCAAGGCCCGAAGGGGGATGGGCTGGATGAGGGCTGCGCCGGCCATGCACGATTCCGCTTCTGGATCAGGTCGATCCTCTTTGGCATGGCCAAGGTTAAGAAGCGGTTAATCGTGTCGCGGTTTCAGCCGGTTGATGTAAGGTCAGGCGCGGCGTTCGCGCATGGCCCCGGCGAAACGCTCGAAGAGATAGGCGCTGTCCTGCGGTCCGGGGCTGGCCTCGGGGTGATGCTGAACCGAAAACACCGGCTTGCCAGTCATGCGCAGCCCGCAATTGCTGCCATCGAACAGGCTGACATGGGTTTCGATCACGCCGTCGGGCAGGGTCTGGGCATCGACGGCGAACCCGTGGTTCATCGAGGTGATCTCGACCTTGCCGGTCTCGACATCCTTGACCGGATGGTTGGCGCCGTGATGGCCGTGATTCATCTTGACGGTCCTGGCCCCAAGGGCCAGCGCAAGCATCTGATGGCCAAGGCAGATCCCGAAAATCGGCATGTCACGGGCCAGCAATTCGCGGATCATCGGCACGGCATATTCGCCGGTCGCGGCCGGATCGCCCGGGCCGTTCGACAAAAACACCCCTTCGGGGTTATGGGCCAGAACATCCTCGGCGGTGGCGGTGGCGGGCAGGACCGTCACTTCGGCGCCGCTTTGCGCCAGCGAGCGCAGGATATTGCGTTTCGCGCCGTAATCCACGGCCACCACGCGAAACGGCTGCGCGGTGTCGGGGCGGTCGAATTCCCCGGGCCAGGACCACAGCCCTTCGTCCCAGCGATAGCTTTGCTGACAGCTGACCTCGCGCGCGAGATCAAGGCCCACCAGCCCCTTCCAGTCGCGGGCGCGGGCGACCATGGCGGCGATATCGAAATTCCCGTTCGGATCATGGGCCAGCACGACATGCGGGGCGCCTTGCTGGCGGATCGCGCGGGTCAGGCGACGGGTGTCGACGCCGCCGATGCCGATGCGGCCGCGCCGCGCCATCCAGTCGATCAGATCCGAGCTGGCGCGCCAGTTCGAAGGCTCGGTCGGGTCCCATTTCACCACGATGCCGGACGCGACGGGCTCGGCGGCCTCGTCGTCCTGGGCGGTGACGCCGGTATTGCCGATATGGGGGAAGGTGAAGGTGACGATCTGGCTGGCATAGCTGGGATCGGTCATGATCTCTTGATAGCCGGTCATGGCGGTATTGAAGACCAGTTCCGCCACCACTTCGCCGGTGGCGCCAAAGCCGTGGCCATAGAAAACGGTGCCGTCGGCAAGTGCAAGACAAGCGGTCGGTTTCTGGGGCATCTGCGACTCTCCGGCTAAATCGCCGGGAAACTAGGTAAAGGGGGCGCGCGCGTCAAGCCGGAACGGGGCCGGTTTCGGAACTTTGCGCGCGGGGCGGGGTTGCGTGCAGGGCGGCCCGCCGGGCGGGCGCGGCCGGTGGCGCAAGGCTTGACGGCGGGGACGAAGCCGGGCACCACCCCGCGATGATATTGCGAAGGGGATCAGATGGCACTGCGTGAACGCATTCTGGCCGATACGAAAGACGCGATGAAGGCCAAGGAAACCGCGCGGCTTTCGACGCTGCGGCTGATTTCGGCGGCGATCAAGGACCGCGAGATCGCGGCCCGCACCGAGGGCGGCGAGCAGGGCGGCCTGACCGAGGCGGATCTGATCGCGATCCTGTCCAAGATGGTCAAACAGCGTCAGGAATCGGCCAAGGCCTATGAAGAGGGCGGTCGGCTTGAACTGGCCGAGCGCGAAGAGGACGAGATCCGGGTGATCCAGTCCTATCTGCCGCGCCAGCTGGACGAGGCAGAGGCCGCGGCCGCCATCGACAAGGCCATTGCCGATCTGGGCGCGGAATCGATCCGCGACATGGGCCGGGTCATGGCCGAATTGCGCGCCCGCCACGCCGGACAGATGGATTTCGGCGCCGCCGGGCCGGTCATCAAGGCAAGGCTGATGAAATAAGCCGCAAGGGCCGCGTCCGGTGACACCATCCGGGCGCGGCCCTTGCCCGGGTGGCCCGCGCCGCCCATTCGGGTCGTTCGCGGGCCTGTGCGCCCGTCGCCCACTTGCGCCACCGTTCGGACCGGGCAAGGCGGGCCGTCCCGAAAACATCCCCAACACATCGCGACGGCGCGAATCACCCCTTGCGCCGCAGCCGCGATTTCGGCGGGATCCGTGCGCGGAAAACACCCCGGCTGGGTGAATTTTTCCGCGCCTCCGATAGAATTTTTCCCGACCATGGCAAAGAAACGCCCCGCCTGCGGGTTTCTGTTTACATTGCCGCTCCGTCCCATTCATCAAACCTATCGGGCTGTATGGGAGGACGCGATGAAAGCGCTGGTTCTGGAAGAAAAGGGCAAACTTTCGCTGCGGGAATTCGACATTCCCGGCACGCTGGGGCCCAGGGATGTCCGCATCAAGACGCATACCGTCGGTATCTGCGGCTCGGACGTGCATTATTACACCCATGGCAAGATCGGCCATTTCATCGTCAACGCGCCGATGGTGCTGGGCCATGAGGCGGCCGGCACCGTGATCGAGACCGGGGCCGAGGTCACGCATCTGAAACCCGGCGACCGCGTCTGCATGGAGCCGGGCATTCCCGACCCGACCTCGCGCGCGGCGAAACTGGGCATCTATAACGTCGATCCGGCGGTGACCTTCTGGGCGACGCCGCCGGTCCATGGCTGCCTGACCCCCGAGGTGATCCACCCCGCCGCCGTTACCGACAAGCTGCCCGAAAATGTCAGCTGCGCCGAGGGCGCGATGGTCGAACCCTTTGCCAGCGGCATGCAGGCCGCGCTGCGCGCGCGTATCCAGCCGGGCGATGTGGCCGTGGTCACCGGGGCCGGTCCCATTGGCATGATGGTGGCGCTGGCGGCGCTGGCGGGGGGCTGTGCGCGGGTGATCGTGGCCGATCTGGCACAGCCCAAGCTGGACATCATCGGGGCCTATGACGGCATCGAGACCGTCAATATCCGCAACCGCCCGCTGGCCGAGGCGGTGGCCGAGGCGACCGATGGCTGGGGCGCGGATGTGGTCTTTGAATGCTCGGGGGCGGCGCCCGCGATCCTTGGCATGGCGGCCCATGCCCGGCCCGGCGGCGCGATCGTGCTGGTCGGCATGCCGGTCGATCCGGTGCCGGTCGCCATCGTCGCCCTTCAGGCCAAGGAATTGCGGGTCGAGACGGTTTTCCGCTATGCCAATGTCTATGACCGGGCGATTGCGCTGATCGCGTCGGGCAAGGTGGACCTGAAGCCGCTGATTTCGGCCTCGATCCCCTTTGCCGACAGCATCGCCGGCTTTGACCGCGCGGTCGAGGCGCGCGATACCGATGTCAAATTACAGATCGTGATGCCGGCATAAGGGGACGGGGATGTATCTGGGACTGGATCTGGGAACATCCGGCATCAAGGCGATGCTGGTGGATGATGATTTTGCGACCATCGGCGTGGCACATGCGCCCCTGACCGTCAGCCGGCCGCATCCGGGCTGGTCCGAACAGGATCCCGCCGATTGGATCGCGGGGGCCGAAAAGGTCATCGGCGATCTGGCCCGCCAGCACCCGGACGCGATGGCGCGGCTGCGGGCCATCGGGCTTTCGGGGCATATGCACGGGGCCACGCTGCTGGATCGCGGGGATCAGGTGCTGCGGCCCTGTATCCTGTGGAATGACGGGCGTTCGGGGCCGCAATGCGCGGAACTGGCGGCGCGGGCCGATTTCCACGGCATCGCCGGCAATCTGGTCATGGCGGGCTTTACCGCGCCCAAGCTGCTTTGGGTGGCCGAGAACGAGCCCGAGATCTTTGAGCGCACGGCCAAGGTGCTGTTGCCCAAGGATTACCTGCGGCTTTGGCTGACGGGCGAGCATGTCGGCGAAATGTCGGATGCGGCGGGCACATTATGGCTCGATGTCGCGCGGCGCGACTGGTCGGACGAATTACTGGCCGCGACGGGCCTTGACCGCGCGCAGATGCCAGCGCTGGTCGAGGGCAGCGATGTGTCGGGCACGCTGCGCGCCGATCTGGCCGAACGCTGGGGCGTGGCGCGCGTGCCGGTTGCGGGGGGCGGGGGCGACAATGCCGCGACCGCCTGCGGCATGGGGGTGATGGTGCCGGGCACGGGGTTTTTGTCGCTGGGTACCTCGGGGGTGCTGTTCGCGGCGACGGAAACCTATGCGCCCAATACCGGCGATGCGGTCCATACCTTTTGCCATGCGGTGCCCGCGACATGGCATCAGATGGGGGTGATCCTGTCGGCCACCGACAGCATGACCTGGCTTTCGGAAATCACCGGGCGCACGGTGCCCGAACTGGCGGCTATGGTGCCGGAAAATGTCGCCGCGCCGTCGCCGGTCGGCTTTCTGCCCTATCTGTCCGGCGAGCGGACGCCGCTGAACGATCCCGATGCGACGGGCGCCTTTTGGGGGCTGCGCCGGGCCACCGGGCTTGCCGATCTGTCGCAATCGGTAATGGAGGGCGTGGCCTTTGCCTTTGCCGATTGCGTCCATGCGCTGCGCAAGGCCGGAACCCCGATCGAGGCGGCCTATGCCGTCGGCGGGGGGGCGCGTTCGCGCGCATGGCTGCGGATCATGGCATCGGCCACCGGGCTTACGCTGCTGGAACCCGAGGATGGCGATTTCGGCGCGGCCTTTGGCGCGGCAAAGCTGGCGGCGGCCTGTGCGACGGGCGATACATCCGCACGCATATTCGCCCCGCCCGCGGTTCGCGCCGAGATTGCGCCCGATGCCGCATTGGCCGCCGCCTATGCGAAAAAGTATGAGGCCTATCGCGCCGCATATCCACAGCTGAAAGCTCTGCCGGATTCCCGGGCTTAGGCCATAAAATCGCGTCAAAACCACGATTTTTTCACTATGTCCGGGCCGGCGTCGCTGCAATGCGGCGCCGGCTTTCTGCTGCGCGGCGGCGGGCGCTTTGCGGCTGGGGCGCGCGCTTCTACTATTTTCACGCGGGGCCGGTTAAAAAAGTATCGTTAATTCTTGCGCGCTGATGTGGAGCGCGTATCACCCCCGCGCCTATGGTTGTCGTCACCGTCACGCGCCCCCAACCCGAGGAGAGGGGGGCGACCGCCACACCCGGCGGCGCACGGTGCCAAGGAGGATGGAAATGCAGCCCGATCTGGAACTGGTCCATATCCGCAAAGGCGAATCCTTCGCCGCGTGGATGCATGGCTATCCGTTCCGCACCGTGCGCTGGCACTATCATCCCGAATACGAAATCCATCTGGTGACCGCGACCACCGGCACCTTTTATATCGGTGACCATGTCGGCAGCTTTGGCCCCGGTCAGCTGATCATGACGGGGCCGAACCTGCCGCAGAACTGGATCAGCGATCTCGCCCCCGGCGAGGCGGTGCCGCTGCGCTCGCTGGTGATCCAGTTCCCCGAGGATTTCATCGAGGATTCGGTCGCCGCCATGCCGGAAATGGAGGCGCTGCGCCCGCTTTTGGAACGTTCGCGCCGGGGCCTGCTTTTCGACGACGACACCAGCGCCCGCATCCGCCCGCGCATGAAGCGCCTGATCGAGGCGCAGGGCCTGCGCCGTCTTGCGCTGTTCTGGGACATTCTGGACCAGCTGGCGCGCGCGCCCGAACCCGAGGTGCTGGCCAGCCTCAGCTTCGAGCTGGATCTGGGCCAGACCAGCGACAGCGGCATCAATCGGGCGCTGTCGCATCTGCGCGAACATCTGACCGAACAGGTCGATGAGGGCGATCTGGCCGAGATGGTCGGGCAAAGCCAAAGCGCGTTCTCGCGCGCCTTCAAGCGCCATACAGGCACCACGCTGGTGCGCTATCGCAACCAGTTGCGGGTCGATCTGGCCTGTCACATGCTCTTGACCGATCCCGACATCCGGGTGGCCGAAATCTGTTACGATGTCGGGTTTTCGAACCTGTCGAACTTTAACCGGCATTTCCTCAAGCTCAAAGGAATGTCGCCGTCGCAATTCCGCACCACCTTCGCGGCCAACAAGGCGCTGGTCATGGCGGAATAGGGCCGACCGCAAGCACGGCTTTCACCAATTCGGGCGACGAAGCCGCCGCCCGGAAACGGGCAGGGCATTCCTGCCGCATCCAACTGGGAGGCTATCTCTGATGAAAACGACCCTTCTGACCGCCTCGGCCGTCCTTGCGCTGCTGGCGGCGCCGGCTCTGGCGCAGGACAAGCTGAAAATCGGCATGACGTTTCAGGAAATGAACAACCCCTATTTCGTCTCGATGCAAGAGGCGCTGAACGAGGCCGCCGCCGATCTGGGCGCCGAGGTGGTGGTCACCGATGCCGGCCATGACGTCGCCAAACAGATCAGTGACGTCGAGGACATGCTGCAACAGAATATCGATATCCTGCTGCTGAACCCGACCGACAGCGCCGGGATCGAGGCCGCCGTTCACGCCGCGAAAGCCGCCGGCGTCATCGTCGTGGCGGTGGACGCCAATGCGAACGGCCCCGTCGACACCTTTGTCGGCTCGAAGAACCGCGATGCGGGCTATCTGTCGTGCAAATATCTGGGCGATGCGCTGGGCGGCAAGGGCGAGGTCGCGATCCTCGACGGCATCCCGGTCGTGCCGATCCTGCAACGCGTCGAGGGCTGCAAGGCGGCTCTGGCCGAATTCCCGGAAATCCAGCTGGTCGATACTCAGAACGGCCGTCAGGACCGTTCCGTCGCGTTGGGTGTGGTCGAGAACATGATCCAGTCCAAGCCCAACCTGGCCGGCATCTTCTCGGTCAACGATGGTGGCGCCATGGGTGCGCTGGCTGCGATTCAGGGCTCGGGCAAGGATATCAAGCTGGTATCGGTGGACGGCGCCCCCGAGGCGGTCAAGGCCATCGCCGAGGGCGGCCCCTTCATCGAGACCACGGCCCAGTTCCCGCGCGATCAGGTCCGCGTCGGTCTGGCCATGGCGCTGGCACAGAAATGGGGCGCGCGCGTCGTGCCGAAGGAAGTGCCGATCGACGTGATGGTCGTCGACGCCAAGAACGCGGCTGAATTCAGCTGGTAAGGTTCCTTCCCGCCTCCCGTCCCCGCGCGCCGCGTGGGGGCGGGCCTTTTCCCGCCACACAAGATGAGGGGCATCATGCTGGAACTGACAGGTATCAGGAAAAGCTTTGGCAGGATCGAGGTCCTGCATGGCGTCGATCTTGAGGTTCGCGCCGGCGAGGTGCACGCGCTTCTGGGCGAGAACGGCGCCGGGAAATCCACGCTGATGAAGATCCTGTGCGGCATCATCCAACCCTCGGAAGGGGTGATCCGCATCGAGGGCACGGAACGCCATTTCGCCGATTACGACGAGGCGATTGCCGCCGGCGTCGGCATCGTCTTTCAGGAATTCAGCCTGATCCCGTATCTGAACGCCGTCGAAAACATGTTTCTGGCGCGCGAATTGCGCGGGCCGCTGGGCCTGCTGGATCGCCGGGCGATGCGGGTGCGGGCGCGCGACATCATGCGCCAGCTGGCGGTCGATGTGGACATGGACGTGCCCGTGAACCGCCTTTCGGTGGCCGAACAGCAATTCGTCGAGATCGCCAAGGCGCTGTCGCTGAACGCCCGTATCCTTGTTCTGGACGAACCCACCGCGACCTTGACGCCTTCCGAGGTCGAGCACCTGTTCACGGTCATGCGCGAATTGCGCCGGCAGGGTGTCGCCATCGTCTTTATTTCGCATCACCTCGAAGAGATATTCGAGATCTGCGACCGCATTACCGTGCTGCGCGATGGCGAATTCGTCGCCTCTTGTGCGGTGTCGGATGTGGACAATGACCGGCTGGTCGAAATGATGGTCGGCCGCCGCATCGAAAACAGTTTTCCGCGCAAACCCGCCGCCGATCCGGCCGCCCCCGCCGCCTCCGCGATCATCGAGGTCGAGAAGGTGCAGCTTAAAAAGGGCGGTCCGGTATCCGCCTTTACCCTGCGCAAGGGCGAGATTCTGGGCTTTGCCGGGCTGGTCGGCTCGGGGCGCACCGAAACCGTGCTGGCCATGCTGGGCGCCTGGCCGGCCGCGCAATGCCGGCTCAGGATGGACGGCGTCGAGAAACGCTTTGCCGATCCGGCCGACGGGCTGATGCAGGGGATCGGGCTTTTGCCCGAAAGCCGCAAGGAACAGGGGCTGATCACCAGCTTTTCGATCCTTCAGAACATCTCGCTGAACAATTACGGCAAATATCGCCAGGGACATTGGTTCATCGATCTGAAAAAGGAACGCGCCTGCACCGAAACCGCCATGGCGCAGGTCCGCGTCAAGGCGCAGGGGCCGAATGCGCGTGTCGACACGCTGTCGGGCGGCAACCAGCAAAAGGTGGTCATCGCCCGCTGGCTGAACCACGACATGCGGGTGCTGATCTTTGACGAACCGACGCGCGGCATCGATGTCGGCGCAAAGGCCGAAATCTATGCGCTGATG
>RRZT011855747.1_pt1 | contig 10678 bp, 15 predicted proteins | sample 2165551 | NCBI WGS metagenome assembly RRZT01 (sample SAMN10456910, study PRJNA506462) | wastewater metagenome | biome: wastewater; feature: sludge; material: wastewater sludge; isolation source: wastewater sludge with Escherichia coli K12::gfp cells carrying plasmid... | place: USA: Moscow, Idaho...
TGGCAGCATCTGCAGCGTCGAACGCCGTACGCATCGCCCAGTCCATCCGCGCCAGGTCGAGCAGCGCGGGGTGTGGCAAGCGCCCTGGCGCAGCGTCGAGAAACTCCACCAGCCTGTGGCCGAACCAGCGAATCGAACGGAAATGTGATGGATGTTCATCGATATACGCGCGCGCCAGAAGATCAAAAGCGTCATCGCCGAGCGCCCGCTGCAGAACCGGGAAATTGTCGCGCAGGGCCGCCGTCAGACGGGCACGGTAAGCCTGCAGGTAAACGCCGATACCACCCATACCACCCGCCAGCAGTGCTCCCTCCGCAGCAAACAAATCCGGGGTGAAATTTTCCAGCAGAATGGCTTTCTGGAAACGCTGCTGCAACTCTGCCAGGGTACTCATGCGGCCTGTTCGATCTGGGTGTGCTGTGCCCGCGTGCGAGCATAATCGAGTTCGGCGATGAGCACCGCAAGCGGCGGCATGTTGTCGTCGCGCTCGATCATCGTCGGTATTGGACCAAGTCGCCCAACGGTATAGGCGTACAGATCCCAGACGGCCTCACAAATCGGCTGATCGTGAGTATCGATGAGGTAGCTGCCATGCTCCTCGTGTCCGGCCAGATGGATCTGGCGAACCACCGCAGGCGGTATGGCATCGATGAAGGTGTGCGGATTGAAATGGTGATTGACGCTGCTCACGTAGACATTATTCACGTCGAGCAGCAACTCACAGCCGGTATGCCTGACCAACTCGCGAATGAACTCCCATTCGCTCATCTCGTCAACCCGGTAGCGCACATAGCTGGAAACGTTCTCGAGCAACAGCGGCTGGCCGAGAGCCTCCTGGACCTGTGCCACGCGTGGCTCGAGTTGCCGCAGTGCCGCCTCGGTGTAAGGCAGTGGCAGCAGGTCGTGGAGGTTCAACGATCCGGTTCCGGTCCAGCACAGATGGTCCGAAACCCAGGCAGGCTCAACGCGGTCGACCAGCGCCCGCAACTGCCGCAAGTACTCCGGATCCAGGGCATCGCTGCCACCGATCGAGAGCGAAACACCGTGCATCACCATCGGATAGTCGCGGCGGATGCGATCGAGATAGTAAAGCGGTTTACCACCCGCGACGAGATAGTTCTCGGATATGATCTCGAGCCAGTCCACCCCTCGTGGTGACTCGACAAAATCCCGGTAATGTTCGGTACGCAGGCCCAGGCCGAAGCCTTTGATGGTCTCGCGCATGGCGTCTCCTTCAGGTTGGCGCCGGGGGTGACCACCTGCCGGTCGGCAGCCCGGTCACGCCCCCCTGCATCGAGCTTACTTGACCACCTTGCCACCCGCATCGGTGCATTCCTTGGCGCTGGCTTTGGTCACCCAGCCCTGGCCCTTGCAGGCATTGGTCCCCTTGCACTCGCTCTTGGCCGTCTTGCATTCGGAATGGCCCTTGCACGAGTTGATGCCGGCACAGTGTACCGGGCCTCCTTCCGCAGCGTGGACGGTCGGCGCCAGCATGCCGCCAGTGGCAAGAAGGGCAGCCGCAGCGGCGGCGATAGCGACACCAGACAGTTGATTCGACATTTCTTTCTCCTCTTTAGTGGATGGATTGGGTCAAAGCTGGCCGTTCTGAAACCAGTTCTCTGACATTGCTTAGACGCATGCAGGCTGGAATTACTTACACCAAAGGCAAATATTTTTTCACCGCCATTCTGGAGCTTGGGTTTGATGTGGAAGTCGCGTATGCGATTCACGAATCTCCCCTCCCCCCTCGCGGGGGAGGGGTCGGGGGAGAGGGAAACGGTCATGACTTTCATGATCGGGGGTGTCTGGAAAAGTCATGACCGTTAGTTGGACGAACTTTTCTGTCCATTAGCACTCTCAGGCAACGAGTGCTAAAATGAAACTTGTCATCAGTAACGTGCAGGAGGAATCATCCACATGACCCAGGCCTTGGCATTTCCGACGGTTTCTGCCGTCGGCAGTATTGACGCTTATATCCAGGCGGCCAGGCAGTTTCCGCTGCTGAGCAAGGAAGAAGAATTTCGTCTGGCCACCCGCTTTCGTGAGGAGGAAGATCTCGATGCGGCACGGCAGTTGGTGCTTTCGCATCTCCGCTTGGTGATTGCCATCGCGCGCGGATACCTCGGATACGGTCTGCCACACGCCGACCTGATCCAGGAGGGAAATATCGGCCTGATGAAAGCGGTGAAGCATTTCGACCCCAGGCACGGAGTACGTCTGATTTCGTTCGCCATCCACTGGATCAAGGCCGAGATTCACGAGTACGTCCTCAAGAACTGGCGAATGGTCAAAGTGGCTACGACCAAGGCGCAGCGCAAACTGTTCTTTAACCTGCGCGGCATGAAAGCGAACAGCAATGGCTTGAGTTCCTTGCAGGTGGCGGATATCGCGCAGCGCCTGAGCGTCAAGCCGGACGAAGTGATCGAGATGGATACTCGTCTATCGGGTCATGATCTGGCGCTCGAAGGCGATAATGAAGAGGAAGACGCGTTTGCTCCGATTGCCTATCTGTCGGACCATTCGAGTGAACCGTTACGTGTGCTTGAAGCACGCGCGCGTGCGTACTTACAGAACGATGGTCTGCAAAGTGCCCTGACAGGTCTGGATGCGCGTAGCCGCCGGATTGTCGAAGCGCGCTGGCTGACCGATGACAACCCGGCGACCCTGCACGAACTGGCGGCGGAATTCGGTGTATCCGCCGAGCGGATTCGCCAGATTGAAGTCAAGGCGATGCAGAAAATGCGTGCAATTCTGGCGCCCCTGGTGGAGCAAACGTGAACCGAAGGGACCAGACTGCCGTCCTCAGCAAAGCGCGGCTCTACAGGCCCATCTGTTGCAGTATGGCTGCACGCCGTTCCTGTAGTCAAAGTCTGACCAGTTTGCCGAGTTCGCGGATGAAGGCCGTTGGATCAGGGTTTTCTGGGTAGCGGAAGACCACAAGACCTCGTCGATCTACCAGATGGATATGGCGGCTTTCACTTCCTCCGAGAATATCCATCAGTTTGGCGTCTGTCGCTCTAACCAGGACCAGGTCGGGGTGTGATGCCATCAGACCAGGCGCTGGTGTCGTGGCATCGGTGATCACCCAAAGGCGGTCGATACGCTCCATATTGCGTCCCTGCGCGGTACGTGCCTGCCGTGTCAGATAAAGCGTGTGCTGGCAGCGCGCATCGCAGGCGCCGGGCGCCGCAAAAATCACCAGCCACTTGCCACTGACTTCTGGATGCTCCAGTCGGGTGCCATCCGGACGTTGCAGGAATTCAAACGGAAGTGGCACAGGGTCAAGCGGCAGACCAACGGTCGCCTTGACCTGCGGCGGTGAGACATAGCGAAAGTACAACGCAACAAGAAGCGGCAACAGGCCTATCGCAACGATCGCCAGCAGCGTCCATCTGCCCCTGGTCTGACTCGAAGCTTTCAAAACGCTGGCCGGAGCCCGGCTGACAGGGACGTCCTGGCCCGCCTGTTTCTCTGAGGTCATTTCTTTCGCCATGCAAGGAGTCCATAGGCCACGGCCATGAGCGCAAAAATCAGCCACATGGCCGCATAGCCGTAATGTTTCACCGCCGGATTGTCAGGAGTACCCCAATCGCGTACCAGACCATCGCCTTCCGCACCGGTTTGCATCAGAATTACCGGTAACGCGTCCAGGCCACTGCGCTGACGGTAGTCCTCTTCCCGCACATGCTGCCAGATGGCTCCCTCCGGTGGGGTTTTCTGCAATTCGAATGTCCTGGTTTCAAAGCTGTGAGTCACGCCGGCAATCTCGATTTCACCTACTGGCGATGCCAACGACGGGATGTCAGAACGTAGTCGCGGCGCAGGTATCCAGCCGCGGTTGACCAATACGACGGATGCACTGCCCGACAACTGCAAAGGCGTGAGTACATGATAGCCGGGGCGACTACGATAGATCTTGTTGTCCAGAAAGATGGTTTTCTCCTCCAGCCAGTGACCGCGTGCGGTTGCCGCCCTGTCGATCAGGCTCTCGCGATCGCGCTGCTGCGCGGACAATTTGATTGGTGTCGAGACAAGGGCGGACTGCTCGCGCGCAAAGCGCTCGCCGCGTGTTTCCGCACGCCAGAGTTGCAGGCGGGACATGGCGAGACAGGTCAGAACCACCAGAAGGACCACAAGCAGGTGCAGAGGCCCGCGCTTGAGGGAGAAGATCGACATCTGCAGAACGCTGTTCCCGGGTTGTTGTCGTATGCGAACCGAAAGTCCTAGACTACGGTAGACTGTGATCTTTCAGGAGGGAAATTCATGCGCATCTTCGTCGTACTGATGCTGATTGCCATCATTGCCAGTCTCGGCAGCGCCCTGGTGTTTATCTATCGCGATCAAGGCCCGGACAAAACCAGAGCGGTGAAGGCACTTTCCTTCCGTGTCGGCCTATCGTTTGGGCTGTTTCTGCTATTGATGGCTGCCCACTGGTTTGGCTGGATCGTTGAACGCCTGTGATTGCGAGGTTAATGTGAAAGTCGCGTATGCGACTCACGAATCTCCCCTCCCCCCTCGCGGGGGAGGGGTCGGGGGAGAGGGAAACGGTCATGACTTCATGATCGGGGTGCCTGGAAAAGTCATGACCGTTAGCGGTGGCGCACATCTTGGTGCGCCACGCGTCAGGAAGTTACAGCCAATAGACAACGACGAACAGGCCGAGCCAGACGACGTCCACAAAGTGCCAGTACCAAGCAACCGCTTCAAAGGCAAAGTGTCGCTCCCCGGTGAAGTGTCCCTTCAACGCCCGCAGGAGAATCACGGTCAACATCGTCACGCCGAGCGTCACGTGAAAACCATGGAAACCGGTCAACATATAAAAGGTTGAACCGTACACCCCAGTGGTCAGCTTGAGATTGAAGTGGCTATAGGCTTCGCGGTATTCGTACACCTGCAGGCCCAGGAACAACAGACCGAGCAGCACCGTCAAGATCAGGCCGACGATCAACTGCTGCCGTTTGTTGGCGACCAATCCCCAGTGCGCCCAGGTCACCGTGGCGCCCGAACTCAGCAGCAGCAGGGTATTGATGGCCGGGATTCCCCATGCGTGCATCGGAGTAAAAGCGTCCTTGGCCGCAGGACCGGCAGTTGGCCATTGATTTTTGAAGCCTTCCCAAAGCGCAGCCTGCTCCGCACTCGCCAAGTCAGGAATGGACAATACGCGGACATAGAACAACGCGCCAAAGAAAGCCGCGAAGAACATGACCTCGGAGAAGATGAACCAGGCCATTGACCAACGGAAGGAACGATCTACCTGCAGATTGTAGCGCTGGCCTTCCGATTCACCGATCACACGTCCAAACCAGCCGAACAGCATGACCGTCAGAACGGCGAACCCGCCGAGCAAAAAGTATCCGCCGTAGGCAATCGAATTAAACGTCAGAATGGCGCCGGTTGCCAGCAAGAGCAACGCAAACGACCCAACCACCGGCCAGTGCGAAGGCTCGGGAACGAAATAGCGGCTTGCGGATGCGGGGTGACTCATCTTGATTCCCTCCAAATCATATTGTCGTTATGGCCCTGTTACCTTGTTCATGTGTCCATCAATGACGACTGCTGTAAATTGCCACAGTTACCAGCGTAAGTACAAAAACCAGCATGAAAGCCAGTGCTGTGATCAACAGCTTCAACGGCGACAACGGTGGTGCATCTTGCTCGTACGGTTTGTGCCCACGCACCCCCAAAAGCGCCCAGGCAACGGTACGAATGGTACGAAACAGGCCGTTCTTCGGCGATTGTGGATTCACCAACACATCGTTCAAGTCCGGACTTCCGCAGACGTCGCCAATGCCTTCGCGCCACCTGCCGGCACTTCGAAAAACGTATACGAAAGGGTAAGCGTAGCAACGTCATCAGGCAGCTTCGGATCAATCAGGAACACGACGTCCATCTCGCGCACCTCGTGCGGCGCAAACGTTTGCTGCTTGAAGCAAAAGCACTCCAGCTTCTTTACGTAGCCACCTGCATGCTGCGGCCCGTAGCTGGGAACAGCCTGCCCGATCACGGTGCTGTCGCGCGTATTCTCGACGCGATAGATCACGTGCACGATTTCTCCGGTCTTGACCGCAAGGCTGTTGGTCTGAGGACGAAAGAGCAAGCCTCCGTCATGACTGTTGGCATCGAACTCCAGCGTCACGGGACGTCCCGGGAGCGACGACACAGCGACCTGCTCCGCACGGTCGATGTCGTACAGGCCAGTCCATTCGCAAAATGCCCGGTACAGGCGCGGTTGTGCGGCCACGAACAGCAAGCTGCCAACGACCACGATCACGAGAATCGATGCGATGCGGACGTTACTGCCGACCCGCGGGCGCGAGTCGGCAGTGGTCGATCCAACCGGGCTGAGCTCAGGATTCAAGAGCTGGCCATCCACTGGCGAATGATGAAACTCAGAAATACGGCTGCTGCGAACAGGGCAAGGCCGACCGCGATGCGACGGCTGCCCTGCTCGCGCGATGATGTATCGTCGTGGGTCATGCGTGTGCCTCGGCCGCATCAAACGCTGGCGGATCTTCAAACGTATGGTACGGTGCGGGTGAGGGAACAGTCCACTCCAGTCCGTGCGCGCCATCCCATGGCCGGCTGTCCGCCTTGGCACCGCCTTTCACTGCCTGAAAGACGACGATCAAGACCAGCAACTGGCTCAAACCGAAGCCAAAGGCACCAACGCTGGAAACCACGTTGAAGTCCGCGAACTGTTGCGAATAGTCAGGAATCCGTCGCGGCATGCCTGCCAGGCCGAGGAAGTGTTGCGGGAAAAAGGCGATGTTGAAGAAGATGATCGACAGCCAGAAGTGCAGTTTCCCCAGACCTTCGTTGTACATGTGACCGGTCCATTTCGGCAGCCAGAAATAGAGGCCGGAATAGGCAGAGAAAAGCGCTCCTGCGACCATGACGTAGTGGAAGTGGGCAACGACATAATAGGTATCCTGCAACTGGATGTCCACCGCTGTCATGGCCAGCACCAGGCCAGTAAGCCCACCGATGGTAAACAGAACGAGGAAACCGAGTGCAAACAACATCGGCGTTTCAAAGGTCAGCGACCCGCGCCACATGGTGGTGACCCAATTGAAGACTTTCACCCCTGTCGGCACCGCGATGAGCATCGTCGCATACATGAAGTAGAGCTGGCCTGTGAGCGGGATGCCCGTTACATACATGTGGTGCGCCCAGACAAAGAAGGAGATCAGACCGATCGCGGCAATCGCATAGACCATCGAGGTATAGCCGAAGAGATGCTTGCGCGAGAATGCCGGGATCACATGGGAAACGACGCCGAAGGCCGGCAAGGCGATGATATAGACCTCAGGGTGGCCGAAAAACCAGAAGATGTGCTGGAACAGCACCGGATCACCACCACCGGCTGCATTGAAGAAAGTAGTCCCGAAATGGCGGTCGGTCAGCAGCATGGTCACCGCACCGGCCAGGATCGGCATCGAAGCAATCAGCAGAAAACCCGTGACCAGCCACGTCCAGCAGAACAGCGGCATTTTCATCAGAGTCATGCCGGGTGTACGCAGGTTGAGTATGGTGGTGACGATATTGATCGAACCCATGATCGATGACATGCCCAGGATATGGACGGCAAAGATGGTCATGTCCATCCCTATCCCCATTTGTACCGACAGTGGGGGGTAGAGGGTCCAACCGGTTCCGGCAGCGCCGCCGGGCACGAAGATCGACACCGTCAGGAGAATGGCGGCTGGCGGTAACAACCAGAAACTCCAGTTATTCATCCGCGCAAACGCCATGTCGGAGGCGCCGATCATCATCGGGATCATCCAGTTGGCGAAGCCGACGAATGCCGGCATGATCGCGCCGAAGACCATGATCAGGGCATGCAGGGTCAGCATCTGGTTGTAGAACTCCGGGGACACGTACTGCAGTCCAGGGGAGAAGAGCTCCGCGCGAATGATGAGCGACATCGCACCGCCGACGAGGAACATCACGAAGCTGAACCACAGGTACATCGAACCGATGTCCTTATGGTTGGTGGTGGTCACCCAGCGCTTCCAGCCGCTCGGATAGTGGGCGTGGTCGTCATGATGGTGGTCGCCGGCATGTCCGGCAGTGTGCGTGGCTTGCATAATCAGTTTCTCCTGAGGGCCGGCAGCGCGATCACTTGCCGCGACGCGCCTTGACTTCGGCGGGTTGAATGACTTCGCCGAGCTTGTTGGTCCATGCGTTCCGTTCGTAGGCGACAACGGCCGCGATATCCGTATCACTCAACTGTGCACCGAAGGCCGCCATTGCGGTACCCGGCTTGCCGTTGATGACGATGTCGAGATGTCCTTCTTTCGGACCCTTGACAATCTTCGATCCGTCCAGAGCGGGGAAAACGGGCGGCAATCCCTGTCCGTTCGCCTGGTGGCAGGAAGCACAGTTGGCCGCGTAGACCTTCTCGCCGCGGGCAAGCAGTTCATCGAGCTTCCAGACCTTGTTCGGATCGTCCGCAGCCGAAGCCATTTGCTGCTTCTGCTCGGCAACCCAGGCGGCGTACTTTTCATCGGAGACGACCTCGACCACCACCGGCATGAAGCCGTGGTCCTTGCCGCAGAGTTCCGAGCACTGGCCGCGGTAAGTGCCTTCCTTGTCAGCACGGAACCAGGTATCGCGCAGGAAACCGGGGACTGCATCGGTCTTCACGGCGAATGCCGGGACCGACCAGTTATGAATCACATCGGTCGCCGTCGTGAGAATGCGCACCTTTTTTCCAACCGGCACCACCAGCGGGCGATCGACCTCCAGCAGATAATGTTCGCCCTTGGGTGCCTTGTTTTCGATCTGGTCGCGTGGCGTGGCGAGCACACTCATGTACTTGACTCCGGCAGCGTCGCCGGTGAGGTATTCGTAACCCCACTTCCACTGATATCCAGTGACCTTGATCGTAAGATCGGGCTGCGAGGTATCGCGCATGTTTACCAGTGCCGACGTAGCCGGGAAGGCTATCGCGATCAGGATCAGCGCCGGCACGATGGTCCAGGCCAGTTCCACGGTCGTGTTGTCGTGGAAATCAGCCGGCTTGTGGCCCCTGGACTTGCGATGAAAAATTAGCGAATAGGTGACGACCGCAAAGACGCCGACGAAAATGACGACGATCACCACCGTCAAGAGCGTATGGAGGTCGTAAACGCGCCGGGCTGTAGCGGTCACGGGTTCCTGCAGATTGAGTTGCCAGGCGGCGTTTGCGGCGCCACTGAGCATACCGAGCAACCCGAGCAGCCCGGCCTTACCCAGTCGCAAACGATTCAGGTAGCGGTTCTTGTTTGAGTATCGTGCCATGTTCTCCCTCTCCCCCACCAAGTGCATTCACCACGCAGAGCAGCATTGGCGCAAGCACCTGACGTTTTTGAAAATCTACCAAAAAGGGCTCGTGCGAACCCCGTTCCAGTTTCTCACCAGCCGCAAAGGCTAACACAATATAATTGATATGGATCAATTCGCAGGCAAAAAAATCAAGGAAGCAAAGGTCGCGGTGATCGCAAGCATGATCCTGTGCCAGCGGGCTGCGGGCACCCCGACGGTGGTGCGCCACACCGGAGCTCCTTCGCGGCATCTCAGAATTACAGGAACATCTTGTCCGGATGTTGCGTCCAAGGGATGCATTGGCTGCCGGTGGCGCTGCGCCATGATTCGTCACGAAAGCGAATACAATCACAATGTTGGGGGGACTTGTTGCCAACGAAGTGTAGCCCCGTGCTAGAATTTCCCGGCCGATACCTTGATTTGTATCAAGTCCAGCCAGTTTACTCGGGGAGGCTGGCCATTGTGGAGAGGATTAATGAGCCTGGTTGCAGCCCGGACACTGACAGGACGAACTTGGGTGGCTCGCCCGAACCAGTCGCTTTCGGTGACCGAGCGCAACTGGGTGTTTGTCGCCATGGCCGCAGCTTCGAGTACGATTGCAATCGTTTTTTTGTATTTCGGCGTCTGGCCGGTGCTGCCTTTTACCGGCATCGAGCTTGCCCTGCTTTGGTGGGCACTGCGACATAGCGAGGAAACAGCAGAGGATTTCGAGAGAATTGCGCTTGAATCAGGGCAACTGACGATCGAAACCCGCCGTGGCGCCCTGGCTGAGCGGCACGCATTTCAGCCGTACTGGGTGCGCCTGCAGTATGTGAAGCCGCAGGGACAAAGCAGTCATCGCTTGTTGATCCGCTCGCATGGACGGGAAGTCGAAGTCGGCCGTATGCTGACAGAAGAGCAGAAAAAGGCACTCGCCTCAGAACTGAAACAAAGCCTCGGTGCTGCCTGGCCCGACAAGATATCTAAGGAGACAAATTGAAGGCACTTCATCGTTTCTGTCCACGAGCGGGCGTTTCGCTATCGACTCTGCTTGCGGCGCTGCTTCCATCGCTGGCCCTTGCTCAGTACAGCTGGGACTTCCCCACACCAGTAGGCGCGGTCAGCCGCAATACGCTCCAGATACACAGCTATTTCATGATCATCATCACCATTCTGTTCGTCGTGGTGCTTGGCATCACGATCTACTCGATGTTCAAGCACCGCAAGAGTGCCGGCCAGCAACCGGCCAAGTTTGCAGGGCCGACCGGAACGGTACAGTGGCTGTGGGCAATGGTGCCGTTCGCCATTCTGCTGTTCATCGACTACATCCTGATCGGCATCCACTTTACCGGCTGAATCGCAACACGCAGCTTCCACAGGCAAAGAGGCCCCA
>RRZT011217628.1_pt1 | contig 10676 bp, 7 predicted proteins | sample 2165551 | NCBI WGS metagenome assembly RRZT01 (sample SAMN10456910, study PRJNA506462) | wastewater metagenome | biome: wastewater; feature: sludge; material: wastewater sludge; isolation source: wastewater sludge with Escherichia coli K12::gfp cells carrying plasmid... | place: USA: Moscow, Idaho ...
CCCCCGAGGATCTGGCCAGCCGCGTCGCCCGCCCGATCAGCTTTGTCACCCGGATCATGTCGCCCATCGTCACCGTCGTGCGGCTGATCGTGCGCGGCATTCTGGCGCTGTTCGGCATCAGCGCCGACGGCTCGGGGCTGGTCTTTTCCGTGCAGGAGGAAATCGCCGGCGCGCTGGCCATCGGCCCTTCCAGCGGCACCGTGCAAAAGGAAGAGCGCGACCTGCTGATGGGGGCGCCGGATCTGGGCGAACGCTCGGTCGAGGAAATCATGCTGCACCGTTCGGGGATCCAGATGCTGGACGCCGAACTGCCCGCCGAAGAGGTGCTGGAGCAGGTGCTGAAAAGCCCCCATACCCGCCTGCCCGTCTATCGCGGCGAGCGCGAGAATGTGGTCGGCGTCATCCATGCCAAGGATCTGTTGCGCGGCGTGCGCCGGGCGATTCAGGACAAGGGCCCCGAGGCGTTGAAGGATTTCGACGTGCTCAGCACCGCCATGCCGCCCTATTTCGTGCCCGACACCACGGCGCTGGACGAACAGCTGCGCGAATTTCTGCGCCGGCACACGCATTTCGCGCTGGTCGTCGACGAATATGGCAGCCTGCGCGGGCTGATCACGCTGGAAGATATCCTTGAGGAAATCGTCGGCGAGATCACCGACGAACATGACACCGATGCCGTGCAATCGCTGTCCCCCGATCCGCAGGGCGATTATCTGGTCGATGGCGCCATGACCATCCGCGACCTGAACCGGGCGCTGGACTGGACCCTGCCCGATGACGAGGCCAATACCCTGGCCGGGCTAGTCATCCACATGGCCCAGTCGATCCCGACGCCCGGGCAGGTGTTTTCCTTTGAAGGCTATCGTTTCGAGGTGGTGGCACGGCGCGAAAACCGCATCACCCGGCTGCGGGTCCGGCCGCTGGAAACCGTGGAATAGGCCGGTATTTCAACGCCCCCCTTGCCGCACGACCAACAGGAGAGACGCTTGTCCCGGGAACTGATCCTTGCCTTCTGGAAGGCCATGGCCACGAACGACTTTCATCATGCAAGCCGCTGGCTGGATCCCGGATTCGAATATTACATGCCGCAGACACGGGAATATCTTCGGGGACCCGAGGCTTTTGCGGCGCTCAACACCGCCTATCCGGCCGCCGGGAAATGGCGCTTTGCCGTTCGCTCGGTCGTGGCCGATGGTCATGAGGCCGTTTCGGATGTCGAAGTGACGGACGGGACCGTAACCGCCCGCGCCGTCACCTTTCACAGCGTGGAAAACAACCTGATCCGCAGGCAGGTCGAATATTGGCCCGATCCCTATGCCCCACCGCAATGGCGCAGCCAATGGGTGCGCGTGGTGGACGATTTCCCGTTCTGAACCGGAACCGCCCGCCGGGCGCGGCGGGACGCCATTGTCGCCCCGCCGCGGATCGGGGCGCAGGTTCCGGCCCGGTTTCCCTTAATGATCGGCCATGCTGGCGGCTCGTTTCGCATCCTCGAGGCTATTGCCGGCGCCGTTGAAAAAGGCGTTCAGCACCACGGCCGCGATGGTCGCCAAAAGGATGCCCGACTCGATCAGCGGATGGATGGCATGGGGCAGCCATTGCTTGAAATCGGGCGCGATCAGCGGGATCATCCCGAAGCCAAGCGCCACCGCCACCACGAACAGGTTGTTGCGGTTGCCGGCGAAATCCACCGTCGACAGGATGCGGATCCCGGTCGCCGCGACCATGCCGAACATCACCAGACCCGCGCCCCCCAGCACCGCCGTCGGCAGCGATTCCACCGCCGCCCCCATCTTGGGCACCAGCCCGAACAGGATCAGGATCAACCCGCCCGCCACGCAGATATAGCGGCTTTTGATGCCGGTGACGCCGACCAGCCCCACGTTCTGGGAAAACGAGGTATAGGGAAAGGTGTTGAAAACCCCGCCGATCAGCGTGCCAAGCCCATCCGTACGCAGGCCCGCGCTCAGCCGCTCGGGGGTGATCCTGCGGCCGGTCATGTCGCCAAGCGCCAGAAACATCCCGGTCGATTCGATCATCACCACGATCATCACCAGCACCATGGTCACGATCAGCACCGGATCGAATATCGGCATGCCGAAATGAAAGGGCGTGACGATGCCGAACCAATGCGCCTCGGCCACCTTGTCAAAGGTCATCTGCCCCAGAAGGATGGTCAGCGCCGCCCCGATCAGCATGCCCAGAAGTACCGCGATATTGGCGACAAATCCGCGCCCGAACCGCGCGATCAACAGGATCGCCACCAGCACGACACCCGAAATCACGATATTGACCGGGCGCGCGTAAAGCGGGTTTTGCACGCTGGGCGCCACCTTCAGGCTGTCGGGGATCGCGGGCACCACGCCCTCGCCCGCCATTTCCTTGATATTGTTCAGCCAGCCCGCAGCCACCGGATCGACCAGCCGCGGCGCCGTCGGCCCGACCGGGTTGCCAAAGATCCAGTTGATGCCCACCCGCATCAGCGTAACCCCGATCACCAGAATGATCGTGCCGGTCACCAGCGGCGGGAAAAAACGCAGCATCCGCCCGATAAAGGGCGCGATCAGCATGGCGACGATGCCCGCGCCGATGATGGCGCCAAAGATCATGCGCGCGCCGTCCGGCCCCGGATAGGCATTGGCCATCGCCACCATCGGCCCGACCGAGGCGAATGTCACCCCCATCATCACCGGCAGCTGGATCCCGAACCAGCGCGTCACGCCCAGCGACTGGATGATGGTCGCGATGCCGCAGCAAAACAGATCGGCCGAAATCAGGAATGCCACATCCTCGGGCGCAAGGTTCAGCGCCCGGCCCACGATCAGCGGCACCGCCACAGCGCCGGCATACATCACCAGCACATGCTGCAATCCCAGCGTGGCCATGCGCAGCGGCGGCAGGATTTCATCCACCGGGTCGACCGCCGCATTATGTTCCCTTGCCATCAAGACCCCCTGTCCCAGATCCATGTGATAACGAAACTGTGACAGGGGCGCGGCCCGCTTGGCAATCGCTTTATGCGCGAACCGCCATATGTGCCGCGTCCATCCCGGGGGCAGCAATGCGGGCGCGCACCGGGCGCGGGCAAAAGCCCATCGACCGGGCAGCGCCGCCTAGGACATGCCGCGCCGCAGAACCTTGATCAGTGGCAGACCCGGCCAAAGCGCCTCGGCCGCGTCGGCATGGCGGCCGGCACGGGCGGCATCGCCCGTTTGCAGGGCGCGCAGCACCGCCGAAAGGTGCAGCATGGGATTTTCCGGCGCGATCTGGATCGCCGATTCCAGCCATTTCCAGCCACCGCGCCCAAGATCGGCGGCGAAGCAGGTATCGGCCAGCCGCTTGTGGGTGAGCGCATTGCCCGGATAAAGCCCGTCCAGCCAGCCCAGCAGCGCAAAGCTGCGATTGAGCCGCCCGTGCAGGCGCAGGATCGCGGCGCAGAACCCAAAGCGCAGCGCCGCCCCCGCCCCGACCACCGGCTTTTCCTTGGCTTCCAGCTTGTCCTCGATCTCGGAAAGGCCGGCGGCGACCGGCTTCATCTTTTCCCAAAGGCTCGGCCATTCGCGCAATTCGCGCAGCAAGGCCTTGTCGCGGACGAATTCCGACCAGTCGAGCCGCAGCACCCAAAGCGGCAGCATCTTGGCGTCGCCGCCGCTTTCGGGCGCAAGCCGGGTAAAGGGCGCCGTCAGCTTTTGCGGAAACATCAGCGCCTTGGCCGAGCCGGTATCCTGACGCATCATCTTGCGCGCCAGAACCGGGATGATCGGCCCCTCGGCGGCGCGCCCGGTGAACAGCATGGTCAGAAACTGGCCATCGACCTCGGGGTTCTGTTCGGGCTTGTTGCCGGCATCGGCCATCAACAGGATCTGGCGGCATTGCGGCTTGTCGCGATGGCGCAGCAGCGGCGCGGCCAAACCGCGCTCGGCCAGCGCCCGCGCCTTGCCCATCCGGCCGGCCGCCCAGGCCGTCATGGCCAGATCCTTGTAAAGAAACGGAAACTCACCCAGAAACGCGTCCTGGCCATCCAGCGCATCGACCAGTTCGGCGCCGCGCCCGACCACGACCGCATGACGCGCCGCATAGCCCGCCGATTGCGCCAGATCGCCGGGGGCGAAAAAGCTGTCCTGCGCCGCGATCACCCGTTCCAGCAGCGCGTCATAGGCCGCCCGGCGCAGATCCTCGGGCAAGGCGCCCGGCAAAGCCACGATCCGGCATCGGCCGGCCACGGCGGCGGCGCGGGAAAAGGCGCTGTGGCTGGGCGCGCCGACCTGGGCGCATTCCGACATCAGCACCAGTTCCAGCAGATCGCGCGCCGGCTGCGGCAGGCGGGCATCGCCGAAAACCTCGGTCACGGGCAGGATGCGCGGATTGCCCTGCGCCAGATGCCGGACCGCCTCGGGGGTGTCGCTGAACGAGATCACCGGCCCCTCGCCCGTCGAGATAAAGGCGCGAAAGAACTCGTCGGGCACATATTTCGTCGCCCATGAGGAATAGCACCATGGCGGCACGTCCAGAATGTCGCCCCGGCGGACATGGATCGCCACCGGATCGCCGCCGCCGGCCCGCGCCACCACCTTGCGCGCCCGCAGCAGCGCCTTTTCCAGCGGCGCGGCCAGCCGGATCTGGCGGGCGATCTCGCGCATCTCGGCCTCGGCATCGGGCAGGGTTTCGTCCATGAAACGCACCGTCTCGGACATGGTGGTGCAGGAATAGCGCCCGCCGCCGGCCAGCCTTTCGCCGAAACCGCGCGCATTCATGCTTTGCGCGACCGCGCCCGCATCCTGCATCTGCGACAGGTCGGGCGCCTTGTCGACGACGCGGATATGTTCGGCCACGAACGCGGCCGACAGGAAATCATGCGGATCGGCGAGTTCGGGATAGGGGCCTTGCGGCTCGCTCAGCCACAGAAAGCGGCCCTTGACGCCGAATTTCTGCGCCAGCCGCATCACGTTGAGCATGCAGATCAGGCGCGCTCCGATCCGGTCCTGACGAAAACCGGTAATCTGGTCGTCTGTATTCATGCAAATCCGTCCCGCAGATTCCAATGGCGGCTTGCAACGCCGCCTTGGCCTGCCTATCAGGGCTTGCCGTCACCTAACAGCAGGGAATTCCGCTATGGACATCGCCGACCGTATCAAGGCCGACCCCGCGCATTGGCGCCTTGCGAACGCTATTCGCGCCCTTTCCATGGATGCCGTGCAGGCGGCGAATTCGGGCCATCCCGGCGCCCCCATGGTCATGGCCGATGTTGCCACGGTCCTGTTCAGGAACCACCTGAAATTCGATGCGTCGAGCCCGCACTGGTTCGATCGCGACCGCTTCGTGCTGTCGGCCGGCCATGCCTCGATGCTCATCTATTCGGCGCTCTACCTGACCGGCTATGAGCAGATGACCATCGACCAGATCCGCAATTTCCGCCAATGGGGCGCGATCACCGCCGGCCATCCCGAATATGGCCATGCCGAGGGGGTCGAGACCACCACCGGCCCGCTGGGTCAGGGCATCGCCACCGCCGTCGGCATGGCCATCGCCGAAGAGGCGATGCGCGCCCAGTTCGGCGCCGATCTGTGCAGCCACAAGACCTGGGTCATCGCCGGCGACGGCTGTCTGATGGAGGGCATCAGCCAGGAAGCCATCGCGCTGGCCGGCATGCAGAAACTCGGCAACCTGATCGTGCTTTGGGACAATAACGACATCACCATCGACGGCCGGGTGTCTCTGTCGGACAAGACCGATCAGCTCAAGCGCTTCGAGGCCTCGGGCTGGCGCGTGCTCAGCTGTGACGGCCACGATCCGGCCGATATCGACCGCGCGCTGACCGACGCCGCATCGGGCAAGGACGGCCGCCCGGTCATGGTCGCCTGCAAGACGATCATCGGCTATGGCGCGCCGAACAAATCCGACAGCTCGGGCGTCCACGGCTCGCCCCTGGGCGCCGAGGAAATCGAGGCGGCGCGCAAGGCACTTGGCTGGACCGCGCCGGCCTTTGTCATCCCCGAGGACATTCTGGCCGATTGGCGCGCCATCGGTGCGCGTGGCAAGGATGCCCGCGCGGCCTGGAACGCCCGCGTCGACGGCGCCGCGAACCGCGACGAATTCGCCCGCCGCATTTCGGGCGAGGTCAGCGACAAGCTTGCCCCCACCATCGCCGCGCTGAAGGCGCAGGCGCTGGAGAGCAAGCCCAAGGTCGCCACCCGCCGCGCCAGCGAGATGGTGCTCGAGGTGATCAACCCCGAACTGCCCGAAACGCTGGGCGGCTCGGCCGACCTCACCGGCTCGAACAACACCCGGACCAAGGATCTGGGCATCTTCTCGCCGGAAAACCGCAAGGGCCGCTATATTCATTACGGCATCCGCGAACACGGCATGGCGGCGGCGATGAACGGCATCTGGCTGCATGGCGGTTTCCGGCCCTATGGCGGCACTTTCATGTGTTTTGTCGATTATGCGCGCGGCGCCATGCGGCTTTCGGCGCTGATGGGCCTGCCCGTCACCTATGTCATGACCCATGACAGCATCGGCCTTGGCGAGGACGGGCCGACCCACCAGCCGGTCGAGCATCTGGCGATCTGCCGGGCCACGCCCAACACGCTGATGCTGCGCCCCTGCGACCTGATCGAGACCGCCGAGGCCTGGGAAATCGCGCTGTCGAACGAAACCACGCCCTCGGTGATGGCGCTGTCGCGTCAGAACCTGCCGCTCTTGCGCGAGGATGCGGGCGAGAACCGGACCGCCAAGGGCGCCTATATCCTGCGCGAGGCCTCGAAAGAGCCTGCGGTGATCCTGATGTCCTCGGGTTCCGAGGTCGAGATCGCCGTCGCCGCCCGCGACATGCTTGAGGCACAGGGCATCCCGACGCGCGTCGTCTCGGTCCCGTCGATGGAACTGTTCCGCGATCAGGACACCGCCTATCGCAAGGAGGTCCTGCCCAAGGGCCCGGTCCGCATCGCCATCGAGGCCGCCATCCGCCAGCCCTGGGACTGGCTGCTTTTGGGCGAACGCGGCAAGGAAAAGAAAGCCGGCTTTATCGGCATGACCGGCTTTGGCGCCTCGGCGCCGGCGCCCGCGCTCTATAAGGAATTCGGCATCACCCCCGAGGCGACCGTGGCCGAGGCCCGCCGCCTGCTGGGCTGACCCCGCATCCCCGGGCCTTGACCCATGCTTTGGAACGGCCGCGCCCCCCGCGCGGCCGTTTTCATTCGGCGACCGCCTCTGGACCCCGGTCCCCCGCGCGGGCATAACCCCGGAGGAACGGAGACCACCATGACATTGCCGCCCCCCGATCCCGGCCCCCTGCCGCAGATCATTGCGCCCGCAGGTGACCCCGCGCGCAAGACGCAGATGCAGGGCATCGCGCTTTTGCTGCTGGCGATCGTGCTGTTTTCGCTCATGGATGCGACGGCCAAGCATCTGGGCGAGACCTATCACCCGGCCCAGATCGTCTGGGCGCGATTCGTCGTCAATCTGGGCATTGTCGTGCTGGTTCTGGGGCCGCGCCTGCGCCGCGCCATCATCAGCCACCAGCCGCGCCTGCAATTCGCGCGCGGACTTTCGCATATCGCCTCATCGGGGCTGTTCTTCACCTCGTTGCAGGTGATCGGTCTGGCCGAGGCGACGGCGATCATGGACATCAACCCGGTTCTGATCACGCTGGGCGCGGCGATATTTCTGGGCGAATCCATCGGCATCAAGCGCGTCATCGGCATTCTGGCGGCGCTTTGCGGGGCGATGCTGATCATCCGCCCCGGCGCGGGCGTGTTTCAGCCGGCCGCCCTGTTGCCGCTGATCGGGGCATTCACCTATGCGGCCGGCGCGATCCTGACGCGGCTGACGCGCAGCGATTCCACCGCCACCTCGGTGCTGTGGTCGGCGATGGTCGGCTCGACCCTGGCATCGTTTGTGGTGCCGTTCTTCTGGCAACCCATCGCCATGGGCGATCTGTGGATCTTTGCGCTGCTGGGGCTTTTCGGCACGGTGTCGCAGGCGCTGCTGATCCGGGCCTTTGCCCTGGCCGAGGCCTCGGCCATCGCGCCCTTTGGCTATACCGGGCTGGTCTGGGCGGGCTTGTGGGGTTTTCTGTTCTGGGGCACGATCCCCGACATCTGGACGGTGGCCGGCGCGTTGATCATCGTCATCGCCGGGATATATGTCTGGGTGCGCGAGGCCCGCGCCATGCAGCGCGGCGCATGAAACGCGAATGGACTGGGCCCGACGAACTGGACCCGACGAACAGGACCGCGATGACCGAAACCGAGACACAAGAGCCCATCGCCCTGCGCGACCGCATCGCGAATGCGGCCTTCCTGGCGCTTATGGGCATTGCGCGGATCCTGCCTTATGACCGGCGCATCCCCTTTATGGGCTGGCTGTTTGCGCATGTGTTGGGACCGCTGGCGGGCTGGCGCCGGCGCATCCGCGACAATCTGGCCATGGCGCGTCCCGATCTGAGCGCGCATGAGGTGCGCCACCTGACCCGCGCCGTGCCCGAAAATGCCGGGCGTTCGCTTGCGGAAATCTATTCGGGGACCGAGTTCACCGACCGCATCCACGAGGCCGATCCCCTGACCGGGCCGGGCCTCGCCGCGCTGGAACAGGCGGCGCAGGCGGGGCGTCCGGTGATCCTTGCGGTGGCGCATTTCGGCAATTACGACGCCATGCGCGCGGCCTTGTCGGGGCGCGGATGGCCGGTCGGCGCGCTCTACCGCCCCATGAACAACGAGGCCTTCAACCGCCATTACATCCCCGCCATGCGCGCCATCGCCGAGCCGATGTTTCCGCGCGGGCGCGCGGGCCTTGCCTCGATGCTGCGCTTTCTCAAAGGCGGCGGCTGGATGGCGCTGGGTTTCGATCAATATGACGGGCACGGGGCCGAACTCAGCTTTTTCGGCCTGCCCAGCAAGACCGTGCTGACGCCGGCCGAGCTGGCGATCCGCTATGATGCGCTGATCGTGCCGGTCGCCGGCATCCGCCAGCCCGACGGGCTGAGCTTCAAGGTCGAGGTGGGCGCCCCGATTCCGCATAGCGACCCTGCCAGCATGATGCAGGCGCTGAACGACGATCTGGAACTGCTGGTCCGTGCCCATATGGAACAGTGGTTCTGGGTGCATCGGCGTTGGAAACGGCGGGGTTAGGCGGCGAAACCCTTTCCCTTAGGTTGTCTCGCGGTCTATAAGCGCTCAAACGCTGCCGCGCAGAGAACGCGGTCCCCACAACGAAAGCCAGAGGACGGCATGAGCGACGATTCCAAGAAAGCCGGTCAGGACAAGCGCCAGCACGAGGGCGATGTGGCCTTTATTCAGGCACTGGCCGAGCTGCTCAATCGCAACGAGCTGACGGAGCTGACCGTCAAGCGCGAATATGACGAAAACGACCGGCTGACCGTCAGCCTGTCGAAACAATCCCGGCAGATCGCCGTTCAGACGCTGGCCGCCGCCAGCCCGGTCGCGGCCCCGGTCGCCGCGGCCCCCGCGCCCGCCGCAGCCGCCCCGGCCGCTGCCGCCGCGACGACCGAGGATCCGGCATCCCTGCCCGGCATCGTCACCTCGCCCATGGTCGGCACCGCCTATCTTTCGGCCGAACCCGGCGCGGCGCCCTTTGTCAGCATCGGCGCCCAGGTCAAAGAGGGCGACACCCTGATGATCGTCGAGGCGATGAAGACCATGAACCACATCCCCTCGCCGCGTTCGGGCACCGTGAAACGGATCCTGGTCGATGACGGCAATCCGGTCGAATTCGGTTCGCCCCTGATGGTCGTCGAGTGAGGCGGGCATGTTCGACAAGATCCTGATCGCCAATCGCGGCGAGATCGCGCTGCGCGTGATCCGCGCCTGCCGCGAGATGGGCATCGCCACGGTCGCGGTGCATTCGACCGCCGATGCCGACGCCATGCATGTGCGCATGGCCGACGAATCCGTCTGCATCGGCCCGCCGCCCTCGCCCGAAAGCTACCTGTCGATGCCCGCCATCATCTCGGCCTGCGAGATCACCGGCGCGCAGGCGATCCACCCCGGCTATGGCTTCCTGTCGGAAAATGCCGGCTTCGTGCAGATGCTCGAGGATCACGGCATCACCTTCATCGGCCCCTCGGCCGAACATATCCGCATCATGGGCGACAAGATCACCGCCAAGGACACCGCCAAGGCACTGGGCATCCCGGTGGTGCCCGGATCGGATGGCGGTGTGCCCGATGTCGAGACCGCAAAGAGCGTCGCGGCCAAGATCGGCTATCCGGTCATCATCAAGGCCACCGCCGGCGGCGGCGGGCGCGGCATGAAGGTGGCACAGGACGCGGCCGGGCTGGAAACTGCCTTCCGCACCGCCCGCGCCGAGGCCAAGGCCGCCTTCGGCAATGACGAGGTCTATATCGAGAAATATCTGCAGCGCCCGCGCCATATCGAGATTCAGGTCTTTGGCGACGGTCGTGGCAAGGCAGTGCATCTGGGCGAGCGTGACTGTTCGCTGCAACGCCGTCACCAGAAGGTGCTGGAAGAGGCCCCCGGCCCCGTCATCACCCCCGAACAGCGCGCCGAAATCGGCGGCATTTGCGCCAATGCCATGGCGAAACTTGGCTATCGCGGTGCCGGCACCATCGAATTCCTGTTCGAGGATGGCGAGCTCTACTTCATCGAGATGAACACCCGACTGCAGGTCGAACATCCAGTGACCGAGGCGATCTTCGG
>RRZT012663222.1_pt1 | contig 10674 bp, 8 predicted proteins | sample 2165551 | NCBI WGS metagenome assembly RRZT01 (sample SAMN10456910, study PRJNA506462) | wastewater metagenome | biome: wastewater; feature: sludge; material: wastewater sludge; isolation source: wastewater sludge with Escherichia coli K12::gfp cells carrying plasmid... | place: USA: Moscow, Idaho ...
GCCATTTTGGAAGTTTGTAGTTGGTTCGTATCCAATGAGTGTTTTGGCTTTTGTGATATCCGCGTTGGTTTTCAGGACATCACCTGCCTGCATCGGCAACATTTTTTTATTGGCAGATTTGCCCAAGGCTTTTTCTAGTTCTGATAGCATTTCTGACAAGGTTACCACCTCATTTTCGCCCAGATTGATTATTTCATACACTTTTTCCCTGCTTTCCAGATAGAGTACAGATTTCATAATACCATCAATAATATCATCAATATATGTATAATCTCTGGCTGTAGATCCGTTTCCATAAAAAGGAATTTCATCATCATCAAGCATTAATTTTGTAAACTTATGAATGGCAAGGTCTGGCCTTTGTCTTGGCCCGTAAACCGTAAAAAACCGTAGATGTATCATATCAATATGATAAAGATGATGGTAAACGTGACCTAGTAATTCGCCTGCTTTTTTAGTCGCAGCGTAAGGTGAGATAGGTCTGTCCACATTATCCGTTTCCGAAAAAGGAACTTTATCACTATTTCCGTAAACACTTGATGATGATGCGTAAATAAATTTATGAATACCGAATTCTTTACAAAGTTCCCAAAGGTTTTGGGTGCCGCGGATATTAACCGCTTCATAATCCAAAGGATTCTCTATAGATGGACGCACACCAGCAAGAGCTGCAAGGTGAATAATAAAGTCAATTTGGTGATTTTTAAATATGGTTTTGAGTCCGTCCTTGTCTTTTATATCTTGATAGTAGAGTTTGTAGTTTTCAGATTTAGAGGTGTTTATTACTAGGTTAATATCGTCTTCTTTATTCGTGAACTTAAAAGATGAAGTATGTCCTGTGGAATCTAATGTGTTTCTAATTTTTATCCTGTAATCATAAAAATTATCAAAATTGTCAATGTTAATGACAGAATGTCCACTTTTCAACAGTTGTTCTACTAGATGCGAACCGATAAATCCGCTTCCTCCAGTTATCAGATAGTTCATAATTTATTGTGTTGATGCGAAGATAAGAATTAAACAAAATAAAATCCCTTATTAGGAGATTCTTTTGATTTTGAAATGTGTCGTAAATAATTATTTTTATAATCGCATATAGATTCGTCATAAAAAGTATTTGATTGAAAATGCCTATTTTTAAACTTTGAAATTAAGAAACAGATGCAATTCTCCGGACAGATCCTAAAAATGATTTCCCAAAACGGAAAACCGATCCAATATTACCTGAACCTGAAAAATGATCTCATTAATATGAATCAGCTTTTTGGAAAAAACATCTATATAAAGCATATTGGCTATCAATGTGTGAACTGTGGTAATGATGAGAAGATCTACAGAATGGGATTTTGCAAAAAATGTTTTTTCGAAAGTCCCTATGCTAGTGATACCATTATCCGCCCGGAATTATCTACCGCCCATCTTGGTATTGCCGAAAGAGATTTGGATGTGGAAAAAGAAATTCAGCTGGTTCCACATATTGTTTATCTTGCTTACACGGGTGATGTGAAGGTTGGCGTGACAAGAGAATCTCAAATCCCAACAAGATGGATCGACCAAGGTGCAACTTTCGCTTTGCCAATAGCGGTTACAGAAAACCGTTACGAAGCAGGAATGATAGAACTAGAGCTGAAAAAACATATTGCTGATAAAACCAATCCAAAGAAAATGCTTCTGGATGATTATGAAGACACACTTGATTTGATTGATTTTCGAAATAAAATTGCCGAATATTTTCCGAATGATTTCAAGAAGTTTGCAGTAACTGAGGATAATGTGGTAAGATTGGATTTTCCTTATGAAAAGCCGGAAAAAATCAACGTATTTACATTAGATAAAAAGCCAGAGTTCAGTGGAGTTCTTAAAGGAATCAAAGGGCAATATCTCTATTTTGAAGGCGGAGATTTCATCAATGTGCGTGGCCACGAAGGTTATGTGGCAGAATTGGTAGTGTAAAATTGGAACGGTTTTTAGTAGTCAGTAAATAATTAATAAACAGATGAAAAAAACTCTAAAAATTTCGCTCATTGTAATAGGAAGTCTTTTAGCATTAACTCTAGTTGCCAATATCGGTCTAAGTCTTTGGCTGAAGTATAAACTTCCGGACTATCTTAAAAACAAAACACCTTATCAGATTACCTATAAATCTTTGAATGTTGAAATCTTGAGCGGAAATATTGCTGCAGATGATATCATCATAAGAACAAAACAGCCAAATAACACTCAAGTTACAATGTTGTATGGCTCTCTGGATGGTTTCAATATCAGTAGATTAGGTGTCATAGAATTTCTTAAAAATAAAAGGCTGGAAGCTAGTTCTGTAAAGCTTATTAGACCTAACATTACTGTCAGACTTGCCGAACCAAAAAATAAATCTTCAGAAAAAGAGCCCCTTCCCTTTACAATAAAAAATATTGAGATAGATAATGGCAATCTTGAGATAAAAAAGTCAGATCAAACCCAATTGTTTTCAGCTAAAGATCTCAACCTTAATATTAAAAATCTGAGCCTTAATGAAAATCAGGATGAGTTGCCTTTTGCCTTAGACAGTTATGAAATTACTGCAAAAAATTTCTTTGTCCGGCTTGGAAAAGTTTATTCAGTTACCGCAACATCTATTAAAACAAAGGACGGAAAACTGGATGTATCTGATTTTGTCTTAAAATCTTTACTTGATTTCAAAAATTGGGAAAGAAACTTCAAAAGCCAAAAAAGCCTTTTCCAGATCAAAAGCAAGCAGCTGGTTTTTGAAAAGCTTATATTCAGCAAAACAAAACTCAGTCTGAAAAATGCAATGCTGCAAAGCCCCGAGTTTGTTATTCATAACAGAGATAGCAAAGTGATTAAAACCAATAAAAAGAAAGCTGAATTTGATCTTGATTTCCAGAATGTTGATATTATTGATGGAAAATTATCTATTTTGAAAGCTACTGGAGCACGCTCTTTTTCTATTGCTAAGTTTAACGCTAATGTCAGAAATTTTCTGATGGATTCCGAAACGTCAAAAAATAAAATACCGTTTTCTTATCAGGATTATAAACTGACCGGAAATCAGCTTTTTTATGATGCAGGAAAATATTATACGATTGATTTGTCAAGCTTTGGTGTGACTCCGCAGAATATTGATTGTAAAGCATTTAACTTGAATCCAAAATATTCCAGGGCAGAATTTGTAAAGATGATTCCGATGGAAAACGATTTGTTTGATATCTCTGCTAGCAGGATTCAGTTTCTTGGTTTAAAATGGAGCTATGACCAAGATCAACCAGACATTCACATTAAAAATATAAAGCTCAATGAGGTAGATGCGAACATTTTCCGAAGCAAAATCCCGAAGGACAATCCGAAAGAAAAATTGCTTTATTCTAAATTGCTTAGAAATATTAAATTCCCTTTGTTGGTTGATAATCTTAATCTTATCAACTCCAGATTGGTGTACGAAGAAGACAAGCCAGACGCAAACGGACCAGGAAAAGTTATCTTTTCTAATTTTAATATGAATGTCAAAAATCTCAACTCTAATAAGAAAAAAGGAGCCGACACAAAGGTTCCGATTGCTATCAACTGTCAATTTATGGAGGTATCACCCATGAAGGTCAACTGGAATTTCGACACTGCCAATTTGCGAGATCAGTTTACCTTTTCTGGTTACATCAATAATCTCCCGGCTCATGATATCAATCCTTTTATCAAACCTTATATGAATATTACGGCAACAGGATTAATCACCAGTCTTAATTTTGACTTTAAAGGAAATAACGATCTTATGAACGGAAAATTCCGAATCGCTCACAAAGATCTAAAAGTGAATGTGTTGGATCAAAAAACTAAGGAAAAGAAAAAGTTTTTGTCGGCAGTTGTTAATATGATTGTAAGAAAAGATTCAAAACCATTTCCGGAATCTGTTGATGTATATGTGGAAAGAAACAAGGAAAGATCTTTCTTTAACCTAATCTGGAAAGGCATAGAAGACGGTTTAAAAAAGACTTTGGTCAGTATTAATGTTGATAAAGTGAAGAAGAATGTAGAAGAGGTTAAAAAAACTGTGAAAGAAACAAAAACAAAAATTAAAAAAGCCAAGGAGAATATTTCTAAAACTGTAAAATAAAAGATGTTTTTCAGGCAACAAAAAAGCTCAGGATTATAGAAATCTTGAGCTTATTATTTGTCTTGTTGTCATTCTAAAAATCATACTCTTCTTTTTCTTCAGTAGGCAAGGATTTGATAAACTCATCAAACTCACGCCCATCATAATTACTGCTCGCACCATAGGAATCGATAATCATAGCTTTGTTTCCATATAAATCTTCCACAAGGTATAAGGCCATATTATCTGCAGGGTCACTTGCACCTTCGAATCGGTATGTTCTCAGGATTTTTAGATCTTCGGAGCGGTAGGATTTTTCGGTTCCAGAAATAACGAATTTTTTGTCATCCGTCATCCTTATTTCATCCGTAATTCCTTTTTCTCTCAGCTTTTCCATCACTTGCGAGAGTGTCAGCATTGGTTTTGGTATCATAACAATATTTTTTTGGATTGATGTTTACGAATAATCAAATCATGAACCAAAAAGAAAAGACTTTACAATTTGTAAAGTCTAAAAAAAAATAAAAGTTATGAAAAATTAAATTGTCCCTTTCTTCTTCTTCACAGATCAGGAAATTTATTTGTTGGCCTTATAACGCTTGTCCGGAGTTCCGTCTTTTTTAAGCATTTTATTGGCTTTGTATCTTTTATCCGGAGTGCCATCTTTTTTAAGTTTTGCATCCGGTGTGTTGGCTACTTTTGCAGCCTGAGCTTCTACTGTCTTTGTTGCTTTTTTCTCGGACTTAGTCACTTGCTTTTTTGCTGCAGGAGCATTGGTCTGAGCTGTTGCTGCACCTACCCCCAAAGTAAGCAGAATTGCTGCTAATAAATTTTTCATTGTAGAATATTGTGTTGGTTAATTATTGAAGCAAATTTATATCAAAATTTGATTCGGAAAGAAAAACAGAAAAACTTTAACCACAAATTATAACAACTTAAAAATGGCTTAAAAGTTATAACGATACGCTAAACTGAAGTTGAGAAACACGGCTTTTGAGTAATAATCGGCGATATCAGGATTTTGATTTCCGATTTTGGCATTGTAGAAATTAAGTTTTGTTCCGAAGACAACCTGTTGAAAACCTTCGTTATCAATAGTGTAGATGGCTTTTACTCCAAGATTAAGTCCGCCATTTCCTTCAGAAAATTTGCCTGAGTTGTCGAGATAAGGACTTTTCATTCGATAAGTGCTGTAACCTAAGATTTTTTCTACAAAGAAGTCTTCTGTGATTTTATCTTTATGGAAAACATACCAATCAAAATTGTTCATAGAAGGCGCACCAAGATAACCGAATTTATCACCGTTTTTCACATTGGCCAAGAAGTAAGTGTATTCTACACCAAGTCCGAAATTTTTATAAAGATTCAAATTCCCGCCAATCCCGAATCCGTAAAAATAATCAAAGGAATCTTTGAGAAAGTTATCGCCAAGTGGAAGCATCACTTTCACGTGCGGGTCTATAGAAGACCGAACATTCTCTGTCCAATCCTGCTTTTTTCTTCTCTGAGAAAAAGTTGAAATCGAAATTAAAGCTAAAGAAAAAAGTAAAAATTTCTTCATTATTTCAAAGTAATATCATTGAAAATAACGTAAGTCACACCGTCCGGAATCTCAATGCTCAGGGAATCGTTTGAGATTTTACAACCTTGCGTATCGGTAGAAAAAGATTTGATTTTAAAATCTTTGAGTTGAAGTTTGTAAGCACCTTTATCATAAGGTCCCGCCAAAACAAAACTGCCGCTTTCCTTGGGAAAACTTTCTGCAATTATTTTTTTATTGACAATAAGATGAATTCGTTCTTCCAGAAACTTTCCATCAGAATAAGTGAATTTCCCTTCCACATACGCACGGAAAATGTTGGCTTCATCATCTTTACATTGTAGCAAAAGAAGAGAAAGCACGCACAAAATGGCAGGTATTTTGAAACCTAATTTCAAAAGTTCATAGTTTAAGAATGTAAAATTAAAACTAAATTTTTTGAAAAATAGTATCTTTGTCAATAAATAACGGTTCCGAATTTTATCGGAATCGCTTTTTGCGTTTATACCTATATTAATGGAATTAAAAAAAATCAACCAGAATCTTTTGCCCGATTTACTTCAGAAGCAGTTCGGGAGCGAGATTTTTTCGCAGATAGTTACCAAACAGCATATTTCAGTCAAAGGAAGTGCCGGTTCCGCCGTTTCAATTTTGGCAGCAGAACTGTTTCTGACGCAGAATAAAACCATTCTTTATCTCGCTGACGATAAGGAAGATGCACTTTACATCAATGCGGAAATGGAAGATTTGCTGGGAAAAGATAACATTCTTTATTTTCCGGCCACTCATTTGGAACCTTATCAGATCGAGAAAACCCAAAATGCGAATCTTGTTCTGAGAACCGAAGTCATCAATAAACTGAACTCAGGAAAATCTCCGAAAGTGATTGTAGCTTTTATAGGCGCAATGTCCGAAAAAGTGTTGAAAAAAGAAGATTTCAAGGCGATTTCTCATCACATCAAAGTAGGAGATCAATTGGATTTTGATTTTGTGGATGAGCTGCTGAATCATTACCAATTCAACCAAACCGACTTTGTTTCCGAACCGGGAGAATTTTCTGTCCGTGGCGGAATTGTGGATGTTTTTTCTTTTTCTAATGAAAAGCCTTTCCGAATCACATTTTTCGGTAACGAAGTAGAAAGTATCAGGACTTTTGATATAGAATCTCAATTGTCTCTGGATAAAATAGATGAATTTCAGTTGGTCTCCAACATGAATTTTTCGGTGTCCGGAAGCAAGGTTTCGTTCTTTGAATTATTGCCAGAAGACAGTTTTATTGTTTCAAAAAACCTTTATCTGTCCGCAAGAAGAATCAAGGAGTTCCACGAAAAAGCTTTGGAAAAGTATGAAACACTTAGTAAAGATATCAAGCACAGATCGCCGGACGAATTGTTCATTTCTGAGGGAGAATTTCAGAATAAGTTGATTAAGTTCAAAACCATAGATTTCAGTTCGCAGCATTTCAAACTACCAAAATCTCAGATAATTGAACTCAACCAAACACAGCAGCCGAGTTTTCACAAAAACTTCGAATTGCTGATTCAGGATTTGGAAGAAAAGCAAGGACAAGGATTTGACACTTGGATTTCATTTTCAAGTGAAAAACAGAAAGAAAGATTACAATCCATTTTTGAAGAACTTCAGCACGAGATTCCGTTCAAAAGCTTCAAATCGGAACTGCACGAAGGTTTCGTGGATTCTGATAACAAGATTCTGATTTATACCGATCATCAGATTTTCGACCGTTACCAACGTTATAAATCCAAGGATGGATTTGCTAAGTCGGAGCAGCTGACACTCAAGGATCTAATGTCTCTCAAAGTTGGCGATTATATTGCTCATATTGACCACGGAATCGGGAAATTTATGGGATTGGTTAAGGTCAATAATGACGGCAAAATCCAGGAATGTTTTAAGTTGAGTTACAAAAACGGTGATTTGCTGTATGTCAGCATTCATTCACTTCATAAAATTTCGAAATATAACGGGCCAGACGGAAAAGAAATTGTCCTTAGCAAACTCGGTTCACCAGCCTGGAAATCATTAAAACAAAAAACCAAAGCAAGAGTTAAGCAAATCGCTTTTGACCTGATAAAACTCTATGCGGAAAGGAAAACGGCTAAAGGATTTCAGTATTCGCCGGATTCTTATCTACAAAATGAGCTGGAAGCAAGCTTCCTTTACGAAGATACACCAGACCAGGAAAAAGCCACGCTGGATGTAAAAAAAGATATGGAAAATGAAGGCGTGATGGACCGTTTGATCTGTGGCGATGTTGGATTCGGGAAAACGGAAGTTGCAATTCGTGCCGCGTTCAAAGCGGCAACAGACGGCAAACAGGTTGCGATTCTGGTTCCGACAACGATTCTGGCGTTCCAACATTACAGAAGTTTCAAAGAGCGTTTGAAAGATTTTCCGGTTAATATTTCTTATATGAACCGATTCCGCACAGCTAAACAGAAATCTGAAACCAAAGAAGGCCTTAAAAATGGTAAAATCGATATTGTCATCGGAACGCATCAGTTGGTTGGTAAAGACATTAAATTCAAGGATTTAGGATTGTTGATTATTGATGAGGAACATAAATTTGGTGTTTCCGTCAAGGACAAATTAAAAACGCTTAAAACCAATGTTGATACATTGACTCTAACAGCGACACCTATTCCTCGGACTTTGCAATTCTCATTGATGGCTGCAAGAGATTTATCGGTTATTAAAACGCCACCACCCAACAGACAACCTGTGGATACAAGCATCATTGGCTTCAGCGAAGAAATTATCCGGGATGCAGTTTCCTACGAATTGCAGCGCGATGGACAGGTTTATTTCATTAACAACAGAATCGAAAACCTGAAAGATATTGCCGGACTAATCCAAAGACTGGTTCCGGATGCAAGGGTTATTACCGGTCATGGACAGATGGATGGAAAACAAATGGAAACGAATATCCTCGATTTTATGGAAGGAAAATACGATGTTCTGGTTTCCACGACTATTGTAGAATCTGGTGTGGATGTCCCGAATGCGAATACGATTTTCATTAATGATGCGCAACGTTTCGGAATGGCAGACCTGCACCAGATGCGTGGAAGAGTAGGGCGAAGCAACAGAAAAGCATTCTGTTACCTGATAACGCCGCCATTTGATATGATGACGTCCGATGCGAGAAAACGTCTCGAGGCGATTGAGCAGTTTTCGGATCTCGGAAGTGGTTTCCAGATTGCAATGAAAGACCTGGAAATCCGGGGAGCAGGGGATTTGCTGGGTGCTGAACAAAGTGGTTTTATTAATGAAATGGGATTTGAGACGTACCAGAAAATGATGCAGGAAGCGTTGGAAGAGCTGAAAGATGATGAGAATTTTGAGAATCTTTTCGAAAATGAAGAAGACCGGAACAAACTTTTCAAATCTACCAGAGAAGTGAATATTGATACGGATTTGGAACTGATGTTGCCCGATGATTATGTGAGCTCTACGGAAGAGCGATTGTCATTGTATCAAAAATTAGCCGATATTCAGAGTGCGAAGGAACTGGAACAATTTGAAAATGAACTGATAGACCGATTCGGAACACTGCCGGATGAAGCGATTAACCTTCTGAAATCTGTAGAGCTGAAATGGCTAGCCGCAGAAATTGGATTTGATAAGCTGGTGGTTAAGAATAAAGTTTTTCTTGGATATTTCCCTGCGAATCCCCAAGATAAATTCTACCAAAGTGAGAAATTCAAAAAAATAATTGCTTATCTCACACAAAATCCGGCAGATGCGACGTTAAAAGAAAAGAACAACCAACTGATGATGAGGAAAGATAACGTGAAAAATGTGGATGAAGTGAATCTGGTTTTGAATAGGATTTTGGCTTGAAATTATTAAATTTAAAAAAGTTTAGAAATGAAAAAAAGGTTTTTACTTTATTTGTTTTTTGTTTCAACATATACTTTTGCCTGTAGTTGTGCAAAGTTTGGAACTCCTTTTCACTTGTATTCATCATCAGAATTGGTTGCAGATGTAACTTTTACTAAAGTATATCCTGATTTGGAAAATAAAAATTCACCTTATATTAATGTTGACCTAAAATTTAATGAAATCTTTAAAGGAAAACGGATAAAAAACATCAAGGTTTATGGTGCAATTTTCGAAGGGGAAAAAATATATGGCTCCTTTACAAGTTGCAGTTTAGGTGCAAAAGTAGGGCAAAGAATGATTGTTTTTATGAAGAAAAATGAAGAAGGATTATTTGTCTTGCATTATTGTGACCATAAAATTTATGAAGAAAATAGGTTTTCGGGAATTAGTTTTAATGAGAGTAAGAATATTCTACGACTCATAAAAACTAAAGATTTGCCTGCGAATAATAAATATTCATTTGTGAATTTTGGCTTTGATAATGATACTAATAAAGATGATTTTGAAAAAGTTAAAGGATTAAAAGCAAAGAACAGATTTGCCATTTTTGAAATTACTTTAAATACAGATGGTAGCTTCAAAGAGGTGAATCAAATTCAAAAATTTGAGAGTGAAAAAGATGATGTAATTTTTGAAATAGTGAAAAATGGAAAGATTAATGTAAAGTCTGTTTCGAATATTTCTGATGGTGAAAAATTTACACTAATTATGTTTTCTTATCCGAAAGAAAAGAATAATATGAGCTTTATATCACAGTATTTTTTATAAAAGTGATTAAGGTAAAAGTTATTAAATAATGTGGATGAAGTGAATCTGGTTCTGAATAGGATTTTGGCTTAAACAATTTATTTTAAAAAACTAACTTTGCAAACAGAAAATCAAACAATGAAAAAAATATGTTTTCTCATCTTCGTTCTATCTATTAGTACATCTTGTAGTCCTAATCAGGATATCAACGGAGATTATTTGCGAGGCGTGTCTTACAGTTCAAATGGCGGAACTAATTCAACGATCAAAAATGTCAAAACAGTAACAACTGTAGGTGCTGCAGGAGATGAAATAGTAGCAACTTATAATTACACTGGCGGCCAACTGACCAGCGTGACTTCTAGTGATAATTCCTTTTCTTACCAGCTAACTTATA
>RRZT010879028.1_pt1 | contig 10671 bp, 9 predicted proteins | sample 2165551 | NCBI WGS metagenome assembly RRZT01 (sample SAMN10456910, study PRJNA506462) | wastewater metagenome | biome: wastewater; feature: sludge; material: wastewater sludge; isolation source: wastewater sludge with Escherichia coli K12::gfp cells carrying plasmid... | place: USA: Moscow, Idaho ...
TCCACCAATGGTGCGAAAATATTTATATTCGGCAGGTGTTTCGAAAGTGGGTCCTGTAGTTCCTACGTATACGCCTTCCACAACTTTTATATTGTTTTCAGCCGCAATTTTCTTTGCTTTAGCAATTAATTCCTTCGAATAGGCATTGCTCATGTCGGGGAAACGTGGACCAAGTTCCGCAAAATTTTTACCACGTAATGGATGTTCGGGGAACAGGTTGAGGTGATCTGTAATGATCATTAGGTCGCCTATTTCAAAATCGGGGTGAACTCCTCCCGAAGCATTAGAAACGAGGAGGTTCTCAATTCCAACCGCCTTCATTACACGTACCGGAAAGGTGACTGCCTTCATGTCGTAGCCTTCGTAATAGTGAAAGCGACCTTGCATAGCCACAACTTCGACGCCTCCCAATAGCCCTACAATGAGTTTGCCACTGTGTCCTTCCACTGTCGATACAGGGAAATTTGGAATTGTTTCGTAGGGAATTTCTGTAGTGTCGGTAATCTGAGTTACAAGGTTTCCTAATCCGGTACCAAGAATAATCCCTGTTTTAGGATTTGTTTTTATTTTCGACTTTAAAAAGTCTGCTGTTTCTTGAATCTTCTGTAACATAGTTGTAAATTTTAGTTTTAAAATTACTTTCCTGATTGTTTAATATATTAACTTTAATAGGTAATTTGTAGAGTAAATGCTGGAACGAACTCCATACATCGGCCTGAGAAACAATGCGTGCAGCATCTTTTTCGGTAACGATAATTATTTTTTCGGTTGCTTTCAGTTTTTCAAATTTTTCGTTTATCAATTTCATGTCCTTTTGCTGAAATGAATAATGATCCGGAAAAATCAATGCATCGAAAGTGTTTGTATATTGGTTCAGGTAAGTGCACAATGCCTGAGGGTGAGCAATGCCTGCTACAAGTAGAATAGCTGTTGCCGATTTTTTCACAAGCCCTAAATCTGTTTTATCCATAATTTTTTCCGGGAAAACAGGCTCTATTTCGGAGTAATGATAATTTGAAAAATATAAGGACTGATAGGGTAGCAGTTTTAGTTCTGTTTCAATCAAACGCATATCAATGGATGGCATTTGCTTCGGACATTTGGTAACAATGATTATATCAGCTCTTCTGCTGCCTTTTCTGCTTTCCCTCAGGTTGCCTGTTGGCAGGTAAGTGTCGCGCGTGTAGAGGTTTGAGTAATCGGTCAGAAGAATAGATAAGCCTGCTTTTATTTGTCTGTGCTGAAAGGCATCGTCCAATAGAATGAGTTCCAAATCAGGAAATAATTCCCTGAGTTTAGTCACTCCGTGAACCCGTTTTTCGTCGACGGCCACATGAATGTGTTTGTTCTTTGTATAGATTTGATAAGGTTCGTCACCAATTTCTTTGCTATCCGAATTTTCGTTGGCCAACACAAAGCCTTTTGTTTTTCGTTTGTATCCTCTACTTAGTGTTGCAATTCGGATATTACTGCTCAAGAGGTTTATAATGTATTCTACATGAGGCGTTTTTCCGGTGCCACCTACCGCCAGGTTTCCTACCGAAATGATGGGGAGTTCGAACGAAGCAGATTTGGATATTCCGTTGTCGTACAGCCAATTCCGTACGCCTGTTATTAAGCCGTATATCAATGAAATTGGCTTAAGTAGAGTATTTTTTCGAGAATAGTTCAAATTCGGAACGACACTTTGGAAAAAGAGTGTTAGCAAAGATACGCTTTTTGCAAGATGTGGCAAAAAGATGTCACTGTTTTTGTGTGTTGTCAGGGAACGGGGTCGTAGCCACTGCCTCCCCAGGGATGACAACTCGAAATGCGTTTTACGGCCAGCCAGCCACCTTTAATAATTCCGTGTTTCAATACTGCCTCTACAGTGTATTGCGAACATGTGGGTGTGTACCTGCATCTGGAATGGAGGAGAGGCGATATGCTGTAACGATAAAAGTACACAGGAATCAGAGCTATGTGTCGAAGAATTTTTTTCAGATTCATAACTGTCGGGATAGTTGAAAAGTGGGTTGGCAATCAAATTAAATTTTATCGGCAATACGCTGTAAGGCAAGTTGCATTTTCGACTGAATGGCTTTAAAATCCATTTCATCGTCGGATACATAATTAAACGCAACCTGAACAGCAAAGTTTTTTTCGATACATTTTTCGGTAAGAATTGATTTGTTCAGTCGATACGCTTCTCGCATCAAGCGCTTCAATCTGTTGCGTTTGACGGCTCTCTTAAATCGTTTTTTAGGTACACTTACAAGTACTTTTACGGGGACATCGGTGGAGTTTTGCTCGACACTGTAAACCACACGCAACGGATACACAATAAATGCTTTGCCATTGCTGAAAAGTTTATTGATGCGGATTTCGCCACATAAATGTTCTTTTTTTAGAAAAGTAGCTGTGTTTGTCATGTAAACTTTTTCGAAGCTAAAAATAGAGTTTTACAGAATTGTTATTATAAAAAAAACAATCCCAAAAGTAAAGAAAAACTCTGATACTTTCGGGATTGTTATGGATATAACACATTGGAAACTATTTTTTATTTTTCTTTATGTGCTCTTTCATATAGTTCTCTAGCGCCATTGTCATTGAAGGCACGCCGGGAAGCGGCGCTTCTAAGTCCAAACGCAAGCCTGCCTCTTTCACTGCCTGAGCAGTAGTAAGACCAAAGCAGCCAATCTGTATATCGCCCTGAACGAAGTTAGGGAAGTTTTTGAGCAAAGAATTTATACCCATTGGGCTAAAAAACAACAACATGTCGTAGTTAAATTCCTCGTCAGGTCCAAAGTCATTGCTTACCGTACGATACATAACAGCTTTTGTAAAAGTTATTTTGGACTTTTCGAGTACCGACATAGTTTCTTCATTCTGCACATCCGAAGTGATAAACAGATATTTCTCATCAGTATGCTTGTTCATTATGGTTACCAGTTCGTGCATTTTGCCGGTGGCACCATAAAAAACTTTTCGTTTCCGGTAGTGAATATAGTGCTGTAAATAAACAGCCACCGATTCGGAAACACAAAAATATTTCATTGTTTCGGGAACAGTTATTCGCATTTCTTCGCATAAACGGAAAAAATGATCAATGCCGTGACGGGCATTAAAAATGATAGCAGTATAGTCTAAAATTGAAATGCGTTGCGTGCGAAACTCTTTGGCGTTTACAGCTTCAACCTTTATAAAAGGGCGGAAGTCAATCTTTACATTATACTTATCACTTATATCGAAATAAGGTGATTTCTCAGTGGTTGGTTGAGGTTGTGAAACCAGTATCTTCTTAATTTTCAAAGCAAATGACTTTAATAATTAAACACTCTATATTAATAATCGATATACCTGAAACAATATTATTAAAGGCAAAATTTCGAGGGTGCAAAGATACAACATTAAATAAAAAGATACGATACTTTTGTGGAAAAATATTTGAAATAGTTTAATTATGATTAATATAGCAGCTATTGCACATAGGGCTAGTGCTACATAATGTGTATACGTTTTTAGTGTTGGTAAAATATAAATCTGGATAGCCAATATTGGATACAAGGTTATTCCCAGAAACGAGAGTACGTGAAAGTAGCTTTCGCGTGCTTGTTTAAGTGCTGCTTTGTCCAGAAATACATAGCCCAAAATCATTGTAACAATACTTTTCAGACTAAGAAATGCCAATGTAACTGCAAAGAATTTTACATAAATCAGCAATTGAAATCCATTTTCAGCTCCAAAAAGCAACGAGAAAGCATACAAAGAAAAAACTCCTGTAAAAAAAATCGTAAGCAGTAGTTTTGTCTGAAACTGAAGATTTGTGTTTTTATTTGAATATACCGACCGTTCTTTGGTATGAAAAAACGTGCGTGTCGATTCGCGCATCCATTCCGACGATTTGGCTACAGCTAAAACAACGAATATAAACAAAGCCAACAGAGACACAAATACCCAATCCTCAGACCCGGGAAGAGAAGGATGAGGCACACCTTCGAAGCCTGTAACGACCTTAATTGTATCGGTAAAGGCCACAGTATCAGCATTCAGTTGTATGGAATCATTTTTTATCAATGAATCAGCAACTGCTGTCGTGCTGTCTGTAGTTAAATGTATCGAGTCGGTTAGTGGCATAAATCAGGTCAGATGGCTGCAAATTTTCGTATATTTTTATTCCAAACAGGAGCTGATTTGATGGCCGGAATAACTTCTTCGGCAGTTGTTACTACCTGCCATATGTCGCGATGAAGGTCGCGCATAAAATTTTCGTCTATTGCCCGGTGGAGCATTTCGATGAGTGGATCGTAATATCCGTCGACATTTACGATGATGATAGGCTTTGTGAAAATGCCCAGTTGTTTCCATGTAATTACTTCAAGCAATTCCTCCAGCGTTCCACAGCCTCCCGGCAGTGCAACAGCTGCATCGGCCAGCATTGCCATTTTTTCTTTGCGTTCGTGCATAGTGGCTGTAGTTATCAATTCAGTCAGGCCGATATGGTTCCATTTTTCAGCGCACATAAATTCGGGAATTACTCCTGTCACTTTTCCTCCGGCCTTCAGTGTACTGTCGGCCACTTGTCCCATCAGTCCCATGGAGCCTCCTCCATAAATAAGTTGGATATTTTCGTTAGCAAGTATTTTTCCCAAACGGTCGGCTACCTCAAAGAAGACAGGTTTTACCTGTGTACTCGAGGCACAATAAACACATATATTTTGCATTGCTACTAATTCCAATTCCATGTATCCGGCTTCGTAAAATATCGAAAACCGGTCGAAATTGCTGTTTTTGATTTATTAATCTGAATAATTATTTGCAAAAATACAGTTTTCTTTCCGTATTTTTGACCTCAAAATTTCAAAATCAAAAAAGAAATGATTCTAGTAACAGGCGCAACGGGATTAGTGGGCGGACATTTATTGTGGCATTTATTGCAGGAGAACGAAAAAGTAGTGGCGATTAAGCGCACTACAAGTGACTTGCAGCCATTGAGACGGATTTTTAATTTTTACAGTGTCGATCCCGACAATTTTCTTCAGCGAATAGAATGGAGAACTGCCGATGTTTTAGATGAAAAATCTTTGGATGTGGCTTTTGATGCGATATCAATTGTATATCATTGTGCTGCTGTTGTTTCTGTTGGCAATGGGAGCGATACGATGATCAGCACTAATGTGAACGGTACGCGAAATGTTGTAGGTGCAGCTTTGAAAAAAAACGTCAAAAAGCTTTGTTTTGTTAGTTCGATAGCAGCCTGCGGCCCTGCTGAAGATGGAAAAATGGTTACCGAAAACCTTCGCTGGGTTGATGATGAAAACCGATCAGCTTATTCACGCAGTAAGTTTTATTCCGAAGCCGAAGTGTGGAAAGGAATAGAGAAAGGATTAAAGGCTGTGATTGTAAATCCGGGGGTTATTTTGGGTGTGTCAGGGACAAGTACCGGAAGTTCACAGATTTTTTCAGTCGTTCGTAAAGGACTTCCTTTTTATACGGCCGGTGGAAGTGGTTATGTTGATGTGAGAGATGTTGTAAGAGCGATGATTGAATTAACAAAGAGCGATATTTCCGGTGAAAGATTTATTTTGGTGAGCGAAAATTGCTCGAACAAAGAAGTTTTATCATGGATGGCTGATGGATTTGGCAAACGACGTCCGTGGATAGCCATCGGAAAAAATGTTATTTGGCTGGCTGGTATTCTTGTTGAAATTGTTGGAAAAATTTTAGGGTTCGAACCTGTGATCGACAGAGGTATAGCCAAGTCAGCAACGAATAGAGCGTATTATTCGTCGGCCAAAATTAGTGATGCTATTGGGCTGAAATTCATTCCAATTTCACAATGTATTGCTGATGTTTGTACGTATCAGAACAAAACGAAGGAATGATAAAAGCTGCAATCCTTTGTAAACTCCTGATTGCTTTTGGGTTTTCACTCAAACTCAACGATGGTGATTCCCGAACCTCCTAACTGAACATGTTCATCGCGGAAAGAACGTACGCCCTGAATCGTAGGCAAATATTGCCGGATCATTTGACGCAATGCACCGGTACCTGTACCATGTAAAATACGAACCTCGGATACACCTACCATAATGGCATCGTCGATATAATACATAACGGCTTGCAAGGCTTCGTCGACCCTCATGCCCCGAACATCAATGTCGGAGCTAAAGGTGAGTTTCCTTTGCCGAACGTCATCGGAAGATGTGGTTCCCAGATTTTCGTACTTCCGGGCTTCTTTTTTTAATTGTGTATTACTGATAGGTTCTAATTTTGTCAGCTTTACGGTAGATTTCATTTGGCCAAATGCAACAATGGCCTGTTTGTCCTGAATTTCTATAATTTTACCTGTTGCCGTTTGGCCTTTCAGCCGGACATTGGCTCCAACAACCAAACTCACCGAATTTCCCAAAGCGGAACTTTGATTACTTTCTTTACGAATCAATAGTTTTGATTTTGGCCTCTTCGGGTCGCTTTGTGTTTGATTTGAAGGAGTTACTTTTTTCTTGAAATCGTCCAGTTCTTTCCTTATTTCCTTCGTTTTTTCTTTTTCGGCCTGTACTTCTTTTATCTGCCGAATTGTGGCTTCTATTTTTGCATTGGCAGCCGACAATAAATTATTGGCTTCATCTTTTGCTTTCGATGTAATTTCTTTTCTTTGGCGATCGATGTTGTTGAGCTCGGTTTCGTATTTTTCAAGTGTTTCCTCAAGCTTCTTTTCTTTCTGACGTATTTGCTGGCGTTTGTTTTCCCAATATCGCTTGTCCCGTACAATGTCCTGTAAATGTTTGTCGTAGTCAAGATGTTCTGTTCCTACTTTTGAGGCGGCATCGGCAATTAAGTCTTCAGGTAGACCTATTTTTCGGGCTATTTCAATGGCAAATGAACTTCCGGGGTTGCCAATGCTCAGTTCAAAAAGTGGTTGCAAATGTTGTCGATCGTAAAGCATGGCTCCGTTTACAACTCCCGGAGTGTCCTCAGCATAATGCTTTAAATTCGTATAATGCGTTGTGATAACTCCGAAAGCCATGTTTTTGTTAAAACGCTCGAGCGATGCTTCGGCGATAGCGCCACCAATCAAAGGTTCGGTGCCTGTCCCAAATTCATCAATCAGCAGCAGTGTGTTGGGGTTGCTGTTTTTAATGAAAAATTTCATGTTCAGCAAATGCGAACTATAAGTAGATAAATCGTTTTCGATGGATTGTTCGTCGCCGATATCAATAAATAGCCGTTCGAAAATTCCGGCTCTACTGCTGTCGTGAACCGGAATCAGCAGTCCGCATTGCATCATGTATTGAAGCAAAACAACAGTTTTTAAACACACCGATTTTCCACCGGCATTAGGCCCGGAAATAATCAGTATCCTTTGCTTTTCATTCAGCGTAATGTCCAGTGGGACAATTTCCTTTCCTTGCTTTTTCAGCGAGAGATATAAAATAGGGTGAATTGCTTTGGCCCATTCCAGCTGGCAGCAATTGTCGATACGAGGTTTGATGGCTTTAATTTCGATGGCAAAAAGAGCTTTTGCCCGCAGAAAATCAATTTCGCCAAGAAAATACTGTGAAGCCACAATGGATTGAGTATGTGGCCGAATAAAATTTGTAAATTCCACCAAAATACGTATAATTTCCCTTCGTTCTTCCCCTTCAAGTTCGCGCAGGCGATTGTTGGCTTCCACTACCTGTGTGGGTTCGATAAAAACTGTTTTCCCGGTAGCCGATTCGTCGTGTACAATTCCATTCACTTTGCGTTTAAAAGCAGGCGAAACCGGAATTACCAATCTGCCTTCGCGCATAGTAGGCGCAACGTCTTTCTCCACATAACCATCGACTTGCGCCTGGCGAAGAATAGAATTCAGCGTTCGGGAAATTGAGCCCTGTACCTGAAATATCTCTTTGCGAATGCGTGCCAGTTCGGGCGAAGCGTTGTCTTTTATTTTTCCAAATTTATTCAGAATACTATCAATTCTATTGATAATAAGTGGAAATGTTTCAACTCCCTGAATCAGCTCATACAGGTAAGGGTAAATTTCGGATTCCCGTTTTGTGAGGAATGAAATTAAGAGCTGTACAGCTTCCAGGGCACGGCGAAGATCGAAGACCTCGACTTCGTCCAGATATAAACCTTCAATTCTGATGCGCGACAATGCCGGACGCACATCGGAAAAATTGCCAATGGGTAATTCATCAGCCTCTGTTGTGAGTATGCGCAGCATTTCGTCGGTCTGACTGAGTAACTTTGTTACAATGGCATGTTCGGTCGAAAAAGTTATTTCGTTGACTTTTTCTTCTCCCAAAGTACTCACACATTTAGCCTTAAGTAACTGGCGAATGGTGGCGAAAGCTATTTTTTGTTCAATATCTGAAGGGTAGAGCATTTAACTGTATTCTTGAATTTTGCGCAGCAAAGGTAATACTTCCGTGTTCATTTTCGAAAAGGCAAACCATTTTTTTACCTAAATCTTTGAGTGATGCGCCAATGTGATAGAGCTCGGTATTGTCAATAATTAAAAATCGGTCGTGTGCTAATTTAAGCTCAAATACTTCAACAACTCCATGTTGTGTATTGAATTTTTTAATATCCAAAGCCAATTGTGCACTGATTTGATGTGTGTAAATTTTAAACTCAGTTCCGGCTTTTCTTTTCGAAAATAAAGTGAGTGTGGTGTCATCTACATAATTGTCAATCAGTATGATTGATTTTTCAGCTTTACGTATTAAACCGGCCACAAAGGTATAGGCATCGAATACCTGACCATCAAAAAAATGCCTTTGTCTGGTTTTATGTCTTTGTTTTCAAGTGATTTAAATATATGTTCAAACTTTTGGTCGGTTTCTATCTTTGCTTTTTCAAGTTTATCTAATCGTTCGAAGATCAAGGCATTGTTACTTATGAATTTGCGCATTTCTACAAAAGTTTGTATGATTTGAATACTGACTTTTACGGCTGTTCCGCTCTTTAAAACAGCGGAAAGCATGGCAACCCCCTGCTCGGTAAAAGCATAAGGCAGACTTGAAGAGTGTTTCAGTTTTTCGAACCGGTCACAAATTGTTACCAGTTCAGAGAGGTCATTGTCAATTAGCTGTAGTCTGAATTGAGGTGGAAAACGCTCAATATTACGTTTTACAGCTTGATTTAATACTTTGGTTTCTACTCCATAAAGTTCTGCAAGATCTCTATCAATCATTACCTGCATTCCTCGCAGATTAAAAATGCGATTCTCTATGATAATTTCGCCGGACTCAATGACATTACTTTCCATATCAATTTTAAATTTTGATGGGTAAAGCTTATTTATCTAATACATTACAAAAATACAAACTCTTTTTCATACTAAATTGCAGATTTCAAGATTGTTTCACAAAAAAAGCCCTGAGTTATTCACTTCAGGGCTTTTCATGATGTATTATGTGTATTTACACAAATGCCAAAATCAGTATCTGAGCCATAATAACTCTAAGAAACATTGTCAATGGGTATACAGTTGAATAGGAAATAGAAGGAGCATCGTTGCCGGCTGTGGCATTTGAATAGGCCAAAGCAGGTGGGTCGGTCATACTTCCCGAAAGAAGCCCCATGAGGGTAAAGTAATTTACTTTCATAAATTTACGACCTACAAATCCAACAATGAGTAATGGTAAAGTTGTAATAATGAATCCGCATAAAACCCACAGTAGCCCGTTACCTGAAACTACAGTCTCAACAAACTTACCACCCGCAGCCAGACCTACACTGGCAAGGAAAAGTGTAATTCCTATTTCGCGCAACATAAGGTTGGCACTTTGAGTGGTGTAAGTAATGAGTTTCAGCTTCGAACCGAATCGACCCAGCAAAATGGCAACCACCAAAGGTCCGCCTGCCAGTCCTAATTTTACCGGCATTGGCATTCCGGGTATAAAAACCGGAATGCTTCCGAAAATAATTCCAAGAAATATCCCTACAAAGATTGTAATGATATGTGGTTCGTCGAGTCGTTTTAATGTATTCCCGAGCATGTCTTCCACGCGTTTGATGGCCTCGGGTGTTCCAACCACTACTACACGGTCGCCTACCTGAAGTACAAGTTCCGAACTGGCAAGCAAATCGAAACCCGAACGGATGACACGGGTACAGTTCACATTCACCGATCTGAGTTTGAGCGATCCGAGCGTTTTTCCGTTGATGACGCCACGTGTAATTACAATACGACGCGAAATCATTTTGTTCTCAGACTCTTTCCAGTCATACTCAATTTTTTCACCCATAATATCAACGATAGCATCTGCATCGGTCTCGGAAGTTACAACAAGAATGAAATCACCATTTTTAAGTACTGTTTTCCCATTAGGTATGGAATAATTTCCATCACTTAGCAAACGGGAAACCACGAACTGACGTCCGATTAATTTCCGGATTTGGGATAAGTTTTTTCCGTTGATGGCTTTCGACTGTATCTCGATAGAAATAATTTTGGTAGAGTCGGCACTTGAATTGCTGTTTTCGGTTAGTTTTTTAGTTTCATTTTCAAAATTTATTTTGAAAATGACGCGTATAAAAATTAATGAAAGTATAATTCCCATTACACCAAGTGGATAAGCTACGGCATAGCCGAGTGCAATCTGTGGAATATCAGTGATTTGACCTGCTTCGTGAAGCTGGCGCAGTGCTTCTTGTGCAGCACCAAGTCCCGGAGTGTTGGTAACGGCTCCCGAA